>Ga0209230_10000136_pt1 | contig 26695 bp, 16 predicted proteins | sample LakOntMetagenome_FD_187467 | JGI IMG/M metagenome (GOLD analysis project Ga0209230, IMG submission 187467) | Freshwater and sediment microbial communities from Lake Ontario - Sta 18 epilimnion Metagenome (SPAdes) (version 2) | ecosystem: Environmental > Aquatic > Freshwater > Lentic | place... | reverse complement strand
GCTAAGTTAAGAACTCCGCCAACGCCTAACGGATTGATGATTGTAATTTCATCGCCAACTGCATAGTCAGTACCGTGATCTCTAACAACAACTTGTTTAACTGTACGTTCAGTATTAGGAACAAAACTTCCAGAACCTACTGGGTACTCAACGAACCAAGGGATTATAGCATCAACAGTTAAGCCTGTGCCTGAGCCGCCTACAGTTTGAATATTTTCTACAATACTGTTTGCAAGACTTGTTGCTTCTTTCTTGAAACCGTAACCAGGTTGGAATGTTGATGCATCAAAGTATTCAACACCTGCAACATAAGAAGGTGCAGTAATTTCCTGAGTCGGACCAGTTAATGTTTGGAATAATGAATAAACATCGTTTACTCCTAACTTATAAACATAAACATTACCTGCTTGCGGAGCAGATATTGCTAATATAGAATTGTCTAAAGATACTGTGATAGACTTACCAAAGCCGCCGGATGCACCATTGAAGATGCTAATACCTGGGCGTGTTAATATCCATCTGTCAGCAACACTACCAATATTAAGTGCGCCACCTGCATCAAATATTATGTCAGTTGGAGCATTGTATGACGATGTTGATACACCGCCGTCAAATGTTGCAGTAACTATTGCATTAGCAGTGCCGCCATCTGCATTAACTGTAGATGATACACTAGTACCACTTGCGGCTACATAACGTACTTCAAATACAGTTGCTTCTGTTCCGTAGTTAGTTAACCCCATCGATGCGATGAATAATTTGTTGTTACCAAATTCTAAGTTAGAACCAAAACGTTGATGTGCAACATTGTCGCCACTTGCCAAGGTAATCAAATGGGCATATTCATTATATCCTGTCTTTTGATATAATGCAACGCAACCTGTTTCTACTTGAGTTCCGTTAGTTGCAGAAATATCGCAAATAACATTACCGTTTGTCTGTACTGATGTTGCTAGGAATCCAGCACGTGGCATACCTATTGCTAGGAATTCTCCGTCTGGGCTCATTGCTAAAGTTTCTGCAAAGGTATCAGGTTTGTTTGGATCTTCATTAAACACATATTGAGATGTGAATGGTTGTTTAATAATTTGTTTGAAAACCCAGCGTGTGCCTTGCTTTTCATAAGTGATAACTTGGCCAACTTTAGTTGCTACTGCCGCTAGAGTGCCTTCAGAATTCATAACAACAACTTTACCATGTTCCATATCAGGTGCTGGGTAAGGTTTTGTTACTTCTGTTTTATTGTATACTGCTGTAAGCTCTAATGTAGCCCAACGATTACTTGGATCTTTGTCAATCCAAATCTTATCTCCATAGGCTGTATAAGACTTAATAATATTGTTAGCTTCATCAATCGATGATGCACGTACTGGGTACAGTCTAAAGATTTGTAGTTGGTTACGAATATCATCGTCAGATGGCCATACTGTTTTTAACGGTTCTACAGTATCGATTACTAATGAATTTAGACTTACAGATTTAACTTTGAAGAAGCCAGCAAAATTAACTTGTGTTAATGCTACATATTGTCCAGCCAAGTCTGGATCAACTTGGTCCGAAGTAGTGATTGTGATTTCTTTGTTGTTAACATTATTAACTGCATTTTCAATTTCAACATTATACGATGTGAATCTGTAAATGTTCCAGCTTGTCTTTTCAAACGATACCCATACATACATACCTTCTGAGAACGCATTAACGTCTAGTGTAGTAATATCGCTTAGATTTGTAATTTGCACAGTGTCAGCATTTGACTGAACATACCCCGGACTTCTTAGGAATGGTTTTTGTGCATTGTTAGTTGGCCACGGTGCAGAATTGTATCCTTCTGGTTTGAGATACAATTCATTAGGTGTAATGTTAATATTAAAGTTTGTCGATAATGTAGGATCGTTTGACAACAAGAATCCTTGCGGATTGTCGTTAATGTTTGGTTGGTCAATTACAAATTCAACAGCTTCATACGCAGAGCTTGCGCCGTATTGTCCTACACGAACTGCCCACTCTTCAAAGAAGTTTAGACTTTCTTTGTTATCAGCACTGAGTACATCAAACAATTTATTCAAACTATTTTGTGTTCCCTTCTCACGGATCATACCTTGATAAAATTGGAACTCGCTAATGTTGTCCTGAATAATGTTGCTCAAGTACTGACGTGGTTGATAACCAATCAAGTGCTGTGCAATTTTTTGTTGTCCGGTATCAAAGTTGTCTGAATCAAGATTATAAAAATCTTCGAACTGACTAGCTTTGTATGTCCAGTTTGGAATTAACTTAGGTGTTGGCTTTGTAATTTGAATCCAGCTAGACGGTTCAAACACGCCAGTGCCTGGAGTGAATGATTTAGAACTATAGTAGTATCCTTGATTTTGAACAATATCGCCTAGTGCATAATCAACCCATTGTAGCCACTGCTTAATGTCAGCTCTGTCTAACAAGAAGCCAGGAACTTCAAATCCGCCAAGCCATTCGCTACTTACAAAACCGCTAACCTTAATACGCTCTTGTCTATAACCACTTTCTGGATTATAAATTACGTCATTAAAAATTGTAGTGTTATCTAAAATTACTACTTGTTCTTTTTGTATCAAGTAGAAACTGGCATGATAGATTGTGCCGTCGCCGTTAGGAGTGAATGTTACTACATTACCTTTACGGCTTGAATCAATATCAACAGGTTGTAATCCTGTACCATCTACCTTAAAAATTTCATAGTCATTAAAAGGATTAGAAATATCGTCAGCAACTGATAACACTGAAACGAAAGTTAATCCGTTTGCAGACGGACTTAAACTGATAACTGCGCTGCCAACTGTGCTTAGTCCATCTATCTTTACATAATCATCTGTAATAAAAATAGGATTTGCTAACGAATTTTGTACAGCACGGTAGTAGTCGCCATTGTAACGCACAATAGTTCCGTAAGCAACTTCTAGATTAGGCAACCATTCTTGCCATTTATCTTGGCCAGTGCTCCATGACTGTGTTGTCCAGAACATAAACTCTTTAGTACTTGTTTGCCAGTTGGAAACTTGAGATAAGTTATTGTTGAAATCTTCAAACACAAATCCTTGTGTTTTTAGAAACTCACCGTAGCCTAATAAGAAATCAACTACATCTTGTACCTTTGATAATACTGTGCCGTACGGCATAGTTAAAACTGTATTCTTGTCCCATGCAGATCTAAATATTGCATCAACGCCGCCAGTGATTGGTAATTCAGACAATGCTGTAAACATAGTAGAATCAAACTTATCGCCTGAAGTTACTGTGGTAGATGCACGATAGTATTTGTTAGCATTGCTAACAATTTGTCCAGCAGTATACGTTCTGTTAGATGACCAGTTTACAAATGACGAACTAATACCTCCAACATTTATTTTGTTACCTGCTTGTTGCATCCATGGGTGATATTTGAAATACGATTCAGTTAAACTGTATCCTTTAACTTCAAACCCATCTTGAGTTTTAGTGATAATCACACCGCTATAAGAAATTTTCTTAATTGGTGATGAATCGTTGTAAACAATTTTATAGTTCTCTTGAGGAACAAATACATTGCCCTTGGCTGCTGGATTCTTACTATCTAGTAATAGATTAAAGTTTTCTTTACTAGTAAATCCGCCAACTCTATAGCTTAGTTTGATATTCAAATTATCTAAATTATATTGATAATCGTTATAGTAGCTAGAGTTAGTAGTTGTCAACTGCTCAATTAGATAGTTAATAATACCTGCGGTTTGTACTCTAGTTGTGCTAGAATAGATGCTTGGTAAAATAATATCCGAAGGTGTAACACGCAAACTTGTTGGTGCGTAAATTAACTGTCCGCAAAGATTTCGTTTAGTTCTATATCTATCTAAACAAGTTGCAAAAGTATATGCAGGCTTAAGAACTAACGAAGCAATCAATATGCTAAACGGATAGTAACTACTACGACGCCATGCATTTTCTGCCGGGCCGACGTCTCCGAATACATAATGACTCTGTGCATCCGATGTGAATACACCTGAAGACAAACGTGCGGCAGACGGGCTTACTAAATTACCATTGCTATCAACTGGAATGTGATTTAATAAATCAGGACGAGCATATTGAGTTCTGTATTCAATAGCCTTGCCTGGTTCTTTTACTGCGCCAAGAGAAATATCTTGCCACATAATAAGGTTGTTATCAGTGTATGGTGCTGGGCCATACAATCCTTGCCACCATGTAGGCTCTTCTGTAAAGCCTAACATTTCCCAAGGACACATATTTGGACGGTCTGTATCGTATGCCCAACGATAGATACCTCTCCAGTATCCTGGTAGTTCTCTTCCGTCAGGTGCAGTATGACCTTTGTAATTAAATGTAAATGAATTAGTGCTGTCGTAAGCTACTGGCTTAGAAAAACTTTGGCCAGCTAATGTGATCCACTTGTAAAAACTTGGTGCTAGTGCTGTATTAAATTCTGCAAGATTGTATTCGCTATCTCTATAATATCCTGGAATAATAGAATGAATATCAAATATGTCTTTGTTATATTCTACTTGTAAATTATTGTAGATGCGTTTTTCTAATTCTAAAATTAAGTCATCACGGTAATCACCGTATGCCAATGTTTGACTACCATCGTGTCCTTGAATCATAACACGCGGTGTTAAGTAACTTGAATCAGTATAGATTGCTGGTTTGTACTTTGGCCATAGTCCTAACTTAGTAGGAGTAGGAGGTACATAACTTCCGTCAGTACTATCGTATTCATATACAGTAATAACTTGGCCATTTGTCAATGTACGAATAATATCTACATAACCATCAGTAGTAAATGTATAATCGTGTCCGTATACTAATTGTTCAAATCCAATATAAATGCTAACTGCTTTGTTTGATAGAACTCCAAAGTTGAATACTTCACTCAGTGGATATTTTTTAATTCTATAATCAGCAACCGTATAGTTTGTAACTTTCTTGCCGCCAAACGGAATCATATCACTAAAATAGTAAGAAGATTGTTGAGTCTTGTTTGCGGATAGCTTTGCCAAGATACTATCAACTTGACGAATAACATCTGTATCTTCGCCTAACTGGTAAGCGGCATTTAAGAAGTTACGTTTGAATTTTCCGTAATCTGCACTTGCACTTTCAATAGCTCGTACAATATTATTCTGTTCACTAGTAATGTGATACAATGCTAGACTTGCTGGGCCGCTGTGCTGTACAAATCGTGTACCGTACGGTGTTACGTTTCCTAAATCACGTAGATTGTTTGAACCTGTAACATTACCAACAAATGAAGGTTGAATATTATCAACAATAGAATTCAAATGGTCTGCAACTTCGCCTAAAGTAAAGTCGCCCATGTCATTGTTTAATGGGTTACTTTGTAAATTAATAGGTAATTCGTAGTGCCCGTTACTGTTAATAGATTGTTTTGCAAATGCTTTAATTGTTAGCACATCGTCAGTTTGAATATCTGATGCTAGTACAATCTTCTTGTATGTAGGCGCATCAACTAATGACCACTTGCTAGTTTCAAGGCGTGTGCCATTAATATAAATTCTAATTTCTAAATCTGCAAGATCCGATTTGTTATCGTAAATGTCTAACGCAAAATTATTTGTTAATCCTGATTTTTTGTAAATTCTAACAGCTGGTTGATAACGTTCAACTAGACTTGTTTGCCAACCGTTTTTATATTCAACAGTATTGTTGAAACTTAATTTCGCAAGATATCCAGTGTTAATAACTTTATTAACAAGCGCATCGCCGTTTTTATATTCAAATGAATCTGTTAGTAAATTAAATTCAAATAAGATGTCGCCGATGTTACTAATGTTTTGGTACTTTAACGGGAAGCCAAGTATTTTATCGTTAGAGCCGGTGCCAGTTTTATATGAAAATATCTTAGTTCCGTTGAACGTAGATCCTGCATAAGTTGAAAAACTTTCTAAATTAGCATTATATAAATCAAATAACGGAGCTTGGTTAACTAAAGTTTTTTGTTGGCTAAGATTCCACTGTGTACCTGTGTACCAGAATGTAGAGCCTTGGTATGTTTTGCCGTCACGAATAATAATTGTTGTATCAGCAACTGGCTCACTATCAAGGACTAATCGGATCTGTGGAACGCCAATTCCTGAGTTTTGAATGTTTACAAATTCAACACGGTATACATTGTTCTTTACTAATATGTCAGTATCGGCAGTAAACAATACACGCATACCCTGTGTCAATTGTATTCCGTCAACGTTGTAACCAGCAGTACCTTCAATAGTGCTGAAAATATCTGTTGTATAATCGTCAACTAAGTCAACATCGTTGATAGCAATGCTACCAAAATTAAACAACTTCAAGTTTGCTTCAAACTCAATAATAGGTCTAGCCGCTCTTGTAGATAAATCGTAGTCAGCTAGTTTGTTGTTGTAATTTGCACTGGCAGTAATTGTATCTTTATGGAACCAACGATTATATCTGGTCCATGGATTACGGTCCTTACTTGCTCTGTTAATTACCATGTAATCAGGAGTGCCAGCAAATGAACTTGCTGCCGCAAAAGGATATTGATCAAACAATGTTGAATCAAATGCAACTGATTTGTCAGTTACATAACTTGTAATAATTTCAAATAACGATGTCGCAATAAGTTGAATTGCAGAGCCAACTCCTTCTACATAATATTCGCCAGTAGCATAGCTAGCAGGTGTAACATTACCTAAGAAAGAAACTTTCATTCCGTTACTTAATGCAGTACCGTCTGACAAAGTATAAGTCTTTTTGCCAAGGATTTCTGCACTAACATCTATGTAAGTATTTTCATTGATGTCTAAAATTTTAATTAAGCCGCCAAGATCTGGATCTAACTCGCTAACATAATATAATAAATCTGGTGCATCTACTGGCACTCTAAATGTAATAGTTCCGTTAGTAACGCCGTGCTTGCTTACATTACCACCTTCGGTGTAACGTTCAGCAGGGCCGAAAGCTCTAGTTGTTTTAATACTAAATGGTTCACCAGGACTCTTGATTTCAAAATTATAAGTTTGACCTCTGTACAAAGTAATTGCTGGATTTCTATCTAATCCGTTAGGAGTAAACAAATATTCTTTTTGTTGAGTCGCACTAGTTGTAATTTCAACAGTATATGTGCTAGAAACATTTAATTGTTGTCCAGCAATTTTAATTAAATCAGGGCCGTAAGGTAACCAATAGTATTGTTGGAAATTAACAAACTTATCCCAATCAATATGCGGATCCCAAGAATAAAATTCTTGTTTATTAATACGCTCGTGGTTACTAACATTGCCGCCAAATACTTCTAGCTGATTAATATAGTCTTGATAGTCTTTGAAGAATACAGTATTACCTGTAGAATCATCAATGACCACTGCTGGTTCTAATTGATAGTTTTTACGAACTGCATTTGCAGCCGCTACATAGATATCATTACCATTAGCAGACTTTGCATTTTCGCGGCCAAGGAAACCGTTAATCTTTTTAGAAGTACCTTTTTGTACTAATTGATCAATAGTGGCCTGAATAAACTTTCTATTATCATTAGTTTGATAATATTTTGGAAGTAAGTCTACCGCAGTAAAATTGTTTGAACCTGTTGGGATTGTTTTATCAGACATTAGTTGATCCGTAAGCTGAACTTGTTAATGCTTGTACTGATACAGCATTTGATTTTAGTGTAATATTGCCTAGACTATTAATAATTGTAGGAGTAATTGCTGATACAATATCAATGTTATCTATTGTTGCGCCGCTAATAAAGATTTCGTCTGGGCCTGCTGTGATTTCAAACAAGCCACCAAACGCTAACGTACTACCAGTTGGTACAATAACAAAGTTGACGATGTTAGGAGATAGTTCTTGTGTTACATACGCGGCCATTTCGGTGAAGTAAAACTTATCACCAAACTCCCAGTTGTTTAACGCAAAGAATGTATTAATAGCTGCCAATATCTGTGTTTTAATATCGTTGTCAGAAAGCACTAGTGACTTGTTAGTAATAACTTTGAACTGTGCTTGTAAATATTTTTCTGCCTTAGCGCCAAACAATACTTTATATTTTACTGGATGGTAAATGATTTCATCGCTAATTGATTTAATTAAATCTAAACTAGGAGCAATGGTATTGTTTAGTTCGTCTGAACTTGGCGGCAATGGCTCACTAGCAACTACGCCATTTAGCCACTGTCTATAAACAGTATCGTATCCTTGTGTCAATACATATACATCAATAATGTTACTAACACCTGGATCTATACGATGTGTATCGCTAGCATTATGTGTGTATTGGAATTTCAAATTGTCGCGTCCAAGGAATACTTTGTAATCTAAACTTGGAGTAATTTCGCTAGTTGAACTCGACCATTTACCTACAGTAGCAATATCTACAAAGTAGAAGTACTGACCGTCAGTATAATTAGAATACGTTTTAGGTTGGCTTGCTAGTACAACTACTGTACTCTTACTGTTTGATATGTAACGATAATCATCCTGACCTTGATTAATTGTATATCGCTCTAGTACAATGTAACGAGATTGTAAACTTAAGGACACATTAGCAGGGTCTACAATGTTATCGAATGTCTCTGGATCTTGTACAGAATCAGTATTATCTTTATCGTTAAATGTTACTACTAATTTCTTTGTATCAACGTAGCCGTCAGATCCAATAAATTGATTTACAATTTTCCAGTTTTGATTAAATGTATATGGTTCAGCTAATCCTGGCTTTGTATTGATACTCAATACACTAATTTGATCACTGAGTAATTTGCCAGTCGTACTGTCGTATACTCGTTCAGTTGGGTCAAAGAAGAATCTTATTTGTGCGCCGCTTTCAAACACATAACGTAGTTTACGAGTAGTAATTGTATATGTAACTGTATCTGTTACAAACAATAATAACCAACTAGCATCTAATTGCAAGTTACTTGAGTCGCCTTGCTTGTTTAGACTAAACGGAGAAATAGCATCTAAATTAGATTGGAATACAATCGCCCAGGCTTGTGTGTTAATATCGTAGCGCAGGCCAAACGGAGTATTGCTTGTAATTAAATCAATCATTGTAGTTATAACAGCACTGTCAATAATTGTGCGCCATACTGGAATAACTCTTACTGCGATTGCACCGCTTGGAATAGTATCGTTGAGTGCAATAGGGCCATCGCCTGTGAGTAAGATTCCTGTTCCATTGCCTGTTCCGTCGCCGGATAAACTAACTACTTCTGCCCAAATATATGAACTAGTATTAGAACGTGGCGGAGTAGTTTGTGGAATTAAATCGTTACCATTAGTTTTATCAAAGCATTGTTGTACGCCATCAATAATAGGAGCATTAAATTTAATTAATGAGCCAACATTAACATATTTTAATGATGTATTTGTATATGTAGATACTAAGAACGGTTTTTTGTCTGACGTCGAACCAAAGTATCCAGATGCATAATTTGAATCCTGGGTTACATTATACCATGAAATATCTAATAACGTTGTACTAATGTTTGTAAATTTTGAATAATAAAAGTTTCTTAAATCAAAGTCGCTTAACAAATTAAATATTTTGTTGTAGATAATACTTTGAACTTCTGTTCTACTGGTGTAAGTGAACGAAGTCTCAGTTGAAAATACTTCCTGATAAACAATACCGTCATCCGCAAATAAATTAGTCTTACTGTATTTGCCAGTAGGATCGATTAAATCAAGATAACGACTTATGCCGCTACTTGAACGATTGACTGCTTTAACTTTAATAATTTCTTGACTAGCACTTAGCGGACTAATATTATAGTCTTCGCCTGTAATCATTCTGTTTTGTGTATAGTATGTTGCAGGCGCATTTGATTTCACGCTGTCACTTGTTTCAGCAGTTGTACTATTTGCTACACTATTTTGTAAATTCAGCGTCACAGTTAATTGTTCTAATTGGCCAACATTAGAATAATAAGGAATTGTCATTGTAACACCGCGGACATCTTGTGGGTTAATAGTATAAGCTAAACCGTTGCTTATTCTATAATATACACTGAATGTACCAAGCGGTAATGTACCAAACGTGCCGTCACTGAAAGCAATATTAATTCTATCGCCGGCTTTAGTGATGACTTTGTAAATATTTTTTGTGTCTTTGCTAAGGCTATTATAAATTATGTTATTGCCTTCTAAGGCAGGCACTTGTGTCCATAATTCTGTTTCGGCGCCTCGTGTGTCTAATCGATATAACCATACATCAGTATTGTTAATGTTACTTGAATCTAGTTCAATTATTTCACTAATACTTGGTTGATTAATAGTAAACGTTCCTTGGTTCAAAGTTCCTTGAACAAAGTTAAAGAAAAATCCAGTATTGTTGCTGGCGGCACCTTGGCCATCGTTTTTATAAACGCAAGCAATTCTATTTCCAATTTTTGGAGCTTCTTCGTAAATGTAATCTTCACCGTTAAACGTTGTGCTGGTGATTTCAAAATCCATACCAGAACCGTTAACAGTCTTATTAAAACTATAAATTGGAACGTTAGTGTTAGCGGCATTGAAACGATATTGCTCTGTTGGAATATCGTAAATTGTAGCCTTGTCACTTGGGTTGCCAAACTGTTGAGTTGGGTTAAACGCTGAATTCATTACAGAAATAAACTGGTCGTACCAGTTACTGTTGGAACTATCATTCCAGCTTACTGTTTGATTTGTTAGGTTTTTACCGTTAGAATCTAAGACGTTTTGTGTAGTTTGTACAGCAACAATTTTTAATAATCCGTTGGCTGCTTGGTTACGTTTAGCATTATATCCTAGCATACGTGCTAGTCGTAATACACTATCGCGGCGCTCTGCTAGCTCTAAGAAGTTTTCACGGGCATTTAAGTCGACGCGGAAAGCTATGCTTTGGCCCAAGTATGCAATAAGGTCAATTAGGGCAAGGTATTCGCTTGACTCAATGTAATCGTTGAAATCTTCTGGGAAGTTTTGACGAATATAGTCAATCATACTACGACGAATATTTTCAAAATCGTAGCTTTGGAAATCAGCGTTGCGGAAAGACTGGTAAACTTTGGTCCAGTCCTTAGCCACTAGCAGTCTATTTTGTCTATCAGTTGCGCTCATGTTTTATCCCTATATCGATATTTATCGAATTTTATTCTGTGCGTACTTAATTAAGTAGACATTAAACCATTGCTTTGATCAAAGCGTAACTGCATTGCTTCGCTGATATTGTATGGTAGATAAGTTAAAATAGCCTCTATCTGTATGCCGCTTTCGTAAGTAGTTACGATTACATCTTTGGCAACTAAACGAGGATCCATATTGATGATTTCGTTGACGTTAGTAATGATATTTTCCTTCAACGACTCTGTCATAGGCTCAAATAACAAGTCCCAAATAACAGTTCCAAACGTTGGATTCATCAATCGTTCGCCACGTCTAACGTGGAAATTATTCAATAAGTCTTGTTTAATCAATTCTAAATCATACAGCGCATAGCCCTCAGATACAGTACTAATTGTGCTAAATCCTCTATATGCTTGAGGAACACTTTCTGTCTTAACAGGCGCTGCCGGTATTACAATTTTATTGTATAGTGAATTAGCCATTATTATCGTCCTTGTTTGAATGTATCTTTAGTTGTTGTATAGGTATTCCATGCTTTAGGAATTACAAAACTAGTTTCGGCTGCTGTGTTATCCGTCTTGGCTGGAGTAAAACTCAACGGATCTAAGTTTTCATGACATGGCCAAGGTTCTTGCTGGGGAACACGTTTCATTATACTGTCAATATACGCTTCGCCTTCGTCTGGAGTAAAATTAGGAACCTTAAAAACTACTAGTGGAATAACTTTATCTGCTACAGGACCGTTCATGTGAATTTCAGCGGCAGTTTCGATGTGGTTTCCACCGCTATTAATATGAGAAATTGCGGCTGTTGTTATTTTTGTATTAGAGTTAGAAATAATTTCAAAGTCTAATTTACTTTCTAGATGCACTTTACCCGTTGCTACTACGTTGAAATTTCTGCCTGCTTCTAAATTAATGTCTCTATCTGCTTTAATATTCAAATCATTTTTTGTATGAATACTAATACTGTCTTCAGCGAAAATATCAATTTTACCATTACTAGTCAACTCAATCCAAGTTGTGCCTTTAGCATTACCAATGTAAATTAAGTCTTCGGTATTGTGTAATAAAATCTGATGACCCGTTCGTGTACGCAAACGTATTAATTCGTTGTGAGGTATTTCAGGAAGGCCGCCGGCTAAACTTTTAGTTCCTAATACATCAACAAACTCAGGAGGACCTTCGCCGGCTGTGGTTTTTCTAATAAATTTTTCGTCACCGTCGTCCATTACAAACGAGCTTCCGCCTAATCGGCTTACTGCGGCATTTGGTACATTATCGTCTGCTGTTCCAATAGGGCCTGTTAAGCCTACTTTGTCAACAGGGCCAGGTGTACTAACTCCCCATACTCTACTAGGAGTTTCACGTCTTGCACTACTTGATGTAATTCCTCTAACGTCATCGTTAATTAATCTCTGTGCTGATAAAGAATTAAACATCGGAGTGTGTACCGGTTTAAGAATACTAGTAACAGGTATAGTTAACTTGTCGTTGATTTCTTGGTTAGGTTCTGCTACAGGTACTCGTGTATCATCGCCTTCAAATTGATGGTTGTAACTAGTGGCAGCATATCCTGGTACCATAAAGTTTTTTTGTCTATCAGGAACGCAACCAATCCAATATGCTTTGTTTGGCATGCCTTCAATGAATATTACAATTACCTGAGAACCAATGTCAGGTGTTGGAACCCACATGCCGTAACTTTTCTGTGTCTCGTCATATGTAGGATTGCCGCCAACATATCGTGCGCCAGTAATTCCAAAAAAGGAACTCATGTAATCACACTGGGTAATTTGTCCCAGGCTTAATTCTCCGCTTGTACTTGGATGCAAAATCTGCACTTCAATACGACCCATATACTCTGGATCTGGTACACGTTGTACCCTGGCTAGAAACGGGCCAGCTTTTGTGTCTAGCGGAGCATCAGCCCTAGTTCTGTTGTCGCTAAATTGTTGTGGGCCACTCATTATTATTCCTTTGATTGTCCGGTATCTTTATCTACTAACGGTTTAGTTTCTTTTGTACTTGAAACAATTTCTGCTGTATCTAAGTACGAGATTTGTCGACGCATTGATTTTAATGTTTGTGTAAACTCGCCATTGCTAAATTTACTGATTACATCGTTGACTTTATATAAGCCTCTAAACATCTGTGTTGCTTTGCTAGTTCCTCGTTTATATAATCCGGTTCCACTATCAACATCGACCATTGTGTTGAAATTAACAACCATGTCAACTTCGCCATTCATATAATTTACACTGCCGTCTGCACACAAATTAAAATGTTCTGTAGACGGAGCGACCCAATTGCCCATGCCGCTGCCGGACACCCAGTAAGGATCTCCGATGATTTCCATTTCAAGATTATTCATATCAATACCACGAAGTAATCCGTCCTGGAATAATCTTGCAGAACGATGCGCCGCTAAATCTTCTCCGCCACCGCCTCGATAATCTGACCCAGTTGATGTTGCTGTGGCAAAACCTGTTGGCTGCGCGGCTTTGCCCGGAGCTCCTGAAACTGTACCAGGCTTATTAACGATTGCCTGTTGTTTAATTTGTCCAGTAGCATTTTGTTTTTGTGTTTTTACACCAGCACCTGAATTGTAGCCATCAGCGGCAAGCACTGCTTGGAACATGTTATCAAATTCTAAATTAATTTTTAAGATTTCAGTGTTGCGGCCAGTATAGATATAATTGTAAACTTTAACTGCATTTTTTTGCAATGCGTCATACTTAGATTTAGGAAGCGATGCTCCTGTCTTTGGTAACGCTGTTGCTAATACTAGTATTGGCTCAATTTTATAAACGTAGATAAACGGTTTGCGGCCAATAATATTCATTGTTTCAGTTGTGTCTACTTCGTACAATTCTGGAGTAATTCTCCACCATGGGCGCATACCTTGTTCGTTAGGATCAGTTCTTAATGCTCTTACAGCATAATCGCTAGATAAAATTAGTTGATCGATAGCATTGGTAATTGTAGAATTCTGTGCAACCACATTATTACTAGAAGTAACATTTCTGTTAATCTTACTTTGATCGTATGCCTTAATAACAGGATCGTAGACGTAGTCAGTCGCTGGGTTAATAGTAATACCCGGACGTTCAGGGCCGTATCCTAAAGAACATGCACCAATGGCATTTACAGTTTCTTGAATTAATGTTAAATTATCAGCACTTCGACTAACACCCAATGATGAGAAAATCTGTCCTGTATCTGTAATTAATTTAACACCTTCAGGAGCTGCCGCAGGTTTGATAGTTTCTTTAGCATCTGCTTTCTTTGTTGATTTAGCAGATAAGTCTGTTGGGAATAAAATTACAACTTCGTCTGCAATAGGAATATTATTTGCTTTTGCACTATCACGCAATCTATCATTAAGTACTTTTTGTAAACTTTTAGGGCCTGTTTGAAGTGCTTCTTGTACAGTAGATCCGGAAAACTGTAGATCCGCAGTTATCTTATTTGCCGAATTTAGCAACGGAGTATCTGCAATTGGTATTGCAGTAACTTTGTATGTTGCACCACCTTCTGTTACATTCATAGAAACATCTTTTATTCGCATAGGAAAATATCGTGTACTTTCTGGTACAGTGGACATTATGCCGTTTGAATCTGCGCCTTTGAACTCTAACTTAAGGCAGTATGGTGCAAGTGCATAGTTAGCATAGCCCATTCGTAATGCGGCAGCTTGCATAGACATCATAAACAAACCCATACTGTAAGGCTCAAGAATAGTAAATTCAAAATCAGTTGCGTTTGAGTTACCTGTTTTATAATTCTGTCCGTATATACTTGTGATGGAAAGATTATCTAAGTAAAAATCCATACGCCCTTCAGTAGTCTTAACTCTGTTCGACGGGGCAGCTCCAGCCGATTTACAAAGGATAGGATACATTGACAAATTTTTATTAATAAGTTTTTTGCCAGGCGAATTAACAGCCTCTGTATCAATTGCAAATAAAGTAATATTATAAGCATAGCTATTGTATTTCAGCAGTGAATTTGATAGCGGTAATTTTTTACGAGAAGCTACAACTTTTTTAGTGTCTGATGCGCCAACTAATGGATCACCTGATTCAACTTTAACAACTGTTGCTTCAACAGTTGATGCTTTAGACGCAGGTGCGGCTGCGGCTGGCGCTTTTTTCTCAAGGTTTCCTAATTTTACTGGCATGTTATAATCCTAATATTTCTACTAAACTACTATTTTTAGGAATATAAATTTTTGTACCTGCGACAAAATCAAGAATTGGATCTTGTAATGTGTCCATGTTACGTTGTACAAATACCCACCATAGTGCAGGCTCGCCGTACAAGTCAAATGCCAGTAAGTCTGGTCTATATTGATACTGCGGTTGTATTGTGTATAGAAAATCATCAGTTTCCATTGACACTGTTCTAATGTCAAATATGTCTAAATAATTTTCTGTTATTGGAGTTTCTGCCCAAGGGCTAAGATTGCTGTAAATGGCCATATTAAACGTATCCTGTTCCGCCTGACATATATCCGCCAGTGACAAACATATCTAAGCTGAACTTTCTAACTTGTTGTCTTGAATAAACAGGTTGTAAGGTAATAGTGAATGTACTCTTAGTTGGTACGTGTGTTACTCCTCCACTAGTGCTGCCGCCAATACCAAAAGTTCCAAGTAGTCCAGCTACTTGTCCGATAGTATCTCCTAATCCTGCTTCGCCTTCTAAACCAAATGCATCAAATACTCCGCCGACTGTGTCTGCTAATTGTGCAATCTGACCAGCGGCCGATCCTACTACGTTGCAACCGATATAATCACAATCTTTTTCTAATGACACTTGAATCGATGTAACAACGACTGGAACATTTTTGAAAACATAATTGCCATAAGCATTTAATTTGACTACTGGTGGCGGGTTGCCTGCTTTTGGATCTGTTCCGTTAAACATTTTACTCACACTTCTAAAATAGTGTAGTCCTGCTAACCAATACAATGCTTGTGCTGGATCTTCAACATACATAGGAGCGGTAATTTGAATACTGCCTGGATCACTTCCTTTGTATGCTTGGAAATTATAATTTGTATGTGTCGTTGACATCGAGCTGTATTTGGCTGTTTGATTGATAGTGATAGCCGGTGTGTAAGGGAAAATAAATCCGCCAGCATCTTTCAATGGTTTGAGCACAGGGCTTGTTCTAAAACTTGGCCATGTAGGTAAACTTAGGCGCACACGCCAATCGTTAGCTGGCGCATCGCCGCCTCCGAACATTGCAACCGCACTAAATATATCTCCAACAGCTTCACCGCCCATTGGAAGGCCAACTGATCGAATACCGTCTATACTGTCCAGTGCTCCTCCCAGTTGTGATACCGCATTTTTTGCGTTATTGACTGCACCAAACGCACTTTGTACTTGACCAACTGTTTGGCTTAAACCTTGTGACGAATTAAATAGACCCATTTTGGCTCTCCTGATACTCTATTTATTTGACTTTAATATGTACGTAGTTTATAATTTACTTTACGAGGACTCTTTAATGACAATAAAAATTAACTATTTGAATAATAAGGACATGCTTGCTGAGATCCACAGAAGCAAGACGTCTTTCTGTAGTTTTATCAAACCAGAATACCATCAATATGACTTGATTATCCCAAATTTGGACAAAATAAACATACGTACGATAGCAGAAGCTAAACGTAATAAGGCCAAAAGACTGGGAGATTTCGACTATCAAACACGCAAAAAGGCCGGCGAAAAAGTTAAACAAGCTGACTGCGAAGTTGATTACAAGAAGATTACCAAGCAAGAATTAATCTTTAGGGTTATGACTTTCGACCACATTCCGCTTAATAGTACACGAAAAAAGAATCCTAAAAGCCTTGCAGATCATAGAGATAAAGTAAACTTTCCTCCGTTCCAACATTGGAAGTTTGACGAAAATGACGAGCTTGTATGTGTGGGCAAGAGCCATTGGAAAGGTAGTTTAGACAAGGGCAAGTTTGACAAAGATGCAGGTTGCATTACAGATACACTAGCCCGTATGATGATTAAACTATGTGAACGATACGCTACTCGCGGCAACGTTCGTGGCTATACTTACAATGATGAAATGCGTGGACAAGCTATTTTACAGCTAACGCAAGTAGGCTTACAGTTTGACGAATCAAAGTCAGACAATCCGTTTGCTTACTTTACTGCGGCAGTTACTAACAGCTTTGTTCGTGTTATTAACATTGAAAAACGTAATCAAAACATCCGTGATGATATTTTAGAAATGAACGGCATGAACCCAAGCTATAGTAGAACTGGCCAGGGAGAACACGAAGCCGCGTTGAAACGTCATAACGAAGGAACCGCTGAATGACAAATTTATTCAAAAAAGTAGCTTGCTTTACAGATATTCACTTTGGATTAAAATCTAACAGTAACGTTCACAACCAAGATTGTGAAGAGTTTGTAGATTGGTACATTAAGAAAGCAAAGGAGGAAGGTTGTGATACAGGTATCTTTATGGGTGATTGGCATCATAATCGTAATAGCCTTAACATTACTACAATGGACTATAGCCTCAGGGCCTTGGAGAAGTTGGGAGCGGCGTTTGATAAGTTCTACTTCTTTCCTGGTAATCATGATTTGTATTACAAGGACAAACGAGACATTCACTCTGTGGAGTTTGGAAAGTATATTCCTGGTATCACTGTGGTACATGAGCCTATTACTATTGGAGATGTCACGTTGTGTCCGTGGCTTGTCGGCGACGAATGGCGCACGATAGGCAAGAAAGGCGGCAAGTATATATTTGGTCACTTTGAACTACCTAGCTTCTTTATGAACGCTATGGTACAGATGCCGGATCATGGAGAGATCCAACTTGATACTTTCAAAAGTTACGAGCTAGGCTTTAGCGGACATTTTCACAAACGTCAGCAACAAAAAAACATGGTGTATATTGGCAATGCATTTCCGCACAACTACGCAGATGCTTGGGACGATGACCGTGGCATGATGATTTTAGAGTGGGACGGCAAGCCCGAATATCACAGCTGGCCTAACCAACCTACGTTTAGAACTATCACGTTAAGCAGATTGATTGACGAAGCGGATACAATTATTAAACCCAAGCAACATTTACGTGTTAGTTTGGATATTGATATCAGTTACGAAGAAGCAAGTTTTATCAAAGAGAAGTTCATCACAGATTACAATATTCGAGAACTTACTTTGATTGCAGAAAAGAAAGAACTTGAAATTAATACCAACATAGATATCCAATCGTTTGAAAGTGTTGATCAGATTGTGTCCAGTCAGATTGTAAACATTGAATCAGATGTGTATAATAAGAATACTCTGCTGGAGATTTACAATAACCTATGATAAAAATAAAAGAATTAACAGTTAAAAACTTTATGAGTGTGGGTAATCAAACCCAGGCTGTAAACTTTGCACAGGAAAACCTTACACTTGTACTAGGTGAAAACTTAGATCAAGGCGGGGACGACAGCGGCAGTCGTAACGGTACAGGTAAAACAACTATTGTAAATGCATTGAGCTTTGCGCTATTTGGCAATGCTCTTACTAATATTAAGAAAGATAACTTAATCAACAAAATCAATAATAAGAATATGTTGGTTACGTTGGCCTTTGAAAAAGACGGTATTGATTATCGTATTGAGCGTGGGCGCAAACCTACCTTGATGAAATTCTACGTTAATGACCAAGAGCAAGAAGCTGAAGAAACAGACGACGCACAAGGCGACATGCGTGAAACCCAGAAAGACTTAGACGAGTTGCTGGGTATGAGTCACGACATGTTCAAGCACGTTGTTGCCCTTAACACCTATACAGAACCGTTTTTAAGTATGCGGGCTAATGACCAGCGTGTTATTATTGAGCAGTTGCTGGGCATTACAATTCTTAGTGAAAAAGCAGAAGCCCTTAAAGAACTTGTTCGACAAACTAAGGATGCAATTACACAAGAAAGTGCAGACATTGAAGCTTCAAAACGTAGCAATGATAAAATTCAACAAAGTGTAGATAGCTTGCTAACAAGGCAAACTGCATGGAACACTCAACGAGATAACGATTTAGAAAAAATGGCGAGAGCTATTATTGAGTTGGAAAGTGTTGATATTACTAACGAGCTAGAGTTACATTCTCAGTTAAAAACTTGGGACGAGCAATCTAACAAATTGCGGAGCCTAAATAAGGAGCGGGCAACGCTAGACAGCGCGACAGCGCAAGCGGAGCGAAGCGTAAAAAAGTACGCTAGCGAGCTTGCTAAGTTGCAAGACAAGAAATGTCATGCTTGTGAACAAGAACTACATGATCACAAACATGAAGAAATGTCTACCACTGCTCAACAGCATTTAGACGAAGCACAAAAGTACATGGATAAAGTCCAAGCTGACCTTGCTAAAATCATGGCAGAGCTGGCTACTATTGGCGAGCAAGCAACCAGACCATCAACATATTATGAAACTGTTGAAGAAGCACTCAAGCATCAGAACAATCTTAAAACTATTGAGAATCAACTGACAATTCGTGCTGGAGAAGTTGATCCTTATCAAGAACAAATTGACGAACTGCGTGATACTGCCATGCAAGAAATTACATGGGATACTGTTAATCAATTGAACAGTCTAAAGGATCATCAAGAGTTCTTGCTTAAATTGTTGACAAGTAAAGATAGCTTTATCCGTAAAAAGATTATAGATCAAAACTTAGCCTACTTAAACAACAGGTTAACCTACTATCTCGACAAGATGGGATTACCGCATACAGTATTGTTCCAGAACGACTTAACTGTAGAAATTACACAACTAGGACAAGACTTAGACTTTGACAACTTGTCACGTGGTGAACGCAATAGGCTTATTTTAGGCTTGTCGTGGAGCTTCCGTGATGTGTGGGAAAGTCTATACCAGAACATTAACTTGTTGTTTATCGACGAACTGATTGACAACGGATTAGATGCTAGTGGAGTAGAAGGCGCATTAAGTGTACTTAAGAAAATGGCACGTGAACGCAAGAAGAACATCTTCTTAATCAGCCACAAAGACGAACTGGTTGGCCGTGTAAACAACGTGCTGAAGGTTATTAAAGAAAATGGCTTTACAAGCTATGCAAACGATTTAGAAATTACGGAGTAACTATGGATATGGATCAAGCCGCTGTCTGGTTAGCAGGCAGCATTTTAACTACACTGGGTTTTATAGTAATTGTTGGAGGATGTGTTATTGTTAATCACATTTTACACAAGTATTGGAAACCTGTGCGTGTATTTACTGCGGACAGTTTTCAACCTTTTAACCATCCGTTGCCACAATACGCAACAGAAGAAGAAATCAAGGCTGTTAAAAAATAATGAGTAAAAAAGTTGAGCCGTTAGAATACCAAGACGAAGAAACCCATGACAAGCTCATGGAGGCGTTTCGCGAGTACTTTAAGGCCAACCAAAAATGGATCAATAAAGGCACAAGAATTTCAGGCGAGAATGCTAGGTACTGGCTTGCACAGATACGTATCATTGCTCGCGACAGGCGCGACAAAATACAGAGATACAGAGTTTATAGAGATCAAGTTAAGGCTCAAAATCAAGAGGTCGACAAGGACAATGATGCTAACTAAAGCATGTCATGGACTTATCATAATGAAATCATTGAAACACTTCCCGAAGACTGTGTTGGTTTCGTCTACTTGATAACAAATAACATCTCTGGCAGAAAGTATATAGGCAAAAAATTAGCAAAGTTCGCTAAAACTACCTACAAAGTAGTCACGCAAAAGAACGGTGTTAAGAAAAAGAAGAAGATTCGTAGCAAAGTTGACAGCGACTGGAGAGAGTATTATGGCTCCAGCGATGCGTTAACAAAAGACATAGACACATTAGGCAAAGAAAACTTCAGCAGAGAAATCCTATATTACTGCACATCCAAGGCGCAATGCTCTTACATCGAGGCCAGAGAACAATTTACCCACAAAGTTCTAGAATCAAATGACTATTATAACGGGCACATTGCTGTCCGTGTACATGGTTCACATATACTCAAAGGCTAACAATTTAGGCCGTTTTAACGCCAAATAAGCCCGCACAGGCGATACTAATGTGCCCTGAATCCGCTCTGATGTGTGGCGGCAAGGAACTCTAATTGGCGTAGAGTAGCAAAGTCACTATCCTTTACAGGACGACGATGGGATATGCCTATACAACCCGTTTGACTTGCAAGAAACTAATTTCAAAGGCTAAATGAGGGTGAAGAACCCACGGCTATATGTATGTTAGCGTATACATAAAGACCCGCCGTTGTATAAGACAGCATGATTAGGTACCGGACAACCGCCTAAGCTAGTAGAAATACTTGTAGTGCAAACGCTAAGTGAACTGCTCAACTCAGATAATGTTCATTTTTAGCCCGCCAGGGCTAAGTGTGACTACACAATCTAGATAATATTTACAAGCACTTCGTGCTTTAACTTTAATACAATTATTAATAACTAGATAAGTTCGAGCGATAGCGATGAACAGATGAACGTAGTTCATCTTTAATGTATATAAATATGATACAATGAAGATTTTAGACATAATCACGGAAGCACCTACTGCACCTGTTCCTGGTATTACTTCGGAAGCAACGTTAGCAGAAATTAAGGCATGGATCGCTAAGAATCCTGCTGAGGCAACACGAATTGCTGAATTAGAAAAATACAAGTGGACTAGTCCTATGCTAGGATTTGTCAAGCTATTGGGTATTGCCGAGCCAGCTTATATGTTTGTAAAAAACTGGCTAGCTCTGAATCGAATGGCTGCATTTAAGAATGCAGACGGACAATTTACCTATACAAAAGAATGGATTAAGTCAGCTGAAAATGCGCTGATTGGACAATTCGTTGCAAGCCAAGCTATTCGTGGCGCATTGCGAATGACATTAAAAGCTCCTGTCATTAGAGAAATTTTAATGTTTTTCTTTAGACTGGTTCGTATTCCGCCAGCTGTATCTAAAGTTATTATTGAAACAGGCCTAACTAGTGTTAGTGTTTGGTTTGCCAGTGATGAAGGATTAAATTGGCTTACTACTGGAGTTATTGTTCCTTACTTGACCAACGGTGTTGGTGCAATTACAGGCGGCATTAGTAAATGGTTATATGATAAAGTGTGGACTATTCCTGGATTGGCACAGTTCAAACCAGAGGATAGCAACATTGCACAACGAGCACAAGTTACTCCTATGAGCGATGCAGAAAAAGAAGCATCTAAAAAAGCTGGCCGGTCAATACAAGCCAACTATGATAAAGATCTGAACGATAGATATTTGAAAGCTAATCCGCAAGTCTTAAATCCAGATAGCACTAATCCATACTTACCCGGTTATCGTCGTGCTAACCCAAGTCAGGATCAATTAAAGTAAAGGCATTTGAGCTTGCTTAGTAAGCTCGATGTTTTCTGAAATAATAGTCATCAGCATATCAACATCTTCGTTGGTATAAGTGTGCAACAAATCTTCCATAGATATCCCACCGCGCATGTACCACGAAATCTTAAACAACTGTTGCTTGTATCTTTTAGCATCGTTATCTAGCCTAACTAGATATTCTTCAATTTCTTGATTGGTTAGTCTAGTTAGGCGTTGGCGAAAAAACTTGACTGATCCATATTAACAACCACTTCGTGATGTGTATGGCATTCAGGACATTCTACTTTAAGATCAGGTACTTCACCTGCTTTTCTGTTCTTTTCAATTTGTGCTTTCAAGCCATCGTATATTGCTTGTTCGCTGTTGGCCAACCATTCTTGTATAAACTCTCGTTGATTAACAGTAGTTTCTGGAATTTGCACTTCGTCAATTTGCGCCAACAAACTTTCACGTTGTATATCAGCTAGCATTACATATAACGATGCAATTTGTCTTTGACGTTCTTCTTCGTCTTCAAGGCTGCTAACTTGAAACACTTGGCGTTGCAATGTAAAATTACGCTTTTGAAATTCTGTCCAAGTTCTGTAGTCTAGTGGACGAGTTCTGATCGTTATATCTTTTAACGGAATAGTATTGTCGTATTCAACTTTTGCAAAGTGCTGTACAATATTTCCTAGATCAACTTCGTAATCGTTCACAGCACTACAGTTAGGACATGTGTGTGTAACACTCATGTTATTGCCATATGTTGCAATGCGAATACCTGTTAAAATCAAGTCTAAGTCAATAATGCTGATACCCCATGCATCTTTAATGCTTGGGCAACAGCTTTCAATTACTCGCACCGTACTTTCTCCGCTTAATAATGCATCCGGAGTTTTCATAATTAGCTCGTCCATACCTGTCATGCCAAATACTGGGATACCTGTTGTATCGCCCGAAATCGTGCCTGGTGCAGAATAAATGCCCTTGCTAGGTAAATCTACGAATACCTTAGGTTGTCTAAAGTATTTTTTCAATGGGTTATTTGCCATTTATATCTCCGGATAAATATTAGTAACCGTATTTATATACGTAGTTTTCTGGGAAAAATAAATGTCAGATGCATTAGAACGTAAGATAGAAGAGAACTCGAACATAATGAAAGAGATGCTTCGCAAGATGGGCGGCTCTTCGACACCGTATTCTGGCTCAGCTCCTAGCTCAAATAGTTCCGGAGGACAATCATGGAATGCAAGTCAGAATTTTATATCAAGTCTTACTAGTGGCGTAAGTGATTTTACTGGTAAGCTAGTACGCAACCAAGCAGATATTACAGATGTTACAAACTTTGCAGCCAACGCATTACAACAGTTGGGATTACCTGCTGACTTGTTTGGTCAAGCACTTACTGGAATTACCAAGTATGCTGTTGAAGCTGTTGACAATTGGAAGCAGTTTAGTGATATAGGTGCAAGCACGTACGGCAGTGCAATGTTTTTGCAAAACGCCATTGGAAGAACAGGATTAAGTGCTAGAGAATTTGGAGAAGTATTTTCTGTTGTAGGTGATCAGGTTCTAAAATTCAAAGGAACTATGTCTGAAGGTATTGACGGCCTTAGCTACATGGTTAGAGAATTTAATGAACCAACACGTCTTGCCGCATTTGCCCGAATGGGTATGGATCAAAAAACTGCTAACGAAATGTTAGGAACAGTTATTCGTGGTGCAAGCACTTACCAGTTAGCAACTAAAGAAGGTCAAGAGCAAGTTATTAAAAGTGCAGAAATATTTGCTAAAGAAATAGATGCAACTGCCAAAGCAACCGGTTTAAGTCGTAAGGCTATGCTGGATAGTGTTAAAGGCGCACAAGACGATTATAGAACTCGTGCTGCCATGCTGTTGTATCAAAGAACTGATCCAGCCGCGGCCGCCAATTTGAATAACATTATGCAAGGTGCCGCAAAAGATCTTGGCCCGGTTCTTAAAGACTTTTTAGTACAATCAGTAGCAAGTGGCGGCACAACTGGCGGGCAATATCAAAGTCAAATTAATGCAATGCTACCTCGCACAGCAGAGTTAGTAAGAGAAATATCAATACTCAATAAAGGTACAGCAGAAGACAAACTTCGAGCTGAAATATTATCTAAGACTGTTAGCGATACTGCGGCAAATGAAATACGCACTAATGAAAGTGCGTTACGTCAAGCTGTAATTGGCAATCAAAACTTTCGAGACATTATGTCAGAAGTACTTGGTGGAGCAATCTATAATAAAGCTATTGGTGGCAATGCTGCCGCAACAGCTGGACAAGGAACCGTCGGTGCAAAGACAATGCTGGAGCAAGGCGGATATGATGCACAGGGAATTACAGTTGCAGGTCAAGAAACAACCAAGTTAATCATGAACGTTAATCAGCGTATTAAAGAAATGGGCGCTGAATCCACTAGAGTTATTAATGAAACAAACAAAGAACTGGACAAATATCTATCAGACATCAACTCTAGTGTAAGTGCAGTTAGAGGATATACAAATGAAGGCAAACGATATATGCCGGATGTTATGGATAAAATTAAAACAGAGTTCTTTGGCGGAAAAGATCCTGCAACATTCTTCAAAGAACTGGCAAATTATAGAGATAACCCGACTGGTCCAAGCCCGTACCCTGCACCCAACGCAGAAGTTGGTGCAACAAGTGGAGGTCGATCTCACGGTACTGAAGGCGTGATTGGCAAGCGAAGAGAACCCAAAGACGCTACAGTTTCGATCCACAAAGATGAAAACGTTCTTAATCCATCCGAAGCCGCATGGTATGATTCAATGGGTGGAATGAGCGGAATCCAATCAATGATGGAACAACTATCATCTGCAAGCGGAACATTAGGTGTATCACCCGGAAGCACTAGTTCAATATTGCCAATGATGTCTTCTGTGCTTAGAAATGTATCAAGTCAGATTAGTTCGGCTGCACAAAATGCTCAGAATACTTCTGCAACAGCCTCAGGTACAGCGGCCATGGATTCAGCGTTCCTAGAAAAATTCCTAGAAAGTTTAGCGGAGTTAAATAAGACTAGTACTAATGTTCTTGCCACTCAAGTGGCAATTGCACAAAGTACAGAAAGCACTGCTAAAAACACCAAAGACATGTCGCGTAATGTTTACTAAGGATCTTAGATAATATGAGTTGGAAGAAATATTTTACACCAGTACCAGTTGGTAATCAAAACAGAAGCCCTGTGAATGGTGGTATGTCCAGCGGTAACGGCATGGGCCCAGCAAGAACAAATTACTCTAGTTTCCTTCCTGATGTATACTCCGGTAGTCCAAATCGTGTTGAACGATATCAGCAATACGAAACAATGGACAGCGATCCTGAAGTTAATGCGGCACTGGACATTTTAGCAGAGTTTACAACACAAAAAGCAAAAGATGGCAATGGTCCAGCTTTTCAATTGTCATGGCGTAGTAATGCAACTAACGCTGAAACAAAAATTCTTAACGAATATCTTAACCAATGGGTTAAGTTACAATTATTTGACACACGTATCTTTCGTATTATGCGTAATACGTTCAAGTATGGTGATAGTTTCTTTATTCGTGATCCAGAAACACAAAAATGGTTTTATATCGATCCAAGCAAAGTAATTAAGATCATTGCTAACGAAAGCGAAGGCAAAAAACCAGAGCAATATATCATTCGTGATATTAATCCTAACTTTGTAAACTTAGTAGCAACTGCAATTACTCCAAACGTAAAAGATACCAATCGTGGCGGTGCCAGTGTTGGTACTAGCATGATGGCAGGCCGCGGCATGACAGGCGCAACACCGCAAACTTCAGGCGGACGTTTTGACAAACAAGAAAACGAAGTTGCTATTGATGCTGAACACGTGGTACATCTAAGTCTTTCTGAAGGACTAGACAACAATTACCCATTCGGTAACAGCTTACTTGAAAATATTTTCAAAGTATACAAACAAAAAGAATTGCTAGAAGATGCGATTTTAATCTATCGTATCCAACGTGCTCCTGAAAGACGTATCTTTCACATTGATGTAGGTAACATGCCAAGTCACTTGGCCATGGCGTTTGTGGAAAGAGTTAAAGACCAGATCCACCAACGTAGAATTCCTAGCCAAAATGGTGGCGGACAGAACGTTATTGACAGTGCATACAACCCACTAAGTATTTCAGAAGATTATTTCTTCCCTAAGTCAGCAGATG
>Ga0209230_10000135_pt1 | contig 26982 bp, 51 predicted proteins | sample LakOntMetagenome_FD_187467 | JGI IMG/M metagenome (GOLD analysis project Ga0209230, IMG submission 187467) | Freshwater and sediment microbial communities from Lake Ontario - Sta 18 epilimnion Metagenome (SPAdes) (version 2) | ecosystem: Environmental > Aquatic > Freshwater > Lentic | place... | reverse complement strand
AAGCACCATGCGACCAGTGTTTCCGGTATATAGAAATAGACGTTGCCCACTATGGGACCGGAACTGATCCAGCCCCGATCCTTTATTACTGCCCATAACTGCTGGTGTGTGGCTGGATCTGCCCACGATGAGTAACAGCGTATATACATTGGTTCGCTCCCGATGCACTAGTATAGTATATATGCTGACGAGCTATAGGCCCCGCTGTAGGGGTATTGGGCTAGGGTTAAAAACACTGTATATACACATAGGCCCCGCTGTACATGTGTGCGCCGAGTGGAGAATGTAGAGAATTGGTGAGTATTCATTAGAACTATGCCAATCTGCCTCGCTCGTCAAGGAATTTTTTCCAGCCTATGTAGACGGTTGTGGCCACTCTAGACTCACTGTAGAGCAGTCTGGCCACACAATTTTGCACTTTTTCACACTTTTCCCACCATTCTGCGGCCTGCGGCCGCACTCGTTTGACCTATACGCAAGGGGTCGTGATCTAGATCACACTTTTCTACATTCTAGATCATCCCTGGATACTCATATACTATAGGAGTGGGGTATATGACTGTATGACTGCTATATACAGTGTAGCACAGTAGGAGCGAACCTATATGAATAATAAACTCATTGACTATATACAGGCAGAAGTGGTTGCTGTAGCCAAGTCTAAGTATCCCAATAATGAACGCTTACAGTGGATCTATGTATATGGCTTTATGTGTGCGCAGTTTAGTCTGGCCGTAGAGCATGATAATCGCATATTAGGTCTGTTTAAAGAGGCGGTTCAAGCGGCTAAAAGTAAGAATTAAAGGCCGGCAGGGGCCGGACCTAAACCCGTTTTGTCAACCAGGTTTTCTAGATCTCGTTTTGTGGATAACCCTGTGTATAACTGTCTGTGTATAAGTCGGGAATAACTTGTGGATAACTTTAACTACCGTTGCTCAAAAACAACGCCCGAAGTTATCCACAGGTTATCCACAAGTTAGTTAGTGCCAACTAACCGAGAACCGGACGCCCAGCCTCGCCGTCCACCCCCACTATGTTCGAACATGTCATTATTATACTGCCTTTTGGCTAGTCTGTCAACAACCCTGAGGTCAGTAGGGTCATTGACAGTTTGGGCCGTTTGCGCTATAATACTGTTTTAAGGGAACAAAGATGCAAACAGCAACAAAACAAAAAATCGACAGTTTAATGCTACAGTTACAAGACGTGCTAGAGGAGGACTATAGCGAACACGACAGTATACAAGACGCTTTTAATGCGCTGGCCTGTGCGCTAGACGAAGAACATTATAACGCATAATGCAATGACCCTACGGGGTCTAGGGTCGGTTGACACTTTGGGCGGCTCGTGTTACAATAAGATACTGAGAGATTGGAGCGAACAATGACCAAGAGAACTGCCCGTAGGGATTCAAACTACATTATCTATGCCGCTATACACGATGGCCGCGCCTACATTGGCTTGACCCGCAAGGGCACTGTCACAGTGGCCAAGGCTGTTAAGGAGCGGTGGCGCAAGCATATCAGCAGAGCTAGGCACGAATCGCAAGATTGGGTCATATACAATTACATCCGTGACGGTGCTTGGACTGACTGGCAGCATGAGGTAATCACTGTGATCCGTGGTCGTGCCGAAGCTTATGCTTACGAGCGCGAGTTGGTCAAGCAAATCCAGCCAGAGCTGAATGACCAGTACCTTTGAAGGGTTATTGACAGACTCTTCAAAGGGTGCTATAATATACACTTACAACGAACAAGGAGCGAACCATGTTTAAATTGCTTAGTACTGCAAACCCCAAAATCCAAAAGGGCACCAAGATGGGCTATCTCAGCTTTATCTTGCACCTTGCGCCAGCAGACTTGAGCGGTCGCGAGACTTGCCCTAAGCGCACCGCAGGCTGTACTGCCGCTTGCCTTAATACCGCAGGACGCGGTGGCATGTTCAAGAAGGGTGAGAACACCAACATGATCCAAAAGGCACGTATCCGCAAGACGGAATACTTCTTCAACGATCGCGCTGGCTTCATGCTGGACCTGGCTAACGACATTGCCCGTGCTATCAAGTTCGCAGAGCGCAAGGGTTTGACGCCCGTGTTCCGCTTGAATGGTACTAGCGATTTGAGCTGGGAGAAGTACGAAGTTGCCCCTGGCATTAATATTTTCCAGGCTTTCCCGGGTGTACAGTTCTATGACTACACTAAGGTTCTTGGACGCAAGGTCAAGCATATCCCCAACTACCACTTGACCTTCAGCAAAGCAGACGGCAACGATGCAGATGTTGCAGAAGCACTCCTGCAGGGCATGTCAGTGGTTGCTGTCTACGATGCTATCCCAGCAGGCGTACCCAGTGCAGACGAAACGGACCTGCGCTTCCTAGACCCAAAAGGCATTATGCTGGGGCTCAAGGCCAAGGGCCGTGCAAAGAAGGACTACAGTGGTTTCGTAATTCGTTTAAAGGAGACAGTATAATGCGCAAGAACTTTGATGTAGAGTACATGATTGAGGGCATGAATGGCTATCACAAGATGCGGGTGCAGGCCTACCATCCCGGCGAAGCCTGCGACATAGTAAAGAGCATGATGCCCCATGCTCATATCTTCCACGCAATCCTAGCAGACTAAGGAGAACTAGATGCGATTTAGAGACCTAACTCTAGCCCAAAAGATTGATGAAGTCCTGGCGGCTGTGGCTTTTATGCTACTGGTTTTGATCCTGTGCTTCATACCCGACTTGACAGCCTAGCCCAAACCTGCTATACTATAGGCTAAGTTAAACAAAAGGAGCGACAATGAAACAATCACATACCATGTACATCTACAAGGCGGACCGTCGTACCAAGACTGGCGAGCGACTGGTATCCACTACAGTGTGGCAGAACAGGGACGAAGCTGAGATGAAGCGGGAAGTCCGCGAACTCCAGTACCAACTGTGGCCCACCAGCAAAGGCTTCCGCATTGAGACAGTGCCCACTATGAAGCGGGTAACCAACTTGATGTCGGGTGTGGAGATTGAAATCCCGCATGACACACCTCGCTCGTGCGATCCTAGCTCGGAGCTCTATTGGAGCATGTAATCTAGAATAACCCTACAGCCCGTAGGGTTGTTGACATTTTGGGCCCTCTGTTGTATAATACATTTACACAGACACAAAAGGAGCCCAAAATGTTGCATACATTTACAGTTAGCGCAGTTAACACACCTGCTAAAGCTAAAGTTATTTTTAATAAAAAATTAGGTACTGTTAAAGTAGTAGTGGCTTTTAATGTGCATAAAAAAGTACGCGACGACGGAACTATTGTTAATGCTTTTCCTGTACAAAGCAAATGTGCATTTGTAAGCGGAGACATAGATGCTACAGAAGTGTTACAAGTATTGCACAATGCAAGCAGACAGCTTAACACTAGCAACATACAAATAGTTGAGTAAGCTGTAGGGCTATTGCACAGCAAGTTGACGTTTTGGACTTGCTGTGCTATAATTGTTTTTTAACATGCAATAGGAGCGAAACTATGCAAGCAACGACATTTAATGTTAGCGACAAGCTGACACTAGCAAGCACAGACACTGACGAAGACAGTGTTAGTACAACATACGATTGTAACGTAGAAGTGCAACTAGCAGGCGACAGCATATGGGACTGCGAGCTAGAGGCAGTTACAGTTACAAGCATAAACATACACGAGACATTTTGGGATGACACAAGCACAGTACACATTGCGGTGTGCTATGACGTAGACGGCGTAGACGGTAGTGAAGTAGAGGGAAGCTGGCGCTTGTACACAGACAGCGGCTTTACAGAGGCAATTGGCAAGCTGTTAGGGACTACTGTGTTTTTTACGGAACAAGGCATGCAAGACGACGGCTACGCGAGCATGGAGTAAAGCAACAGCACACACTTGACATTTTGGCTAGTGTGTGCTATAATTGTTTTTTAAGTAGTTAGGAGCGGTATGCAAGTAGAAGTAGTGGACACAGAGGCGGCGGGTTATTACTGGAGCGAATATGCTAGCGGTAGTACTGTTAAGGTTACGCTAAAGCGAGGCGAGGACTTTGCTAGTTGTGACGGTATGCTAATTTGGGAAGAGGAATTAGCAGAGGAAGCATTTGACGAATGGGTTGAATGCGCTGTAGCAGGAGAGGAAGGCTATAGTGCTATGTTGTTTGAAAATGGTAGCTATACATTTTACGGAGAATGATATGAGAGACACTATACTTGCAAAGCTAGCAGAAGTAGAAGCTATGCTGTTAGAGGCAACGCTAGACGGCGAGCAACTGGCAGAGATGGACTGCTTTACAGAAGTGACTGGGGCGCTTAGTGCGCTAACAGAAGCTGTGGAATATTACGTAGACTAGAGGATACACATGAGCTATAAACACATAGACAACACACTACAGTGGTTAGGCGCTGTGGCCATTATTGCGGGGCATGTGTTTAACGCAATTGGCCCTAGCATGTACCCCTACAACATTGCCGTCTTTGCTGTGGGCACTGTGGCGTTCCTAGCGTGGGCTGTACGTGTGCGCAACGTGCCCCAAGCCGTGGTTAACGTTGTGGCATTAGCCATAGGACTAGTAGGGTTATACAAAGCTGTTGGTTGACGTTTTGGGCAGAGTGCGCTATAATACAATTTTAAGGAACACAATGCAAGCACTACGCAAAACCCCAGTTAAGTTTACATTTAATAATGTACAATATAATGTCCCAGTTAATAAATGCGTCCCCGCAAAAGGTTTTGTTAATGTATTAAGTGTTAATCCTGCTCTAGTAGACGAAAATACAGGCAGTCCTGCTATTGCATTATATGTAGTATGTAATAAGCGTAGCCAGGAGCCCGGACGTCAATATGCGTTATTTTATAATGTTAATAACAAACAATTTGACGGTTACTTTACAATTAACTAATAACCCTACACAGCGGCGGGGCTTGACAGTCCTAGCCAAAGCTGTTATAATACTAACATCAACAACGCAATAGGAGCGAACTATGCAATTTACAGACACCCTGTCCATGTTGGACGAAGTTAGCTACATGGTGGAACGCCATGTGCAAGGACTGCGCCGTGTAAGCGCAAACGACCTGGGCTTGGATATGCGCTGTGGCCGAGCTTATGTTAGCGAGAGCATGGACTGCATCGTAGTAGACGGCGACGCACGAAGCTTCAACTACTACGGCGGTTTTGAATACGTCGACGACGAGGACAAGCAGACCTTAGGTGGTTACACATTCTTCCTGGACACTAGCGACCGGGTGCGTGAGGCACTGGAGACGCTGATGGAGAAGGACGGCCTGTGTGAGAAGGAGGATGCATAATGCTTACCCCAGAAACACTACAAGAGATGATATCCTACAGGGCCCCTACATTGACCAAGTTGGCCAGGGACGGTGGCTACCAGGGCCCGGCGTTTAGCTCGTGCAAGTTTTTGGGCATCACCAACGGCGGGCAGATCTGCTACCAAGCAGTCTTCCTAGTCAAAGGCGGCACTGACAGCACTAAGGTCTTCTTAACCCATACGCCCGGTAGGGTTATTGTGGACTGCCACTTGACTGAATTGGCTTAATGCGCTATAATTAACACTTACACAAACACACTAGGAGCGAGATATGGGAACACGAAGCACTATTGCACTGGAATTCGCAGACGGCACAGTACAGCAGGTCTACTGCCACTGGGACGGTTATTTGTCAAACAACGGCATGATCCTGCAGGAGCACTACAGCGATCCGTTCAAACTGCGCGAGCTTATTGACTTTGGCGACATTAGCTCGCTCCGTCCTACAGTAGGCGCTCCCCATCCTTTTAGCCAGTTTGACACTACAATGTCCTCAGAGGACTTTGACAAGCTCTACGGCGACATGACAACTTTTTACGGGCGTGACCGCAAAGAGACAGGCTGCGCCGCTAAACAGTTCAAAGACTATGCGGACTACATTGACAACCACCAGTACGAGGAATACGAATATATCCTGCGTAATGTTAACGGCAAGGCAGTTTGGTTCGTTAAGTGCCACAGCGCGGACTATGTTACATTGGCGGAAGCCTTTGTAGCAGAACTGGAAACAGCATGACAGGCTACCAATCAAAGCGGGCTATGGCCCATGACAAACTGTCGGACATCCTGTTCAGCAAAGTGATTGACCAACTTAGGGCAGACATTGAGTGGAGAGACTACACAGCCATTGAAGAGCTGTTGAAGTTTGTGCCACGTGAGAATTTAATCGCTTATCTATCAGAGGAGAAATAAATGGGCGCAGTCAAAGATATGTATTACGATGTAGAGACCTTGTTCATCGAGGGTGCTACAGCCAGTGAAATTGCTACTCAATTGGTTATTCCGATTGAAGCAGTCTATGAAGTGCTTAAGGATTTTGGTGTAGAACCTGAAGACTTTATTGAGCCAGCGGACGAGCCTTATAGCCCCTACTACGGAGCATAAAGACCCTACGGTTGACTGGGTTACTGATTGGTGCTATAATAAACACTTAAACACACACAGGAGCTGATATGAATGTAAGTCAAATCAACACAGCAATCATCCAAGGTACATTTACCAATGCAGAGCTGTCCAGCATGATTGACGCTGTTAAGTTTGCCCGTTCCAGACTGGCAAGCCAGGTCAAGTTTACCATCAGCAATGGTAGCAAGGTCAAGTTCACTAGCAACAAGAACGGCGTCACCTACTCCGGAACTGTAGAGAAAGTGGCTATCAAGTTCGCTACGGTCAACACCCAAGCAGGTCGTTACCGTGTGCCAATGAGCATGTTGGAGGCAGTATGAGGATTGATAACCTTACCGCTGAGCAGGTAGAAATGTTGGACTTCATGTGGAATGAGCTAGACACTGAGGAGGAGTATATGGTTTGGTACGAGTGCTTGGACAGCGACCAACAACGGCAAGCAGATATCCTACAGCGGCTCGTGATCCTGGAAGCGTTCGAAGAAAACCTTGCCCAAAGCAAATACCCTGAGGCTAATAGGGTTATTGACAAGATCCGGAAACTCTAGTATAATACTTACATACAGACACAAAAGGAGCGACAGATGAACATTAGCACACTAGAGAATTATGTAGACGGTATCAATCGTTGGGGCAAACTTTTTGGCAATGCACCGCTCAGCCTGCTCAATGCAAAAGATCGTCAGAAGATCGCAGATCGTATTGACTCAGACCTAAGCCCAGAGAACCTTACATGCGATGGCGAACTGCCCCGTGCAGAAGTTAACCGTCGCTATCAGATGCTGACCCGATGCCAGAGTGAGTTGATGGCGATTGATCCTGCGGTTAACTTTTACGACTTTAATTAAATAATAGGAGCGAACTATGCCTAATTGGTGCAACAACTATCTGGAACTTGAACACGAAGACCCTGCTATGATTGAGCGGGCCCAGAAGGCCTTTGAAGAAGGTAAACTGTTGGCAGAGTTTTGCCCGGTACCAGAGAGTCTGCATATCGTAGCAGGTCGGGTAGGTGACGATGCTGATGCTGAGCAGAAGAAACTGTTAGAGGACACTGAGCGTAACTTAGCCACACACGGATATGGCAACTGGTATGACTACTGCGTGAACGAATGGGGTACCAAGTGGGATGTGGGTGCTGATGGTCAAGCGACACTGACTAGCCCTAACACTATTACTATGGGATTTGATTCAGCATGGGCACCACCCGTACCGGCTATGGAGAAGTTCCAGGACTTGGGCTTTAAGGTCAAGTTGATCTATTGGGAATCGGGCATGTGCTTCGCTGGGCTCTTTGATGAGAACGGTGATGACTACATTGACTACAGTAACATGAGTGCGGCTGAGTTGGCTGAAGAGATCAACCCAGAAGTGGACGAGTGTATGTGCATCGTAGAGAACCTACAGATGTGGGAAGAAGAAAACAAGGAAGAACAAGATGAATAAGACCAGCAGAGAACTTAATACCAAACACGAAAAGGATCAGATCCTTAAGGTGCGTCCAAAACAACCCAACTATGACTTTACCCTACTTGAAAGGGTAATCCATCAATGGGTACTATCAAGTAGAACCCCATGAGCAGACTGGCGCTTTACGGCCGACCTTATGTGGTCTTTGATGCTTCCAATCGAGAACACAGACAATGGTTTAACGACTTCACCAAGTCCGGAACGTGGGGCACTTGTCCGGTTCGTTTTGTAGTTGATGACGACCATGGCGATTTGATCACTATGATTCAAAGAAATTTGATTCAGTATTATGTAAACCGAGAGTTTGGCACAGCGCAGAGCCCAAAAGTTCGAACTAGAACTGTGGCAAAAAAGCCACGAAAGAATGGTTGACTGATTGGGTAGAGTTTGCTATACTATAGGCTAAGTTAAACAAAAGGAGCGATACTATGCAAGTCACTACACAAGAGCAAGTCAATGCAATCGTCAAAGAAGCACAGCAGGCCGCTTACGAAGCCGCAATGAAGTTCTTCTATGACAAGCTCAACGGCGTCGATCAATATGCCTGCGGCTTTGCTTGGGTTAACATCTACAAGGTCAAAGGCAACACCAAGCTGGGCAAGATGCTCAAAACGGCTGGTGTCAAGCAGGACTACACCAAAGCATTCAGCATTTGGAACCCCAGCGGTTTGGGCGTTCAGAATGTAGACACACTTGAAGCGGGTGCCCAAGCGGCCGCTGACGTGTTTAAGAAGTACGGCTTTGAAGCCTACGCAGGGTCCAGATTGGACTAAACGAATATGGTTTGGTTAGCCAAAAGTCATTGACAATGGGCTAACCAGACTGTATAATAACTACATGCTGAAGAGATAGGCTCAGAGGCATTAATTTAACACACAGAGGCACATTATGGCTACAGATAAACTTTTCAATGTTGTTGGAGTTTCTAAACTCAAAGGTGAGTACAAGGTTCGCTTTGCTACTGACATCATGCGTATCAAAGTACTTGCGAAGCACGGTCACGAAGACATTCGTCTTGCTGAGCTGGACACTGCGGTTAGCAAGTTGGAAGCAGTTACACAACTCAAGACTTTGGACGAGTTCCAAGACGTTGCGGCACAGGCTGCAATCGATGAGTACCTTGACTCTAATACGCCCAAGGCTGCTGTCACCAAGACACCCGCTAAGGCCAAAGCAGCTCCCGTAAAGGCACCTGCTAAGAAGGCAACTGCAAAGGTTGCTGATACTTCTGCAATGGAAGACGCTCCGTTCTAATCAAAGACTCCGTATTGCGCCCAGGGATAATTACTAGATGCGATACGGAGTTTCTTTTTCGAACGATTATTTAGGCGGGTGCGTGGTTATCCGCGACTTTAAAAGCGAGCCACTACCTGGCAGAGTTTTAGCTATTATTCCTAGAGATAACAAATCAGAAGCTGAGCAAGAAGCACAGCAGATAGTTGATTTGCTTAATCAATCACAATTAACATGACTTGGATACAGTACGAAGTTTGGGCTGAGATTGAAGGCCATCAGGAGTTGATTGAAACCACACATAGCCGTAAAGAAGCTATGACGCTGGCAGAGAAATACTTTAATGACGGTTGCGAAACAGTAGAAGTCTTTGAGGAAAATGACGAAGGCTCTTACCAATCAATCAAATCACTTAGACGTTAGCGAGTTTCGGGCCTCTAGCTCATGCTTGGTTAGAGCAGTGGACTCATAATCCATTGGTGCGGAGTTCGACTCTCCGGGGGCCCACCATCTGACTGTAGCTCAACTGGATAGAGCAACAGCCTTCTAAGCTGTAGGTCGGGGGTTCGAGTCCCTCCAGTCAGGCCACTTACAGAGTGTTGTATTTTTACAACACTCTTTCTCTTGACAGTTTGAGCAGAGTGCGTTATAATTAACACATAGACACACAAAGGAGCAGAGATGAGCGTTAGAGAACACATTGTAATGGAAACACGCCACGGTAGCCCATATGATCGCGGCTCGGCAGACAGCTACTACCGTAGACCACGCCAGCCTCACTACTACCCAAACGGCACCTATAACGAGCCACGCATCAGCGGCAAAGACATGACGCCCGATGAGGTTGTAGCTTATCATGCGGGCTACGATGACAACGAAGAGATGGGCGACTACAAAGAGTGGCTATAACCCATCGGTTGACAGGGTTACCAAAAGACGCTACAATATACACATACAGTTAGATAACAGGAGCGAACAATGGAAGCATTCAAAACATGGGAAGAGATGACAGTACTAGAGCAGTACGCCTGCCAGTATTGGGATATGTACAAGGATGCCTACAATGTTCGCCCACGCGGCATTGATACCTCCAGCTGGACTGAAGCTGAGTTTGAAGCTGAGTTTGTGCAGTTGGCCAAGACCATTGACGCCAACTACAAAGAGCAGTTGGCCGCTGAAGAGATCGCCAAGCATGACTTTGAAATGCGAGTGCTGAGCTTGTTGCAGACGGGTGCCAAGGATCGCGAGATGGCCATGCGTTGGATCCACGAGGCAGAGGGCAGTGACGGTGATGACGAGTACTTGTGCTTCTTGTTGGGCTTGCCCTACCGCTACTTTGCGGTACAAACGGCTTAACCCAGGGCACTGTAGGGTTATTGACAAGAGTTAGAAAAGAGAGTATAATAGATACATAGACAGTTAGGAAAGAGCAAAAGGTTAGCTAGACCACTAGGCGACTGGGATGATGACAATACCGACGGGAGTTGGTCAAGTCCAGGAGCATGAAGCAGAGTCAGTGGCTTAGGCCATGTGGACTTGGATTTGCGGTGGACAATCTAGCAGTAATGACCGTGCAGGCCTATACGAGACGTTCGTATAGGTAGAGACAGATGCACAATGGTTCCTTTACTCTTTCCTAACTGTCTAAATACTAGGTTGACAACTAGCCAAATTAGTTGTATAATAGACACTTAGAAACACACATTAGGAGCGACCCAAATGGCTAAAGTAAATTATGACAAGTTTGCCTCGTTTGACATTAACGAGTGCTGTGACCACTTTGACAGTGAGAAGCAGAGCAACTGGAAGAAGATCAACAAGTTCATCGTGGCAGATGGACAAGAGTTCGCCCACATTATGGAAACAGAGTTTGACTTTGAAGACACGGGTGCAGGCGAGTACGAGGCCTTCCAAGCAGGCGTTAAGTATGCACTGACCAAGATGAACATTGCCTTTGAAGCAGCCGCAGTGGACCTGCAGGTATGTGAAGTAGACTTGGTAGAGAGCATGGGCTTTGTGCTGGTACGTTGCGATGACGAGCCAGAAGACTTTGTCAAACGGGTTATGAAGAAGCCCGTTATGATGGTAGACAGCTGGGTCTAAGGTTTGCCAAAGTTCAACCCGCCACTAGGTCCTGCAACACGCCTGGGCACTTCGCGGGTTGACACTGAGGCACAAAAGCCTGTATAATTAATGTTTTAAACACAGAGGAGCGATAGATGGCAAAGGTACACACAGCAATGAGTTTGGCTAAGGCCACTGTAGAAAGCAAGACACTGGCACAGGATCCAGTTAAGAAAACGCTTACGGAAACAGACGAACAGATCATGACTCGTTTGGCTAACCGCTTTGAGATCCTAGAAGACATGACCCGTGCTGTTAAGAAGGGTGATGTTCGCAGTATGATCGTAACAGGCCCTCCAGGCGTGGGCAAGAGCTTTGGCGTAGAGAAAGTATTGGCACGTCATGATGTGTTTGCTGATGTAGCCAACGACGGCAAGCTCAAGAAGTACGAAGTGGTCAAGGGCGCAATGTCAGCCATTGGCTTGTACAAGAAGCTGTATGAGTTCAGTGACAAGAAGTCAATCCTGGTGTTTGATGACTGTGACTCAGTGCTGTTAGATGACCTTAGCTTGAACATACTGAAAGCCGCATTGGATTCGGGTAAGAAGCGTATGATCCATTGGAACACAGACAGCCGTAGCCTTAGCCAAGAGGGTGTGCCCAATAGCTTTGAGTTCCGTGGTGGTGCTATCTTTATCACCAACATCAAGTTCGATCACGTCAAGAGCAAGAAGCTCAGAGATCACTTGGAAGCATTGGAAAGCCGTTGCCACTACTTGGACTTGACTATTGACACAGAGCGTGAGAAGCTCCTACGCATCAAGCAGGTGGTACGCGATGCAGACATGCTGAGTGCATACGAGCTAAGTGATGAGCACAAGACAGAAGTGGTACAGTTCATTATGGACAATGCCCGCCGTATGCGAGAGCTGAGCCTGCGTATGGTACTCAAGGTAGCAGACATCCGTGTAGCTATGCCCGACAAGTGGCAAGCTGTAGTAGAGGTAACCTGTATGCGCAACAGCTAAGGGCTGTGCGTGTAGTGTAGTATAGACTAGAGCAGGCGTAGATCTGCATAGACGACAGCCCAACGATTCGCTCCCGGCAAGCTGTTACCACTGGAAGGGTATACTTCCAGAGCTGTGATCCCTAACACATAAATCCGATTCGCTCCCGGTGTGTTAGGGATTTTTTTTGGCGGGAGGTTGAGAAAAAGATTGTCGTGGTGGGTGGGGGTGGCCGGCTATGTAAATGATTTACTGTTGTTAAACTACAACAGCGCATGTCTAAAATCACCCCATATAGACGCAGAATCACCAGGGTGAATCTATAAGTACTTCACCCTATTTTTTTGCGCGGCAATTTTTTAATGAGTGCAGGACCCTTTCGGGCAGTTACTTTGATGTTTAGTTAGAAATACTACACACAGCACTGTTTTGGCCTGTGACCCAACAAGGCAACTGTGCGCCACCGTCCATACTGAAATACCATGCGCCAACAGTAAAATCAGGCAACCGTCCTCCCACACGACGGCCTCCTGTGATCGTCAGTTTACGTCCCTTGAACAGCACTACCTTGAGATCGCCTGTATTGGGCAACAGTTCTAATTCTGGAACTTTGATTGGTTGCCGACTTTCTGGTAATAATTCATCTATACGCATACTGTTTCCTTGTTGGATTATTTATAGTCAATCCCACATGCTACGGAATTCACCGTTGAGTCGTATAGCAGTATAAGCACACTCTGCTAGAAACTCAAAGTGTTCGCACAAGACTTTCACAGCAGGCAACTCTGTTTGACTCAATACTCGTTCATAACAACCTTGCCCCAGCTGTACATAGTAACTGCTGTTGATGCCTCTACGTGTGCCCAATTCAGGAAACACAGCACGAGTAAACCAGCACACATTGCCCAATGCCTGTGCTTGCCCGGCTGTGCGCATAGTCATGTACTGTTCTGCATAGCTGGGTCTAGGTTGCCAATCAGGTTTATTCACAAACTCTGTCAGCACTGTGGTTTGATAGTCAATTACTGGTGCGGGTATTGCCCACCCATGACGATCATAGGTTTCTACCAAAAGATCCTTAATTCCTGATCTTGCCCAAGTATTCATCTAGTATTTACGTCAATGTATATATAATGTCATGCGTCATTACTATGTGTTAAATCAAGATCCTCAGAGTGCAAGAGTATTTGAGTTTATTCAAGCTCATCGATTGGATCACACTGTGCATATCAATCGCACACGCTTTTGGGTGCCAGAACCCAGTATCATACTAACAGAGTGTATGCTACGCTTCAGTGCGTGTGTGCATTTGGTAGATCCCAATTTAGATCTAGCCACAGGCTTGCCAAAAGAATATCCCAGCGGTTATTAGCAGACTATATATTACTATGAATGACCTATACGAAAAGACCATCACTGTGGACGGTGTAGTCTATCACTATGATCCAGATCGAGATGTTTACTATCGCAGACTCGGTGAACTCTCTACCTGGGATCGTTGGGGATGGATTGGTGTTATCATTGTAATGGCTTTGTTAGCATGGTGGTTAACTCTAGTCAATTAACTGCTAGTATAATGAACACTAAAACCTTTTTCCGGGTTTTTGCCTTCGGCAAATTTTTTTGCGCTCGCTTCGCGATAAATACGTTATGAAAATTTTTGAACTTGATCAAGCTCGTGTGGCCAATACTGCTGTTACAGCAGTAGGTGGTGGAATCATTGGTGCAGCCATAGGTAAGTCTGTGAAAAACTACATGACAGGTCGTGGCGCACAGGGTTTTAAACAACGCATGGCTCAACAGGCCGTGCCCGGCATTGGACTGGTGTTGGGTCTTTACTTTGCCTATCAACGCTACAAAACACAGCCTCAAGACTATATTGGCATGGGACTTGACATTGCGTCAGGTGTAGCAGGGCTAGGCACTGCGCTGGCTGTTATACCTGTACAAATGGCTCGTGATGCCTATACTGAAGTGATCAAAGATCTAAAGGCTGCTATTGCTGCCGCTGGTGGCCAGGGTGCAACTACACGTCCAGAACTGCTGACACTGACAGGCAGCGTTGAGCGTGATCTTGTGACTCAACCTGTGTTGACCAAAGAAATATTAGACAGCGTAGCCGCTGAAATCAAAGAGCAAATAGAAATTGCCCGTGCAGAAGTAACTGAATGGGAAAAGCTCAGCAACAGTGAACGTAACACAGCCATGCAGGCCAAAGCTGACAGCATCGGCCCAGAAGCAGGAGCCGCTCAGGCTGCTCGTGCGGCTGCTACCCAACGCCAGAATCGCGCGGCCAGAAGAGCTCCTCCACAGTAAATCAGTTGGATAATTAGTAGTATGCTAACACTACTAAAACGCTTGCTGGGGCCTACCAGTGTTGAACCTCAACCCTTAATTGAAGGTCGTTGGGCCGATGAATATCCCGAACTAGAAGTAGACGGGCCCAGAATAGGAATTAGACAGGCCTATCGTCTGCGCTGGACCCCACCTGAACCTACACCCGAATCACATCCTTGGCTATATGATCCCTGTATACCGCCCCAGGGTTGGCGCTATGATCCTTACTATGAACTTTGGATAAAACTATGATTACTGTACTGTTCATTATTGCCGCTATGGTGTTGGTACCGTGGATCATTTGGCGAATTTTAAAACTAGAGTCCTGGGTACCATTGCCCATGTTCCAAATTGCCGCAGGCATCTTACTAGGCCCATCAGCCTTGGGTGCATTTTTTCCTGACCTGTTTGCCACGGTGTTTTCCGCAGGAGTTCGAGCCAGCTTGGATACTATACAGACTCTGGCCATAGTTATCTTTGCTTTTATAGCAGGTCTTGAACTTAAACCGCGTGAAGTCTTTGCGCAAGAAGGTAACACTCTTTGGGTCAAGGCCTTTCAAGTTATACTAGTTCCTATCTTCTTGGCAGCGGCTGCATTTTGGCTGTTCTTGTCAGACTCACAGTGGCACAATCCCGAAGGCAACATTTGGAAATACATCTGGGCCATGGGAGTAGCTACCTGTATTACAGCCATGCCCATGTTGGTAGTGGCTTCAAAGAGTCTGGGCATATACGGCACAGATCTTTATCGCAGACTGTTAGCCTTGGTTACATTTGACGATCTAGTATTATGGATCACAGTAAGTGCTATCGTGGCTCTAGGTGAAACCATGATGTTAAGCAGTATGTTCTTGATTGCCACATTTGTGTTATATCACGTATGGCCTAAGATCATGGATCAGCTAGGCGAAAGTTCGTGGCCTACTCTTACAGTAGCCATGGTCCTTAGCTGGGCGGCATTCAGCCACTGGGCAGGCCTGCACTATGTTCTAGGTGCGTTCTTTGCGGGTATGATCATACCTCGACATACTACAGCATGGCTAGGTGGTATGGACCAACACCAAATGTATTGGTTAATGCCTGTGTTCTTTATTTGGACAGGATTAAAAGTACAGTGGACTACAGAGTTTTCTGTGATCATTGGAGCGGCCTTGATCATGTATGCTATCGCGGTGTTTACTAAATTTGTAGGGGTTTGGTTGGCCTACAAAGAAGAAGGACTACGCACAGTCTGTTTTAAAACTGCCGTTCTGCAGAACAAAGGACTTATGGAAATATTCTTAGCCACTGTTCTACTCAAAGCTGGCATTATCAGCGGAAACATGTTTGCCGCAGTGGTGTTTATGAGCTTAATCTCTACTGCCAGTGCAGTGCCCCTGGCCAAGCTCTTTCAAGACAAAAACAGTAACTATTAACTGTAGATGTAATTGACGGTGTCCTGATTCTCGCGTAGAGTTTGGGCACCGTTTCTATGATGAAATTTGCGAGCCATTTCAGTCTTGGGACTTAAGGTTACCCAAGTATTAACTTCAGGATTAGTCTGCTTAATTGCGCCCTGTGCCTGTTGAATCAGCTGTCGACCCGCACCCGCACTATAACTCCAAATTGTATAGAACACTGCCACACTGACTGATTCAATCTCGTTGAACATGTCCTGCACAGTAGCAGGTATAATATTCAAAAATCTCACGCAGGTAACTGCCTGTGGTACATCATGATCATCTAACAGTACATAGATACACGATCGTTCATTAACACGTTGCTCAATGGTAATTTCAGGGCGCACAGGATCATCCTTGATCAGCTGTGCTAAGGGATCGGTAACTGTGGTAATAGTGTGTAGTTTCATGATTGGCATCAATTATAATAGTACTTATCTTTCGGTCTAAAAAATCAGCATAAATAGAGTTATGCTGTCAGTTGAGATCAACTTTAGTTCAACAGACCGATACAGACCATTGGGCTTTATGGTGGGCTGTCTTACTCGAGAACTTTGGCTCTGTGACCTTGCCAATCTTGGCATTGTGTTTCAGCGCCTAAGCGACTCTGTTATATCTGTTTCAGAGCGTGACTATACTGTGATATGTCTTTGTTGTATGGACAATGACTTAGATATCACCTGTACCCATATTGTTCAATAATTCACGCAATTTACTACTTTGAACTTCTGCGGTAACTTTGGGCTTGGCTAGATCAAACCCTTCCTTAGGCGTTGCTCTCTCCCATCCAGTACTGGCACCGACTGCGGGGTCTTCAACACGATTCTGCGTTAGAGTACGCTGTTTAATACTGTCAATTAAGGCGTTACCACTGCTCTTAGGCGCACCATTTTGATCATAATCTGATTCTTCAAGATCACTAATACGTAGGCTGTCAATGTTAAACTCTAGATCAATCTTTAGTCCAACCCCGCTTGAACTACGTGTTTTCATTAACTGTATTTGATAACGACCACGCTCACGCATAGCGCGACTTGTAAAGATACCAAACACGTTATCAGCAGTTTGAATCTTACTTAGTCCACCTGAAATATGACTGTGATCAAATTCAACTTCTTCAACAGCGCCACGGTTCAACTGTGCCGCTGTGACAAATACACAGTTCTTTTCCATGGCCAAGTTACGCAGTTCTTCGCTCACATACTTGTCTTTGACAAACAAGTTTTCTGCTGAAATCTTCTTGCCTATAGGCATCAACAAGTCTAGATAATCTACAAGTAACACATCTACTTTGCGTCCTAGCTTAATCTCATACTCTTTCAAATACGCACGAATATCATTGGCAGTTTTACCACTTGGCATATACTTGATCTGATACGTACCACTCTTCTTACCTACCATTTTAACTTTCATTTCAACGTCATCTAAGTTCTTAAACACATCCTTGGTGGCCATACCTGTTACCATTGCATCCATACGCATAGCCACAAGTTCTTCACTTAGTTCTAGTGTCAAGTACACTACGTTCAACCCCTTTTCTGCAAAGTTAATACCTAAGTTGGCTAAGAACAAACTCTTGCCCGCACCAGAACCGCCAGCAAAAATATTCAGTTCTCCTCTGTTGAATCCACCAAATAATTTTTCATCAACTGACTTCCAACCAGTACTGACTTGACCATTTTTATCTTTGATCTTCATTAATCGAGCACGAGGATCTAACCAGTAATCAGTACCTAGATCACGTTGTAATCCAATCTGTACTGCCAACTTGATCTTCTCTTCTACACTGCCGTATTCACCTTTTTCCAACAGGTCTGCGCTTTCAAGAATAGCTTTCTCAAGTCCCTTGTGTCTAGTAAACGTTTCAAAGTCGTTAAGTAGCCAATCAAAATGTTCTTCGCGTAAATCACTTGGGACTTTTAGTGTAGTACCAGTTGCCGCATTGATAATGTCTTCTGTGGGTACTACTGAGTGGTCTTCAATGTATTGACTCATAAACTCGGCAGCGGCCTGTAGTCTACGATCAAATAAAGTATGATCAAAAATACCTTGGCATCTGCTGAAAGTTGCCGCGTCTGCCAACATCATCTCTAAGTATACTTTTTGTATGTCATATCCGTAATCTGTATTTTGTTTCATCTTTTAATTATACGCTCTTTAAACATTAATTGCAATGTGTTTGACTGGAGCCCAGTCTGTACGCCAGACACGTTGACGTGTGTGATAGGCCACTGCTCCAATACTACTGCTAGGATCACCCGGGTTAGGCAGGCTCCAAATATATTTGAACTTAGGTTCAACTTTGGTTTTATTTGCGGCACTGTTCATTGCACAGCCGCCCATGTATACTAGACAATCTGCGTTGGTCAACTGCTTGGCACGATACATAATTCTAGCAATTTGAATTTCAAATCTTTCTTGTACTGCGGCCGCAAGGTTGCATTGATCTTGTACAGTCCAACCTCCAATGTCCCAGTTTTGTACACCACGATGAAAGTTATATTCTAAATGTAAATCGCCCGCACCAAAGTAGTTGCCTATGTCTCTACGGAATCTAGTAGGATCACCTTGCTCAGCCATTTGTTGCAACACGTATTCATCACGAATTGGTGTAAGCCCTAGCATTTTAGTAAAAGCACTATAATACAACCCTAGACTATGTGGATACTTTGCGCTCCATACTTTTTTCATTTCGCCGTGCTTGGCTTCCCATATAGTGGCACATTCAAATTCTCCAATTGCGTCTAATACCACAACGGCACAATGATTGAACGGGCTTGTATAATAGCCGGCAGCGGCATGACTAGCATGATGTGGCGTATATGTTATAGGCGCATAATTTAGTCTTGCCTTCTTGAGATACCTACTAGGCAGACTTGACATATCCATAGCAGTTGCATACTGTTTGGCATACACCTGTCTAGCTTTCTTTAGCCAGGGATTTTCATACCAAAAAATGCGATCTGGACTCCCGTGATCCAATGCTTTACGTATTACCTCACTGGGTATCTCGTCGTCAGTAGCCACTGTGTTAGATTGGAATAGGCCGTCCTTAAACACAGCTAGGCTTGAGCCATGGTTAAGTGCGTTAATGCCCCACTGTATCATTTATAGATAAACGGGTCTTGCTCCCGTAGTTCCTTCAAGCGTTTATTGTGTGCTCGGCGTTCTTTAAATTTACGCCAAGGAGTAAGTAAAATATAAAAAAGTTTTTTCATGTTATGTCCTTAAACCATTGTTTTGCTCGTAATTGAATTTTTAAATTGTTTGACTCTTTTGCAGATACAATTAAGTGTAACGTTGACAACTTACCTAATTTGATTACTGCATCGTTTACGTCTTTAACCCCTTCAGGCCAATTGGGCATACTAACTGACCAACCAAATTCTAATGCCTGTTCTACTGTCCTAGGGCCTTCGTGATCTCTATCAGGAATCAGTATAACCTCTTTGCTTAGTTGTTTAAGCAACCAGTTTTGACTGTCTTTAATCTCTGCACCCATTAACGCACATGCATCAATACTTATCGCATCTATTGGGCCTTCACAAACAATTACAAACTTTCTGTCATACTGTTGCTTATCTAGATTAAACACATATCCAGGTTGTTGCTCTGATATGTACTTGGGCTTAGAGTCATTAACTGCGCGAGCAGTATAGCCCACAATGACACCGTCTTTGTAGAACGGAATTATAACACGATTGCTAAACCCAATTTTAGGAGTCCAATAAAATGGATAGTCTTCTAGATATAAATTTCTACTCAGCAAGTATTCTATCACTGGCATTAACTTGTCTGGAGGGTTATCTAAAAAATTAACAATTGGTTCACTATCTAGGGGTAGTGCTCTAGCTTCAAATGTTGGAATTACTTGTCTAACTGTGGCTGTTGAATTTTCGTTTAGTCTGAGTGCTTCAAGTCTTAGTTGACTGATAACATCATCGGGCATGTTTAAATCCCGCATGAGTTTTGACATTTTTTGGCTGATAGTTCTGCCAGGTTGCCAACTTGCTTTAACACCACAATTAAAACAATGGTAACTTACTGCATCACCGCCGTTAACAATAAAGCCTCCACGCTGACGTTTGTCGTCACAACACGGTGCGTTAAAACTTATCCATCCGCTGGGGGTTTGTTTTCGTTTCGACGGCAAGTATGATAGTAGCGTGTCTGCAATAAGGCTCATGCCATATTATAACATTTATACTATTACTTTGTCAATACTTCCGGCGCTCTTGTGAAAGCCAATTCTAAAATAACTATAATCAGATATTGAAACATTGCTCCAAGTAAGTGTTGTGCTACTTGGATTTGCTATGATAATTGGCCCAACAATTTTTGGGGAATATCTAAATGACTCGTGTGTTATTGTAGTCTGCGTAGTTGCTTCTAACCAGATCTCACCAACAAAGTTTGTCATATGTACAGTCAGGTCTAGATCAGTACTAGGTACTGCTTCGTAAAATTTAGTTGGGATTGAACTGCTATAATACGTACTAATCAACTCTGTGGCGCCAGTGATGACTGGATAAAAGCTAGTATGAGTTTGGCTTGGTCTAGTGATTGGCAACGCATCACCTACTAGCTCAATAGTTCCTTTAGCACCAAACTGTGTGTCACCGTATAACATCAATGGATTGTCTTCATCGTCTACTGCCGTAACACTAAACTTAAAGAATTGTCCACTTAATGCACTGAGATCGCTTTCAAGCACTGTTGCAGTTGCAAGTCCTTTAGATGTTGTTTGATTTAATTTAACTAACGCTTTTTCAACTACACCTTGACCGCCTGCGTCCATGATATGTAGAGTCAGTGTGTATCCAGATAAATCAATGCGTTTCTGGTCTGGATTTTTAACATCAAACTCTAGCACATTGTCTATGCCTTTATAAATTTTTATATTTCTCTGATACACGTTTGTATACTCCACAGGAAATCCAGCCAAATTTGCTAATAGAGGTATTCTATTTGGATATAAATATGTTGCGATTTTTTGCATACCGGCGGGACCTTTATACTATATTTATGGCAAAACTAAGAGATGATATCGAAGAAAAATTACCATTTATCAGCGTCATTAACTATGGCGGGGATGAATTTGTAGGTCTCATTATTAATCAAGATCAATTTGTAACAAGTTTTTACGATCTTAATTCGATCAAAACCCCTGAAGAGAAAGCACTGTTTTTAGAAATAGGTGAAGCTTGGTGGTGGGAAAGTAATCGACAGTTTCCTATTACTATTATATGTAGGCAACAGATACAGCCGTTTGCCTACGCTATAAAGACTTTTAATAGCAAAGATGTTCGTATTGTATTAGGGCCCACTGTCAATCTAATGAATTTAACTTTGAAACGAGTTAAACGAAAATCAGTACAGCTAGTAAGAAAAACTCGTTAACTAAACCCGTAACTAACAGATTCGCAAATTAAGTTCATTTGCACAACTACTACATGGGCATATGCTACGGCATGCGCCTTTTTAAAATAGTAGTCACCGTTCTCTGGTTTCTCCCAAATCGTCTGTCCAATCTCTGTCCAATCCTTCCCTATAAGATTCCTCTTCGCTGGGCGGATTAAAGCGAGACACATTGCCAATTCTTCTATGGAAGTTGGCTTCATCTGTTTCAATAAGTTCCCATGACCATTTACGTGGAATAGTAAATCCGTGAAATCGTCTTGCGTTAGTAGATCCCATAACGGTTCTGTCTCCATTAGTTGTTTGAGATGTTCTTGATCTCGTACTTTTTCGTATACACTAACATTTAAGAAGTCTATTTTAAAATAACCTCTATCTTCCGCATCTTTATATTCTATAGTACTTAGTCCGGTTAATGGATTATACGGGATTGTAGTACAGTATACACCGGTATTGTGTTTTTTAAAAGTTCCATTATCATTGATTGTCGCAACAACATGTTTAAAATGTTTTAAGGCAGTTGCTCTATCAGCAAAGTCTATATCAATATCAGGCATTATTTCTCTCTAATCGTTTCCATTGTTGGTATTTTTCTATTTCGTTTTGACCAATGTAATGTTCGCCGGTCTCTAGGTCAATTAACATCCATTTACTTGGGCATTTAGTATGCACTACTAAATCAATTGGAAAATCTAATTCTAATGCAGATGTTTCGTCTTTTAATTTTCTTGTTTTCATAATTTTGATTCCGCAACAACTTGCTTCACAAGTTCAACATCTTGTGAATTCTTTTTAAATTTATTAATCCAAAATGGGGGATCTATGTGTTGAGCAACTGCATTCAATTGCTCGTCACTGAACTTACTCAACATAGTTTTACCACTGTTAGAGTTCAATACTAACCACGGACTAATCTTGCCATCACGTACATCAAAGGCAGCGCGACTAAGACTGACATATAAGAAATAATGGCGCCAGTCAGCTTTGTTGTCATCACTCCATTTCATCATATGAGTGATAGATCTCTGCAATGCAGTTTCTACATTTTCTGATTTAATAAGATCAAGGACATATTTGTCGTATAGTTCATCTCTACACCAATGATCAAGTTTAACACCAGAAGTAACTACGTAGTCAATAAATCTATCTGGATACAACGGATTAACATTGCTGACAAAACTTCCAAATTTAACAAATGCATTGTAATAGGGACTGCGAGCAAATTCGTCGTATGGTTTTGTTCCTTTAAACTTCTGTGTCTTTTGAAAAAATCTATTGAACGCATCATATCCTACTTGTACATGCTTTTCTGCCTTGGCAAGAGCTCTGCGTTTTTGTTCGCAAACATGTACAAACAAAGTTTTTTCTTTCATAAACTTTGTTCCGCAGTGTTCACATTGATAGGGCTTGTCAATAGATAAGTTCATCATTTCATTCTATATGCAATTTGTCCTTCATCCATACCGTGAGATCGAGCAATGTCTTTTACTTCTTTATCAGTCATAATAACACTCATTAATTCTAACTCGTCGTCTTTTTTACTAGGGTACAAATATTCTAATAATTTTATTCGTTTGTTAGGTGTTTTCTTCTTATTGCCAATCCATTCATGAAACATTATTTTCTTACTTTCATGTCCACATAACGCCAGCAATTGCCACAATAGCTTTGGATGTTTACCGAGACTAAAAAAATGTTTGTTAAAATATTCATTAGTAGCAAGAACAAAATGTTCCTGTAAATCTCGATTAGTCGACTTGACCGAACTCATATATCTGTTTAATAAGAAAAATGCAACACTTTTCTTTTGCTCTTCAGATAGTTCGTCCCACACTTCTCTAGCACCTAAATCTAAGGCACCTAAAACATCTTTTAATTCTAATTTTTCACTCATCTGTTTTTGGCACTAGCGAAGCATCCCATGCTACTACAGTACGCTTTCCTTGCCCTCTCCATGGATATACAGTATGCGGTAAGTGACTTGGAAATACAACCATTGTGGCTGTCTTGGGTGAGTATCTCCAAGTATCATTCATTATAAATTTAGTAACATCCCTAGTCTGTGGCATTCTAAATAAAATTTGACAATCTGAAGGTTTACTGTCAGCTGCCAGATCTGGGACCATAACATAAATATTTCCACTCAAATGGCCGCCTGGATGACTGTGCATTTCTTGATAGTCGCCAGGTCCCTGTTCAATTGTCCATATGCTGTTAACAACTGCTTTACATAATGTTAAATCAATAGTGCCACTTTGTTGTGTTACTAATTCCATGTACCCTAGGCACACTTGTTCTATCCATGCTACAAGCCAAGATACATCTAAGTTTAATTGATTAGGATATATTTGTATTTGCTGGCCACCCCGAATACTAAGAGCCGGATCTCCGTTATCATTTAACTCTGGGTGCTGATGCAGTTGTTCGCAGAGATTAAACAGTTTACTATATTGTACTGGCGGAACACTGTCCATTGCCACTACAACTGGTTGAAAATAAGCCACTTTCATTGTCATATTTTTTCCTTGCTTAATTTGTATATCATTATAGCACGATCTAGAGCCTTTTGTAAAGTGGGATTGGTTTTCGCCATTCGGCGAATTTCACCCCACATTTTACTATCCATTATATGATCGTGTAATGGTCGTCCGTCGTTAGTGCGAGAATCATAGTCCCATCCTATTTCTTGACGGGTAGATGGATCCGCGCCAAATTCTCTAGCATAGGTAACACCATCTGCTTTTTCGTAAATGTAGGTTGCGCCAGGTTTAAGACTTCCCATTACAAAATCCTATCTAGATGAATTATTTCACTTTGTCTTGATATTTCTTTAACAAAATAAGCACAACTTGGTTTTTCACTTGACGATAACGGAGTTGCAAGGAGTTGTCCATTTTTCATTTTTGGAAAATACCATTTAACATCATTATAAAAGTTAACCACTTCAATTGGTTTAAACTCAACTCTAAAACTGCTTAACGGATTGAATATTAATGCTTCAAAACCTCTATCATTAAGACTAGTTAACGGTAGTACTTCGATATCACACGCACTGCTACTGTCGCCAACAGCAATGCACCAATCAATTGGCATTGTTACTTCTTCGTTGCCAATTCGTAGGACCATTGCTGGCGCATTGAAGCTTTCTAAAAATATCAGTGGCATAAAAAAGAAATCTGGTTCTTTAGGATCACTGTTATCAAGTACCGCGAATCGCGTACTATCATCTACTTCATCTGGTAGATTATTAAGACTAAACGCCTTATTATCTAATGTTAAAATCTGCATATCATTTTTGCCAGTCAACCTTTTCTAATGTAAAAGGATACTTGGCCTCCTTGTAAAATTTCTTTCTTTCTGTAAGGTGCCGCTTGGCATACTTACACGTACTGGTTATGTCCCAGATTTGGACAAAGTCCTTGTCTTCTGCTTTTCTAATACCCCGCCCAATAGATTGTATAACCCTTGTAAAGCTCTTTCCGGATTCCAGAAGAACCAGATTAAAAATCCTAGGGATATTAATACCCACAGCGGCCACACCATAAGTCGCCACAATAATCTTATTAGTACTTGTTTTAACTTCATCATACTCTTCTTTCCGAGCAGTTGTTTTTACTTCACCCGAAATAAAGACACTGTCCTCAATTTCATTAACTAAAAATTTTCCACTGTCAATCCTGTTAACTAATACTAATGTGTTTCCTGATAATGATATATTTTTAATTAATTTTGAAATATAGATCATCCTGTCGTCGTCTGTGACAAGATATTTTAATTCTTCAGCATAACTGGTAAATTCTGGAATATCAATTAATTGTGCAACATTTACATGACAGTTGCTTAACACTCCACGTTCTTGTAATTCGTGTGCTTTGATACCGCCTACTACTGGACCAATACTGGCAAAAATCTGTTCACTTTCAAATTTTTCTTTAGGAACAGTTCCAGTAAGTCCCCAACGAATTGGTGCGTTACACAAATTCTGAGTAAGTAAATTCTTCAATACTTCAGCTTTGGCCATGTGTACTTCGTCAACAATGACACACTTAACGCCATCAAGAAACTCAGCAAGAGTAACAATATCTTGCTCATGATTTTTACTTTTCTTATCAAGGATGTTAAGACTTTGCCAAGTACATATTGTGTGCGTTTTGTTGAGATCCTTACGATCTCCATAATAAACACCCACGTCTAACCCAACGTTGATAAAGTCTTCTTCAGTTTGTTCTACAAGACTTTTGTTAGGTACAATAGTAATAGTCCTGCCAAATTTTTCTGCTAATTGACTTAGTGTTGCAGTGGTAATAGTTTTGCCAGCGCCAGTGGCAATTTCTTGCAATGATTGTGTATTTGTTAAAAAGTTATTAATAGCAAAAACTTGATAGTCTCTTAACATTATAGGTTGGCCGGCCTGTTGATGACCAACCGGCCATACTTTACCTTGGTCAGCCCAGTATGTTTCTGTTACTGGATCAAAACTAAACTGTACGCTAGTGCGTCGATCATCTATATCGTCTATTGTTACTTTTAGACTATGCAGTATTTCTAAAATTTGTTCTAGTTGACTGAGATAGCCTGTACCACCCAGACCAAATAAACTAACCATCCCGTCCCATCGACCTAATTTATATGCCGGATGATATCTTGCATAAGGGATTTCGTACTTGAACGTATTCGACAACTTCTTCCTTGCATCTAAAGGAAGATTTTCAAATTTTATATTAACTTCGTCTTGTATTACTAATCGTACGCTCATAAGGTTTTAATATTTTCCATCAGTGTCGGTGAGTGATGATAAGTTATAATCAAGTCACAGCAGTTGGCATACACCGCAGTTTTACTGTATCTCAATGAAGTACCTATTGACACTACTGCTTTTGGTGTCCAATTGCTTTTTATAAAAAATTTAGGTATTTTTCCATTAGGCACACATGCCACCATTGTGTTGCTGTCTAGTACTGTATTATACTTGTTTTCTGCAATTAGTCTATTGAATTCTTTTCCAATCTCTGAATTGTCTAATCTAAAGTAAACCCCTACACTACTAGAAATTTCACATTTTTTAAGACCTTCATTAACGGTGTTTAATATTTCTAGTGCTGATTTTTCTACATTATGTTCCCAGGTTAATAGGATTGGAAATCTTTTAAGTTCTAGTAATGTAGTCAGCACCTCGTGCAATTCAGCCTCTTTAGGGCTTATCCATACTTTTGTGCTAGATCGAGAAATTATGGTATTTTTTACGGAATTTTCAGTTTTTTCTAAAAAGTTACCTCGATACTGAAATTTTATTTGTCGGTCTTGGACTATGTCTTCGTTGGTCAGTCCGTCTTCGCCTATGTCTGCAAGTAGAGCAAGGTGTGCGTTAGAACCGTTAAGTTGAGTTAGGTGAAATTTTTCAGAAATTTCATGAAAATTCCAAGATTTTATGGTGTTATAAAAATCAAGCACTTCATCACTTATTTCAAACTTATGCCTTTTAAAGTTTTCAACAACAAGTACAATATTTCGTTCAGTGAGATCAAGAAGGGTGACCTTGGTAGTAGGAAAGATCATATT
>Ga0209230_10000132_pt1 | contig 27240 bp, 26 predicted proteins | sample LakOntMetagenome_FD_187467 | JGI IMG/M metagenome (GOLD analysis project Ga0209230, IMG submission 187467) | Freshwater and sediment microbial communities from Lake Ontario - Sta 18 epilimnion Metagenome (SPAdes) (version 2) | ecosystem: Environmental > Aquatic > Freshwater > Lentic | place... | reverse complement strand
GCTCGTTTCTATAGGATGTGGCATCCCTGTATAAATGCAGTAAACCAAGTAAAGAATGACTATTGCTTCCGTCGCAACCTTATTGTTACCGGACCGAATGCAGCAGGGAAATCTACCTATGCGCGAACAGCGCTGCTAAACATAGTCTTATCCCAGTGCGTTGGCATGTGTTACGCAGACAGGTCTCTTTTGCGTCCGTTTCACGCGATCAGTAGTTTTATGCGTATACAAGACACGACTGGGAAAGAATCATTGTTTGAGGCGGAGGTAGAAAGATGCAGAGAGTCGATCGAGGTAGTCAAGCGATATGAAGAAAAAGGACTCCGGTCTTGTCACTTCTTAGATGAACCTCTTCACAGCACACCACCTCTGGAAGGTGCCGCAACAGCTACCGCGTATGTCAAGATGTTGGCTGGGCTAAACTCAAAGGTGTGTGTTACAACGCATTATCACTCGTTGTCCATCTTGGAGAAAGAAGACCCGGGGCGCTTCCGAAACGTGTCGATGAGTGCGATCCCCGCGGACCGAAACAGCAAGGGCATCCCATATACCTTTCCATACAAACTTCTTCGCGGTCCTGAGTTTCAATGCATTGCTTTGGAGCTTCTACCGTATGACGAGCTGGTACAGAGTGCGATCAAATACAAGAACCTTTTTTATCAAGGTGGTTTATAGCATCTCAACATTTTATACGTATCATGTGGAACGACGCACAATTAATGCTTACTGTTCAGCTTTCCATACTAGGTATGGTGGTTGTTTTCGGTATGTTTTTCATGTGGAGACTGATTGGGCGAATGGAAAGCAAGGTGAACTTGCTCGTGGAGCGTTCCAATAAGTCAGCAAGCTACACGGCAAACAACTCTGCCGCTATCAACGATATGATGAACGATGGACAAATGCGTGAAGCAATGGACCACTTGTTCGGTGACATTGCAGAGGAAGAATATGCGGAGGAGGAGGAGGAAGAGGAAGAGGAAGAGGAATACTACGAAGAGGACGCTGATAGTGTTGTGGATATAGCAAACACAGTCATTGTACCTGCCTTTACTATATCAAATCAACCGATTCAGCCGCTGCCGCAGCAACAGTCACAGCCCATTGTAACGAAGCAGGTGATTGTGGACGACGATGGTCACTCTTCGGTAGATGAGTCTTCTACTAGATCGCCCATTTCCCGAGGAAGACTGTTGAAAATGAACTTGGACGCGATTCGAGCTCGTTGCATCGCCTTGGGAATCCCAGACAATGGCACGAAGAAAGAACTAACAGAGCGAATTTTGCTTGCTCACGGGACCAACCAAGGCGCTTAACCATAAAAAATTCTCTCTTGTTGATTATAGATCATACCATACATAACATAAAACAATGTCTTGCAAATCATGTGATAACGTGGATGTAAAATCTTCCTGCCCTCTCCGAATGGCGGATGGTCGTAGCTTTACCGACTACCGTCCCCGGTGCGCTGTGCAAGCTGAGCTCATGCAGAACCTATCGGGTGCTCTTCCCAAGCAGGTGTTGAGCAGCTACGAGGCACGTATGTATCTGCAGAAGAACGCAGAGACGCTCATGGCGAGCAACCAAAGCAGAGCGGTTGGCAATCTTGCTCCCTGCGCACCTTGCCTGCGCCCCTTCACCGAGCCCGGAACCATGCTGCCCGAGAAATACGTCGTTCGCTGCGACGGTGTTTCTTGCACCCGAGAGATGGTGAACCCCAATGGACTTGGTGATGGACGAGCGTATGCTTAGGTCTAGTGGGTGTTCTCAATTATTTTTACAAATTAGTCTTTACAATACGTAAAAATAAAGAGTTAGAAAAAATATCACACAGGTATGTAGATATGGAGATTGATTTTGACAACGAGTACAGTAATAGCAGGGTGAGTTTGAGTAGCAATCGCCTCTTACAACTTGTAGGACAATTGAAACACACCAGTCGGATTCAACGAGCAGAACTGGTGGCTGCGAATCCCATCATGCGCGGGTATTCGTACAGTGGTTCCGGTCTTCCCTTCCCCAACCCAGTCGTAGCGTTTGAAGGCACTCCTAATTGGTTTTCCATTGATGTGAACTCGGGTCGTTTTGTCGCCACCTTTTCCTACCCGAATAGCTATTACACGATGGACGCTACTAAGCGAATACCGCCTTCGCTCTTTCTGGTTGTTCAAGTGAAGGACCGGGCAGAGCCCCTGCAGCTTCGTATGGAACTTCCGGACGAACTGCAACTTAAAACGTTGACACATCGCGCGGAGAGGACGGGTCCCGAGTTTTATGCTAGACGAGAACTGATCGGTGTTCGCAGCCAAGAAGAAATCTTCCGCATGCTGGGAGACCAAAAGGTGAAGCTACTGACAGCCTGACAGCCGCTCTCTACAAGTCTATTTTCCCCCACTTTTTTTTGTACGCTTCGCTACTCGTTTCGTACTCTCCGTAATTTCAGGCGATGCTTCAGCTTTTTGTTTTATTGCGGTGCTTTCAAGTTTACACATTGATTTTATCATCCTCGTCAAGACCTTTACCTGCTTTTCATTCTTTTGGGGATGTCCTTGTATCATGAGAGCTGCTTCCTGTGCTATCTTTTTTGCTTGCGGATCTTCATCTTTCTTCCTTTGGGGTACCGGTTTAAATCCCATGTTTCTCCAATTTTCTACCGCAGTTGGTATCGCAAACAATTCAAAAATAGGATATTTATTTTCCACCTGAACAGGGTTGTTCCGAGTACTCATTGGTTGTAGTAAAGCGGTGTTGCAGTTGATTTTTTCTCCCACTATTTCCTCTGTTATTTGTTGTAGTACCTTTCCATAACCTGGACCACACGCGTACAGCCCGTTTACTTTTGTGTACAACCCCTTATCTGTGTCCATAGAAGATACCCGTATACCTTTCATTACGCCATTGTGTTCGATAACTACCATCAGAACAGGTCGATTCTTCTTAAGAATACGCAGGTACTCTATGCTCAGCTTTCCTCCACACATATCAAATATTTGTTCCGGATATATATCAACAGAGACTGGGTTCTCTGGTCTTGCACCCTTGCGAATAAGAAGTGCTTTTGCGACAATCGTCGTCGGTACCTTCCCATTGTTTGGACCGATTGGAACCACGAGCGTGCGATCCAACACCTTCACACCATCGACGTTAACAAATATAGCTTCGCCCTCCACGGTTTGTTTTTCAAGCTCAGGTTTGTGTTCTCCTACGAGTTGTTTGAACATTTTGAGAAACTCAGGGAAGTATTGACTTTTAATTTTTTCTATGAAAGTAAAGTACACTTTTTTCTCCGCCTTCGTTTCCTGCTTCTTCTTCGAATCCCTTTCTTTTTCATCTTTATATACCACTACTTTTTCCTCTACTTCTTCCAATATCACTGCTTTAAAACCATCGATATTGAACTTGTACTTTTTTAGATTTCCGTCGCCATATGCAACGTACGCGTTATTGTTTTGTCCATCTAGTTCATCTTGTCCATATGGTGTTACGTCGTTAGGTACGCCTGGGTGTTTAGGCTCCTCCGGTTTATCGGGGACTGGTAGCCCTTCGAGTTGTCGTGCCTTTCTGTCCTTAACGTACTGTTTATGTTCTTGTATGTATATCTCATATTGCTTTGCATATGTATTCTCGTGGTTAAGGTACACGAACTGTGCATTATCTTCCTCGTCAAAAAAAGTGTCTTCATCTTCATCTTCACCCATATCTATTTTTTTCCCCTTATCCTCTCGTAATATGAAGACTGTTCCAACGCCCCCTTTCTTCAGCTTTTCAGACGCTTTCTTAACCATCGCAATATCTAATTATTACACATAAATTATACTGAAAAATGACTGAAACGTCCAAAAACACAATAATTCATTTTACGACCAATCCAGAAACTTTTCAAAGTTCGTCCCTGTCTTTCTGCTTCGCCGCTGGCACCATTTTCGAAATTCAACAACCAGTCTGTCCGACTGTGACGGCATCACGTATTTGGATTGGTTATAGCCGTTCCTCGTATTCGCTTGTTGACCAAGCAAGACGCTCACGTCCTGCTGCATAATCGCGTCCGCCACTTTTCCATTCACAATTGGGAAATGAGCATCTATAAACGATGTGGATACAAACATGTGAAAAGGGAGATGCCTGTGATAGGCGACGTCACGGAACATCACATTTGCCTTGTCATTTTCAGCAGGAGAAACATAGATGATGTTCTTGCGAATGATCTCTTGGTTACTATTATAGATCGTAACGTCTACAGTGGAAGGCGCAATGAATCGAATCCGCATATCTGGTAAGCCGCTACCTTCCACATGTTGGACGTATCCAGAAATCTCATCGTCAGTGGAGACCAACTTGGTGATTTTTAAAGGGCATGCGCTTGACCGCTTTCCTTGAAAACCATCGTGTACAAAGTGGATGTGGGCGGGGTCCAAGAGGTTCTCTATCTGTAAGAAGTAGCTATATTGGGTATTCAGATACATGTCGGTAACAAGGCACCGCTTATCATTTGTATACTCTGCTTGAGTGGTTCTCTGGATAGGAAAGATCTCGCTTTTCTTGTCGTCCGCTACATCGCTGACCCACACCAATCCATCGTACACCCGAGTGGCGAATGAGCGCGCGTTGCAGGCCTTTGGCAGATTCAAGGGACTCTTGTCGAGTGGAGGTTCCATTTGGGGAATTTTTGCACACTTCCCATTCTCGTTGAATTGCCACCCGTGATAGGTGCACTCGAGGTTTCCCGTCGACTCGTTGACTCTTCCTTGAGAGAGTCGAGCATTCCGATGCGGGCAGGCGTCTGGAAAGCAGGAAAGTCCATTGGGTCCCCGCCAAAGAACCAGCGATTGTTGCTTCAAATTAACATGTATTGGCTTATGGAATGGGATATTCTTTTCGAACTGAAGAGGGTAAAACATGATATCATAATCGATCGCGTAAACTTTAAGTCATTTCCTTGGCACATACACAATTTTTTAACTTTTTATTTTTGTCGTCTTTATTAATCGATGCATTCTCGATTAATATGTTCTGTTACAATCGAGAAAAACCACTTTGGCGGGCATCTACCTGCGAAGAACTATACTTTTTTGTTGCCCAGTCTACTTGCTTGTTTTATTTGTTGCCTAGTCGACAGTCCCCTGTTTGTGACTAGGAGTTGTTGATATGCTTGTTCTTTATAGCATATTATGAAGACATATTCTTTATTTTTTACTAATTATTTTTGTTATAGCTATACGAAGTATACTATCTTCTAACAAAGTTCATCAACTCTGGCTTTTCAACAGACTGTGGCTATTTTTCAAGCAATCCATTGTTAGGTTTGTTACCTTTTTCTGCCAACTTTTTCCAGAAAAGCATTTTCAACTTTTGGTTTTGTGTTTTTTCCATTCACCTCTCTCTCCCTTGGAAACATTTCGATTTGAGTAAGACAGTCACAAATGAGCTTTTTACAGAAGATTTTGCTGACTGCATTGCAGACCCTCGAAATCAATGAGCAACTCCTCATACATTAGTATACACTAATGAGGAGTAAAATAACAAAAATATTAATTACCATCATAGTGTACTATACATATACTATACCATCACAAAACAAGCACTTTTGCAAAATCACAACAAGTTGTGAGAACAAACCCGCAGACTTTGCAAAACAGGCACACTGCTTTCAGTCAGCTGCGCGCAAATGTTGCCTGATCAAGCTAAAAATGTTTAAAATGTTGCCTAAAATGTTTAAAATGTTGCCTAGTCGACAGTCTTTGTTTGTGACGGTGATTGCTTACAAGCCTATGCTTTGTACCGTATTATGGAGGCATTTTCAAAACTTTTGCAAAATAAACTTTCCCTGTTTTATTTGTTGCCCAATCTACTTGCTTGTTTTATTTGTTGCCCAGTCTACTTGCCTGTTTTATTTGTTGCCTGTTTTATTTGTTGCCTGTTTTATTTGTTGCCCTTGTCGACAGTCCCTTGTTTGTCACTGGGATTGTTGATATGCTAGTTCTTTATAGCATATTATGAAGACATATTCTTTATTTTTTACTAATTATTTTTGTTATAGCTATACGAAGTATACTATCTTCTAACAAAGTTCATCAACTCTGGCTTTTCAACAGACTGTGGCTATTTTTCAAGCAATCCATTGTTAGGTTTGTTACCTTTTTCTGCCAACTTTTTCCAGAAAAGCATTTTCAACTTTTGGTTTTGTGTTTTTTCCATTCACCTCTCTCTCCCTTGGAAACATTTCGATTTGAGTAAGACAGTCACAAATGAGCTTTTTACAGAAGATTTTGCTGACTGCATTGCAGACCCTCGAAATCAATGAGCAACTCCTCATACATTAGTATACACTAATGAGGAGTAAAATAACAAAAATATTAATTACCATCATAGTGTACTATACATATACTATACCATCACAAAACAAGCACTTTTGCAAAATCACAACAAGTTGTGAGAACAAACCCGCAGACTTTGCAAAACAGGCACACTGCTTTCAGTCAGCTGCGCGCAAATGTTGCCTGATCAAGCTAAAAATGTTTAAAATGTTGCCTAAAATGTTTAAAATGTTGCCTAGTCGACAGTCTTTGTTTGTGACGGTGATTGCTTACAAGCCTATGCTTTGTACCGTATTATGGAGGCATTTTCAAAACTTTTGCAAAATAAACTTTCCCTGTTTTATTTGTTGCCCAATCTACTTGCTTGTTTTATTTGTTGCCCAGTCTACTTGCTTGTTTTATTTGTTGCCTGTTTTATTTGTTGCCTGTTTTATTTGTTGCCCTTGTCGACAGTCCCTTGTTTGTCACTTAGATTGTTTATATGCTAGTTCTTTATAGCATATTATGAAGACATATTCTTTATTTTTTACTAATTATTTTTGTTATAGCTATACGAAGTATACTATCTTCTAACAAAGTTGAGGTAACCGTTTGACAGATTCTACCTAGGAGGAGCAGGAGGAGCAATGAGGAGTAATGAGGAGTAAATGAGTGAGTAAAGATGAGTAAAATATTATGTCCATATAAGGGTAGTTTGTTCACATACTTCAATATAAAACTCACCACATGTTTTGTTGTAAAGAGTGTGGATATCTAACAGACCGAAAATGGAACTATAACAGACACATACAGTCGCACGAAACATTAGAGTCATCAGATTGTCTTTTTAGTTGTGAAAAATGCGACAAGGAGTTCGTGTCGAAGTACAATATGTTCCGCCATCAAGCGTCTTGTACAGAGACAAATAGCCAATGTGGAGACGAGTTTGCATGTCCAACATGTTGTAAAACATTCAAAACCCAACGAACATTGGAGTGTCACGTTTCCACTTGCAAAGACATCCAGGATATCCTCGAGTGTCCTAAATGCCATAAGAAATGCTCAAGCAGATCTGCCAAATCAAAACACGTCAAGCGATGCAACATACATAATGAAGATGGCTCAAGTGATCCTGGTGTCATAAACCACCACACCCATGTGCACACCCATAACAATATACAGGCTCAAAATTATGTTCAAAATCAGAACAATATTCAGAACAACAACATTCAACTAGTTATGTTTGATCCCAAAGACATGGTCGAGTTCCTTGTAGATCACATAAACAACGGACAGCTTTCCCAGATATTCGATAACAGTGACCAAAGTGAGAGCTTTATGAACTACACGAAAAAAGTAATGGAGCGTCCTGAAAATAGAATGGTAAGGAAGACAAATCTACGCAGCAGCTATTCAAAGGTTCATGTTGGCAATGATCAATGGGAGATAAAAGGTGACGACAAGATTTACCCGAAGGTAGTACGGGACATTAGTGCACAAGCATGGGACCTGCTAAGGCAAAGAAATGAAGCAGCTGAGTTCAAGTTCAGAAAAGACAGCTTCCAAGAAGTGTTGGACACACTGGAGCTCATGAGCGACGAAGGTTATAGCACAGATGAAGAAGCGGGAAGAGAGGCTAGGCGCCTCTTTCGAGAGGCAGTTACTACTCTCAAATACGTGATGTTTAATGTATCTCAAGAAGGTGGGTCCTTCCAGGAATAGTTACTTAGCCTATGCACTTTGTTTTGCCATGGTCTCTGTGATGCAGCTGCTCTTGTCATAGGTGTCTGGCATGTAGCAGTGAAGGTTTCCATCGTCTCCTGCAAACGCCTCTCGTTGCATACGTTTGCTGTATTTGAAAATACATCGATCCATCTTATCTTTTCCTCCGTGCAACAGTGCAACGATAGTCTGCAAAGGTGCATCCCCCCAGCGGTAGTAGAAGATGCCGCCGTGCTTATCAATTGCATCCAGCGTCTGCTTCACATCATCCTGTAGCCAGAAGCTGGGCTTCGTAATGTGGAAGTTGTTGTAATACATAATCGGCATCCATAGCGGGTACTTCATTTCCAGGTTATCAGGAAGGGGATCCTTTGTAATCGAGAGGAGCGCCCGCACATGGTGGAATTGAACCACCCGAAGGTCGAGCTCCTGCCGAACAAACATCTCTTTGATCTCATCTTGCTTCTCAGGGAAGAGCTTGTCAAAGAAGTCTTTCATGTCCATGCAGCAAACACCACAATCGAGATGGAGCATATTTGATGCAAGAATCAAGTCCTTCTCCGCAAACCATTGAAACAGATCCCGACCGATGTTTTCCTCGATAATACTGTCGTCATCTACACGCATGACATAGTCGTATCCTTTCGTGTAACGCGGCATGTGCTTTAGCCACCACTGACACATCAACCGGTACTTCTCACTTCGCCAGTACGGGACTGGTTTGAGATCAATGCATTTTTTCATCTTGCTTTTATCGATATAGTCGGGGACTTGAAAGTCGCCTGCGTCCAACGTTACAAAGCTAACCAGTGAACGAACAGAAGCTCGCACACTAAAGAGGATATCTTGTTGCGATTTGTAGTCGTAATCCCCCTCGTGAAAGATAATGACGGGGTACTTGTAAGCCGCGTTGAAGTTCTTGAAGAGGAAGTAAAGAGACGTCTTAAGATATGTGCGTCGAACTTCATTGTTTTGCGTCAGATAAACAATCGCAGCGTTCACTCTTGGAGCAGTAGCAGTAGCAGTAGCAGTAGCAGTAGCAGTAGCAGACATGTTGTGCTGGTACGTGTATAAATAATAGGTTGGTGTTGTCCTTAAACGGCTTTATTTTTACGACATCGGTTCATAAAATACTCTTTATTTTGGTCCGCCACATCCGCGTGCGGTAAACCCGGGACACCGACAGTGTCAGTTACTTCACCATTCGCAATAGGCACATTCATTGAGGGCTTCATTAATGTACGGAGAGCAGATGGATTTCCATCCGTTCCTGTCCATGCACTAAACGTCTTCGTTTTATCCGCAGTGTCTAGTGCATCACCTGCTACATCCCCCTCCTTTTCTGGTAGTGAGTTGATAGAGGGTCTTGATAACTCGATATTACCCATGTTGACTTTTACTATTTCAGGGAAAGGACGTACGGCATTTTTATCACTTGCGTCAACACCCGCAACAGCAGCAGCAGTAGTAGCAGGAACAGCGTCTTGATTGGCAACAGGAGCAGGAGCACGAGCAGGGACAGGAAGCGGCACTACATCCATCTTTGTCTGAAATGATTCACGTGTAAATATTTTCTTTATCCAGCTAAAGAGCCCGTTCTCCTCTGGAACTGCAACTATCTTCTCAGTCTCTTGTTTTTTTATAGACTCGCTGCGTTTTGTCGATCCAGCTTCAGGAACAACCTGGCGCCAGCCAGTCGCAGAGCTCTCCTGTGTTGTTGTTGCCGAACGTGCTCCATTTTGCCTGAGGTTCAGGATCCCACATTTGGAAAGGTCATCACTAATATTGGCAGTGCCGTCCGCTTTAATAAACCAACTATCATCAACAACGTCCTGGTGACTTGTGGTACGTAGCTGACAAGCCTCAAGATCTGATTCTAATCGCCGTTGAACAACTGAACATTGGTTGTTGTTGCTTGTTGCATCATTACGCTCCCTCATCAACAGAGCCAACATTCGCTCCATAAAGGTCATTTTTTCTAATGCCTGATCCATTTCTCGCGCAAACCCGGACCTAGTGCTTGACAAATACTCTGACAGTTTTTGAACTTCTTCTCCATTGAGCCCGACATCGAAAAACATAAAAGAACATAGACTAGCGTCCAAGTTCTGATTGGTGTTAATCTGTACAGGCGTGTTTCCTAGACGGATATCCTCATGCTTCACAGCTTTCTGTTTCCAAACATTCGTGCCGATAAAGAGAGTAACTTCATAATCGGTGGACGATTCAATCTTTCGGTAGCTTACCCCAACAAACACAGGCGCTCCCATGGCAAGGGAGGACTTTGTCACCACCCACTCGTACACCCCCTCTCCGATCATACATTTAAATTTCAGTTTGCTTGTATCTGTATGAAAGTGTAGACTTGCCTCCATCAAGTCAGGTGTCTCTGTGTACATTTCGTAAAAAACGACCGGGTTGTTGGCTACAATGTCTAACGTATTTACATTAAGCAGCCATGTGAATGTAAATGTTTGTATGACATAGTTATTGGAGCTGCGCCCAAAGGTTCTTGACTCTGGACCTCTCAACACCGTATCTTTGAGAGGGAGTCCAGTTGTCTTGAACACTTCTATTCCAGTGTTATTTCCTATGACAGAAAAGGAGCTGTTGTCGTACATCATGTTGTTCCACTTATTAGTATTGATATCGAATACGTCCATATCGGTGAGCGTGACATCACTGAACATGGATAAGTAGATTTTCAAATTCGTTAAATGGGGCACATCAACCGTTTCTTTAAAGGCGCGAATAGAGAATGTAGTAGTGGTCGTATTGTCACTTGCTGCATTTGCTGCACTTGCTGCATTTGCTGCACTTGCTGCTGCATCTGTCTCAAATTTTTCGTATTTTGTTATAAGATCTGTCTGGTACCAGATATACCACAGAACGACACAAAGAATTAAGCCAGACAAAGTCCACTTAATGATTGACTGCATTTTAATGATTTAGTCTCTGTAATCTTACGAGACATTTTTTCGCTCCACAAACATGCGATCATGCAAATTTATTTAAGGGCAATGCGTTCATATTTGAGTATCCATAGTGTCTCATGTCGTCGTTCCATTCATCGCCCGTCAGTCAAGCAAGTGATGCATCGGCATCGGTAGATGTGGAGGGTATGATTCTAGATGAGCCGATCTATTACGTCCTTGCTCAATTTCTAGAAACATCTGATGGCAAAAATATTGCCACGGTTTTGCACGAGCTAGTTGCCGAGTTGAAGGGCATCAAGGTAGCTCTGCAATCTTTCGCAAAACCACCACCTTCTTCTTCTTAGGCGCTAGCTCTTGTACCTGCACCTGTACCTGCACCTGCACCTGCACCTGCACCTGTGCTTGTACCTGTTTTACTACTTGAACCTCTTTCTGTTCTTGTGTCTTTGTCTTTGTCTTTCCTAAACCCGTACTTTTTAGACTACCATGTTTTGTGTTTTTTGCCGACCATGGCTTCTTGATCATAGAATCTACGATCGTATCTGTCAGTTCTCCATTTAACGCGGCATCCCACATATGCTCTTTTATAGCTATGTTTTTATCTTGGGCATCCTTGATATAGAAGCCATAAGGACCGTATACAAGTTGATGCCCCTTCGTTGAGTTATTCATCGGTTTGGGAAAGCTCAATAAGAAGGAGATGTCATCATTATTCAGGTCAGCTAGCTCCTTATTTTTCCAGTCTAGATATGGCACCAATCCGATAAATCGTTTCGCAACCTTTTGATAAAGCGCCACTCCATACCGCGTATTAACCAAGTCTACCTGCAGACCATCAATGTTGTATGTTTTTATGGCTGCCGGTCCTTTTGCCCCACCGCCACTTTGCCCAGTCGCATCTTTGTCGCCTTTGCCCCTGTGCGTGCCTGCAATTTCTTTTGCTACACCAACACTGGTACTGATCTTGTCGTAGAACTCAGTTAGTGTTGTTTTCTTGTCAGTATTACCTGTACTTATGTTGTCTAAACAATCTTCCAGTTCAGCTGTAAATTTCACATCCAGAAGGTAAGGGGTCGTCTCCGTTAGATATTTCAACACACGAGCACCCAAGCCAGTCGTTAGCAGGCGGTCTTTCTCTTTACCCCCCACATTAACTTCAGCTTCCACGACGGCGCAACCATCCTGGTTGACTGAGTAGTTGTATCCTTTGATTTTCTTTTCTGGAACATCGCCAGTACCCACATATTTTTTATCGAATAATTTATCAATAATAGAAGCGTACGTAGACGGTCTACCAATGCCACTGTGTTCCAGCTTCTGAATGAGCATCGGTTCTGTAAACAAAGGTGTCGGACGAATAACATCAAATTGTGTATCAAACATCACTGCATTTACTGGTACATTTTTTGCCTGACCTGTATCCTCATTCAATATACGATGCCAGCTGGGCGACAGATAATCTTTCTTGTCCTCTTTTTCTTCGTCCTTCCCGCACACTCTCAACCAGCCTTCGTATACAAGCACGCTTTCCTTTCCCACAAACACAGGATCATTCGGTTGTGGTCGAATGAGTCGCATGGTATAGTGAATGTCCTTGTACATGGCAGCTGTCATCTGTGACGCCACTGTGCGGCGCCAAATAAGGGAATACAGTCGTACATGTTGTTGACTTATCTTATCAGGTAGCGCTTCTCTATCCTCGTCGTCAACTCCTCCTGTGAACATACGATAGACATCCGTAGGTCGTATTGCCTCGTGTGCTTCTTGTGCATTCAGCGCCTTCGTCTTATACTGGCGCGTCTCAACAAATGCTGCACCATACGTTTTTGTGACATACTCAACAACTTGGGCTTGAAAATGTTCACAGATAGACACACTATCTGTTCTCATGTAGGTGATCCAACCAGCCTCATACAGATCTTGTGCAAGGCGCATGGTTGCCTTCGCATTAGTTTTCATTAGCCGATAGGCATCTTGTTGCAATGTGGATGTCGAGTACGGGGCAGCCGGGTTGCGACTGGACTGTTTTGCTTCAAAGTCTGCTTCCCAAGAACGATCACTTGTGAACGTTTTCTCTAGATTTGCTGTAAGGTTCTTTATACTGTCCTGATCTTCTACATGTTTAGCAAGTTTAGCAACGAGCGAAAGAGGTTCCTGTCCTCCCCCACCTACCTCTTCATCGTCGCAACACAACAGGAAGCGCCCCTTCACTTTCCAGATTGGGTCATATGTATGTGTAAGAACATTATCGTAACGTTCGTTGACCATATGCAGGGCACAACTTTGAACCCGCCCAGCAGACAGACCCTTCTCAGTAAATCGGCGCCACAACAATGGACTAATCTCAAAGCCGACGATCCTATCGAGAACCCGCCTTGTTTCCTGGGCATCTACGCGGCGCATGTCAATGGTACGCGGGGCAAGCATAGCAGCTTTTAAAGCTGTCTTGGTAATTTCATTGAATGTGACTCGGCATACATTCGCCGCTACATGTTTACTAAGGGATAAGACGGTGTGTAGGTGATTTGCGATAGCCTCGCCTTCCAAGTCGGGGTCAGCTGCCAGATACACCTTGCTTTTTTCTTTAAGCACATCTTTTACTGCATCCTTTAGCAACTTCACAGTTTTTGCTTTGGAAGCCAGTAGCTCATACGTGATGTCCCATGTGTCTGGGTTGTAGCCTTTTTCCCCCTTTAGAGGCATATCCCGAACATGTCCCATGGACGCCATGACCTTGAACTTTCCTCCCAGTTCTGGTAATTCATTCAGATACTTCTCAATGGTTTTGGCTTTCGCCGCACTTTCAACAATGACAAGATGAACCATCTATCAATGATAAGTAGTAAAATAACAATAGTAAATTATATCCTGGGTCCTATCAATTTTTGTCACCCTCAAATTTGCAAGAAATTTAATGAAACTTTAGGTGGGATGCGGCGCAACGCTCGCTTTTCTACCTTTTCTCTCTCTGCTTCGAAAATCTCCTTCATGAGTTCTTCTCCTTCGCCTTGGTCTCCGTACGCCAGCAACTTTTGTTTCACATCCTTCAACTTGATTGGAACGGCTACTTTTTTCACAGTCGAGTGAATACTCCCCGATTTAGTCTGCAGGTCGTCATACTTGTATTTGATCATGAACTCCTGTATTTTTGGAGTAAGGACGCCCATCGCCATTTTACGTTCCCGAACAGCCATGTTTAGTTTCTTGATTTGCTCATCCATATGGACCCATGCATCCACTGTGTCTTTAAACTCTTCTAGTTCCTCTTCAGTTGGTTGTGGTCCTTGTACTACAGGTGGTGCCACTTCTTTCTTGCGACTATACGAATCCGTGCTTTTAATGGACATCTTTGTCTTTGTACGCGCTTCCTTCCTCTATCTTCCTAAGTTATTCTTATATCAATATGATTTCCAGGTACCACTAATCTTAAACAAGTTACGAAGGAGAACAAACCTACCACGAAAGAGAACATATTTGCCACCTCGAGAGCCCTCATACACAATATGTTCAACATTTCTAATTTTCACTTTTTTTTTTGTCTCTCTTTTAATTGATGTTTCCCTTACGGTCGGCAAAGGAAGAGTGGGATCTTTATCTTTATCTGCAGTCCGAGCCTTCTCCGATCGACGATGAGGGGCAAGAGCAAGATCAATAGGATCAGGAGATGAAGACGGACGAGGAGGAGCAAGAGTAGGGACAACTGCAGCAGCAGTTGTTTTAGTAGCACGGAGAGCAGGAGCAGTAGCAGAAGTTGTTTTAGTATCACGGAGAGCAGCAGCAGCAGAAGAAGTTGTTTTAGTAGCACGGAGAGCAGCAGCAGGAGCAGCAGCAGCAGGAGCAGCAGCAGCAGGAGCAGCAGCAGGAGCAGCAGCAGGAGCAGCAACAGCAGTAGGAGGAGGAGGGGCAACATAAATTACGTTTGGTGGAGGTGTCTCATAGAGCTCTAGTATATCTGTTAAGGTAGGTCGTTTGTCGAATGGCGTGAGCATTAGAGACAAAACCTTTAACATCTTCCATACTTTGACACGCGTTGTCAATATCTTCACTTCATCGATACTATTGATACTCGCCACCAATCGTTTATGTGTTGCTATATATAGTTCTGGTGTAAAATCCTGTACGGTCTTTGGCTCGATATACAAATCGATATAGTGCGTTTTTAATAATAAGAAATAGAATGTAGCGGCTAAACTATAGATATCTAATCCAGCGTCACTAATTCCGCCACTGACTTTTTTAGCAGGGCGATTAGCAACTACTAATCGTGGATCTACATAATAATAGGTTCCTGCAAACTCCCCCGCACACTTAGACGCTCGTTCGAGTTCACTTTGTACGCCTCGTCGTTCATCGCTATGATTATCAACTTGGCATGCAAGTCCAAAGTCAGCTAGTTTGATTACTTGCTTCTTTGGGTCATAAAGAATGTTTTCTGGTTTGATATCACGATGCAGAATACCAAGCTTATGTATATAATCTAAAGCATGTACAGTTTGTATAAAGAGCTTTTCGAGTAGGTCTATATCAGCGCCCTTCACAGCAAGCAAACTCTCGGACAAAAGTTCCATGACGATATAAACCTTTCGTATTTGAAGTATGTCATCTTCTGATTTCAGGTCTTCTAGTTTTTTGCCCGTATTCGTGTAATATCCGTGTGTGCATATTACATATTCTGCACAGGTTGGATGCGAAAGAGTCATGAGCAGCTTGATTTCACTAAATGTCAAAATTTTTTCTTGCAGGGATAGCTTTCCAATATTGATCTCCTTTACAGCATAGTGTTTGTGTGTGATTATATTAAACATTTTACGTACAACACCAAAATTCCCCCTTCCAACTATTTGGGCTGTGGCTTGTTTAAAATATTTTTCTACGAATGGATCATCTACAACAGATGGAAGAGGTGTCCGTTTCGTTGGGACAATTGGGATGTTTGGTGGCTGCTTTTTTGGGAATGCCTTCGCCCCACCCATCGATGCTTCGTTTTTCATGTGTTACTATTTGTGTATAAATTAATCACAAGCCGCCTCGTTTAATGTTGTTGTTTCTAGTATACACAAAACAATCAGCATAGATATTTATTAAGAAGCCCCGAGAGCTGCGAGAGAGGTATATTCAGACTGCTTTGAATGAAACTAAAGTAGTGCGGCTCCTGCGTATCAAAAGCCCGCGCCATTCGTGTTTCAATGTGCTCCATGTGCTCTGGTCCTGTGACAGGATAGCCATAAACTTTTATCTTACCCTTGGTATCATACAATGTATGCGCCTTCTGGATAGAGATTAGGTAGCTCCAATAGAGTGTGTACTCTGTGAATTTGTTATCGCCTAGAGCGACCTGCCATGTCATCTTGTCACTTCCTCCATACTTTTTCTCCAACGTACCCACCAAGTCTCGCACCACATCTGTTACAAATATCTCTGGCGTAATCGCCATAATCTCATTTTCTTGTTGAACAAGGTCCACATCAATCCCTCCTGCCTTGCAGCTCCAAAGCAGCCACATTGGGAAATCAATTTCGCTCATGTTTAGAATGAGGCGCTTATCATCGATCCCAAACAAGTGTTCATACCCAAATGGTCTAGTCAGGAAGGTGTCATCGTCTACAATAAGATAAAAGGGCGTTTTAACCATGGATGAAACGGCAAGCTTTGACGTTTGTTGGCGTTGCCAACCAGCATCGAGTCCATTTGAGAGCAGCTTAGATTCTTGGACAAACACCCATGGAAATGTTGGCTCCATCTCAGTCAGCTCGGCTTTCACGCCAGTGTACTCATTATTTGGTACAATCACAATAAACTCTTTGACATCTTTCAAATGTAAGAACTTTTTATAAGATCGGAGCCCTATCTGTTTGAACCTTTCCAGGTTATTGAACTGAGAACCATGTAGATGTGTGTTGCACTTGATTGCCATTACGATGGTGAACTGCGACATGGTTGTAATTACAGTACATGGTACAAACATCCTTATATCAATATCCTAGATCTGTATTGGAACAATTGATTACATACGGAATTTTTATCACTACAATGTATCGTAATGATACAGCAATTTGCTAACGCCTTTGTCTTCAGCAATTCGTTTAAGGATTTTTGGAAGATTATTGCTAGTTATTTTTCGAAATAAATAGACACCTGGTGGATCTTGCTTGTTTAGTACATACCTTTGTTCGTGCTGATCCAATCCAGTAAGTGACACGACTCTATACTCCGAATTATTGTTAGGAGTATCGATGTGTGAAAGCCGCACATTGTCCTGCGTAAGAACGATGTAGTCGTCATTCGTCGTTCTGTTGTAGCAGCGGATACGCCAAGTATTAATTGAGTTAGTACTGAAGTCTAATTCTAGACTTCCATCCACCGCTGCATCCTTTAGCAAGTGCCGGTAAAGATAGCCGACTATCATTGCGAAAACTGGGGATTTTTTTCCCTTCTCCCTACCACCCCACACACTACCACCACCCCCAGCAGCATGGGCGGAAGTAGGAGAGGCACCACCACCAGCTCCTCCAGCAGCACGGGCGGAAGTAGGAGAGGCACCACCAGAAGCAGCCCCGGCACCACCAGAAGCAGCCCCGGCACCAGCAGGGAAAAGGACAGAAGTGTCATTATCGAAGCGGCGTTTTTTTTGCTTACCATCACCACCACCACCACCACCACCCCCAGCAGCACGGGCGGAAGTAGGAGAGGCACCACCACCCCCAGCAGCATGGGCGGAAGTAGGAGAGGCACCACCACCACCACTACTACCACTAGCACCAGATAAATCGTATGACACTAAAATCATGTTTTCTATTTCAATGGTTATAGGAGTGGTTATAGGAAAGGATAAAGGATAGAGCGAAACGAATAACTCTATCATCTCATCGTAAAAACGTTTCTTAAATATTGCTTGATTTTCCAGCCCCGCATGCTCCCCTGGTTCATGAGTACTGCCACTGAGGACTGCGGCGGGACCGTGTAGCGTGGTTACCTGTAGACGAATAGGAAAGGTTATAATATGGGATGGGTATAGATTTGTAAACCAATCGACTCTCTTACACCAGCGGTTTGACACCAATTGCCTCAGTATGATTGTACTGATCGAATCATATGTATATCTTTTCTGTACGAACTTACCCTTACAATATCCTGTATCTTATAGAACATCTCGCGAAGTGCTTCACGATTTTCTTCGTAAAAATGAGCTGATGAAGCACCAGCACGAGCAGCAGGAGTAGCAGCACCAGCAGCAGAGTCTACGATCCGGTTGTCCTCCTCCCCATTGGTTTGATTGCCTTTGTGCGAGAGATTCATTCTGCATGATGTGCAAGAGGGGAAAGTAACAAATGCGATAAGAACAGGAGGGGGGAGAGGTGAGAATGAGAGATGAGGTATGGATGCCAGCTAGCTTCTCTACCTCTATTTTAATGTGTACCTGGATTGTTCTTTAGCCTGTGGGTCTAGTCGCCTTTTTGATAACTACCTGTATGATATGTTCAGGTGGAAGATAGGGAAAATGAGTAGGGGATGTGAGGAGGGGGGGGAGATGGTGGAGGGGAGAGGGATGGATGCGGAACATTGCGGAACATTTCTGTTTTTCATTTTGCAGCAGCCCAATGACTCTAACTGATGCTCTTGCACAAATCAATAGCTGGAAAAAGAAAGCAGCACACTGGATACAAATGGCAAAGCAAAAGCAATGCTTGCAGCCGCCACCCATAATATTGTCTCTTCCACAAGTTTTTGCGTTCGAAACAAATCTCGTTCTGCTTATCTTATTCAGCATTCAACACAATGCTATCAATCGCATAAAACATATATATTCATTGAGCAATAGATAGTGGATTGGGGAGAAAAGGGGCAAAGTACTCAAACATCAAAAAGAGGAAAATGGATACGCACAATCTTTTCTTTTGCCCAGCCAGCTAGCTAGCTTCTGTACATCTATTTCAATGTTTACCTGGTTTGCTTAAGAAATAATGTGTCTGGAAGAAATGATGTGTTGATGTGAACGTGCAAGCGAGGAAGGAGAACAAACAAGTATACGAGTAGTCCTGAGAATATATCATTGTATTCCTCTTCTTCCAGCTCCTCTTTCCCACCTACTTTCTGCGTGTGTTTTGCAAGTATACGACTTCCGCATTTGGTCGGGTAACCGAAGTCCCTGGCAGAGGTACGTTCCAAGGGTCTTTCTTCCACACGTTCCCTTGGCACATGGCGACTTGGCACCCAGTGCCCGGGTGGTCTTGGATGAAACAGTGCTCTTTAGACAAGCCAATGCCCTTCCACATGTGCATTTCGCGTGATAGATCCCGAACCTCGCGGAACCTTTCGCAAGCTGGGTCAGACCACCTGTCAACAATAGCCTTGTTGTTTCGGACGGCTTCTGCCTTTGCCATCTCGGTCATAGCTGCACAAGATATCCGGGAGGACTCTTCCCAGCAAGTCATGTCATTCGCGTCATCTTCTATCTGTGTGTTGTCCATTGGTGTTTATCTCTTACTTATGAACACATTTTATATTTACACACTTCATGTATGTGTTGGTAGTTCGCAACAATCGTAAAATATGCGTTTCCTCGCGCCGATGTGATAGTAAAAAAATGTCTCTCGTTCATAGTAGAAAGTTTAACCTAGATCTTAGATGGCTCCTTCAATTGTGCTTTTTTATGCGGAGTGGTGTGGACATTGTCAGGCTCTGAAACCTACTTGGGATCGGGTGGAGGCTTCGTTAAAAGCTGCGTCGCTGCCTTGCCAAAAGGTGGAGTCTGCATCCATACCGGCTTCTCTCGGGGTACGTCTTTTCCCGACGATTGCCATAGTTAATAATGGTCGCATTGTTCAAGAGTATGGCGGCGATCGGACGTTGGAGTCCATTGTCCAGTTTGCCAAGGGGAACGTCAAGGGGAAACCCGCAGCAAAAAAGGCGGTGGGTGTACCAGTTGCGGCGGCAAAGAAGCCCATGAAGAAAGGAGGCAACTGCGTGGGTGGATATTGCCAATCGTAACACACACAATCACACATCCACCCCCGAGGCATATTTTTTTTTCACAGTGCATATTTTTATATTCCATGTTTAGAACGTTGACAAAAATAAACATGGCAAAGAAAGGCTTGCAAATATTTGGTCGACCAACAAATTTCCTTTCCAATCTTCATGCAAAGAGGGGCTTTCTCTTGGCAGTATACGTGACGCTTATCTGTCAGCTTAGCTTCACATTCTACCTCTTACACTACTTACTAAAGCATAAGGACATGGGTGACAGGGTAGCAAAGTACTGGTTATTATGGTTCCTGCTTTCGTTAGCGACCATATTCGCGATATTTGTTGTCCCTCTTCCGGTTCAACTTCTATTGTTTGCACTTCTATCCGCGTTGATGTCCGCTATGCTCTATCGTGTGGCGAAACGTTTCTCGCCTGAACTCATAAAGGCAGCACTTCTGGGAACAATTGGGATATTTGTTTGTTTATCTCTCGTCGGGGTCTTTCTTGCCTTGCTTGGTTACAACCTAACCTTCATGTATGCTATGCTGATGGCAGTACTCGTAGCTCTATTCGTTGTATTCGTTCTTCTGCTCTTTATTCCAGTGCCAACAGTCATCTATAAAATAGTCCTTTCGGTATCGCTGACTCTCTTCTCGGTGTACGTCGTTGTAGATACCAACGTGATACTTCAAAAAGACTACTTTGGCAACTTTGTAACAGCAGCCTTGAGCTTCTATTTAGATTTTATCAATATATTCCAGGACCTGTTGCTGTTGTCTGGATTAGACTAGAAGCAGCACCATGATCGCTTCTTCGACTTTTCTTTCTTTTGTTCACATGAATCGAATACCATAATAGCTTTACTTGTATCAGGCGTCTGTTCAGCAATGGTCTCGATCTTGGTGTGTGTAAAACTAGTGTCTCCACTGCTCAGGCAGGAAAAGTTGGTCAATCAGTTGATTTTACCGTGGGTAAAGCCACAGTCTCTTGAACTTTTTGCGCTGGTAACTCGGCGTTTTAAATGTTCAAGGGTGTAAAAATTGATGTGTCTGGCATAATGTAGTAAACCTATGATCTTACTATTTCCTTTAACTTTATTGTTTTTCACAACACGTGACTATGGATGAACTATGCACATGTATAAACCAATTAGATATCTCACGTGCTCTAAGATATATGTTGCCGAATCAGTGTACAAACTTTGGTAACACTGGACTTTACATAAGAGACCCAAGCGACGACAGGGCGTTGGGATGTGAAGCTGACTACCCTGCCGCCCACTACCCAGCTGGTCACACTGAAGCTGACTTTCAGAATATGTTGCCGGGGGATTGGGGTGCCTTCATTACCTTAATCCAACCACTCAAGCCAACCATCCAAGACACTAGCTACACGTCTCGCATGCAAATATCGATTCATCATTCTCATTACGCAAGTACAAACAACCCAGGAGTATCTTGGGAAACCCACCAGACAGAGGTTATAGTAGATACTGGCTTACTTGTTGTCGCAATGGACAGTCATTTTAGGAACGACTCCAGAGTATTTCCACCACTACACCATTACAAGTCATACATAGCAGAGTCCACCGGAGACCAGTGGATGCTGAATGTGTTCCAGTCAATTGATAACCACTCAGTCCTCAGTCCTTTTCCTCTCCCTCGGTGTGCCCCGATTCAAGGAGGAGGAGGATGGGTGTTTGAGACGTCGTCCGCTATCATCCATCATATTCAAGTTTGTAGACAACAAGATGGAAAAATAATTGCGCTAGTGATTGATCTGCCTTTCGACGAAGATTCCATGGATATCATGTAGCGACCCAAGCCTCTTCAAGCCTCTTCAATTGTAGCAAACATGCTGGAGCGCCGCAAGCGATCAATATATGCAAGTCCATCTGAACGAGGGCAGGTTAAAGCAATCGCCGACCCATATCTCAGCGCCCCTTCCACGACTCGTCGTGCCTCCGTTGGGCTCAGTGTAGGAATGGCAGACTTTACAGCTCTCGTTGCCATCTCAACATCTGCGAGATTGCGATTGTAAAGCACCACCCTGTACAAGTTGTCAAATCTGACCCTGATACGCACGTCACTCTTCGCAACACTATTGTGGTCTACTTCTTGCAACGTAGTTGTTGCCGAACGACCCGTATGATGCAAGCCATTTGCACGAAGGGGAGTGCGACTGAGGCTAGAGGCGTATAGTCGGTGTGGAGGTGTTCCTCTCATAGTAGTAGCGCTAGTTGTTCTCATCTATTATGTTGCTTTCTGTACCTATTCCTTATATGACTTACGTGCTACACTCACAATCTATCCAACTCCTGTAAAAAGCGCTCTCCGTGCATTCTTTTTCGTGGATCAGGGAAGGTCAGTAGATTGATGAACCCATCTACGCAATAGGGCTTTGCCTTCATGTGTTTGCTTAGGTATCTCCAAGTGACTCCAAATGAGAACCAGTCAATGCTGGATGCGTAAGCAGTCATCACTTTTATAAGAGCCCGGCACATTCTTGGGAAAAAATTTTCTACCAGGAGTTCTTTCTCAATGCAGGTGAAGCTGGTCTTGTATCCTGGCATAAATGTCCTCGCTTCTCCCAGTATCTTTCGTATTTGTCCTCTTGTGCAGATAGTTCCCCGGTTTATGTCGTCGAGTCGCATAGAAGCGTACGTATATGCTGCTGACTCCTTAAGTTCTTCTTCGATAGCGCGGCTAAAGATGCAAGACAGACTAGGCAAATAGACGCCTGCAATGGACACGTTGATGCGTATCATAGCCTCCACCTCTTTCACTACATGTTCTAAGAAGCAGCGGATCTGCAGAGACAGCACCCCTTCGTCTTTGTACAGTTCTGTTTGTGTCATGTAATACAGACGAACGTGATCTACACACTTGTCCAAGTTTTCAAGTGTTAGTTTACGGTTCAGTAGACCCTTCATTAACAAGTGCTCTGGTGGATAAAACGGATACTTTGCCCCAAGGATTACATTGTCTCTTTTGTAGACGTCCTCTACGTTGTACATCATTCCCATATCTACGAGCTTGAAGCACATACCATCAAACAAAATGTTTGCAGGCTTGATGTCATAATGAACGAATCCGGCTTCGTGTAGTTTCACCAACCCTCGAAACAGGGGTTTCATGTTTGCGATGAAACACATGTGCGTAATGGTCATCTTATTCACCTCTATGTGTCGCAATGGATCACCAGCATTCTCCATAACAAGATGAAAGTATTCTTTTGAGTTTCGCAGGTTGGTATCGTTTATAATTGAATCAGGTATTAGTCTACGTGGTATTTGCTCTCCGTAGTAGACAGGAACGGTAAAAGTGTAGTTGGGATCAATCTGATATAATAGTTGGTAGCATTGAATCTCAATGAAATATTCATCACGTTCCATGAATATTTTGGACACTGCGTTGGGGGCGATTGGCCAATCGGGATTAATTACCACTCGTTCTGATTGATATTGGACAACATCATTATTGCCCTTGTCATCGCTATCGTCACCGTCACCGCCACCGTCACCGTCACCGCCCCCGCCACCTACGTAGGGCGTAACTACATACCCATATGACCCTGACCCGATTACTTTCATAATCGCGTTCTCTTGTATTACTATACTTGGATTTTGTTAAATACAACTCAAAAAAGTGACTTAACAAAAACAAACCACCACATGTACATACTTCATGAAGCACATCATTCATGCATCAGGATACATTATCTACATAGGACAAAACGCGAAAGACAATCACTCGCTAATAGAGAAGGGTTTGCCAAGTGACATCTGGTTGCATCATCGGGATGCGCCATCATGCCACGTGCTGCTTGACAAATATGAGAGTCAGGAGCCGTTGTCTCATGAGATATTGCGATGGGCAGGATCCCACTGTTGTCAGGCGGAAAAGCATAAAAAGCTTCCTAAACAGTACGTCGTATATTGTTCCTTTGGCAACGTCGTAAGACAAAAGGCAAAGGGAGCGGTATCTTTCAAGGACCCATCTCAGTGCACAGAGCTGTTTATTCGATGATCGAAGCATCTCTCCCCATGTCGCGTCTAAAGTTCTGCTTTTTTTGAATCCAATGAAAAGTATAATGGAGGGCACCCCCCGATCTTTTGAACATATACTACACATGCCTTCGTATGTCATCAATGTTGCCACTGAGACTGATCGACTGTCTAGGACAGTTGAGCGTTTGAAGGCAGCAGGTTTTACTAATATCCGGAGATGGGATGCGACCGATGGATTTTCTGACGGTATTCGAGACATCTTGTACAAGATCAACAAAAAAGATATTCGAGTCGACATGGTGCACAACAGAGGAGGCATAGGTTGTTATTTGTCTCATTTTACTTTGTGGGAACACGTCAGAAGTTTAGACTTGGTTCATGGCGTCAACATCTTTGAGGATGATATTGTGTTTCATGATCAGTTTCAAGAGCTGGCTCCTGTATTTTATGATCAAACGCCAAAGGATTGGGATATTTTGTACATGGGTTGCGAGGTAATAAAGGGTGTCGAAACTTTATTGAACCGTACCTTTTGTGTTGGTGCGTCCAAAGTTGTGAATACGTATCCAGCCTACTGTTTGCACGCATACAACGTTTCTGTAAAAGGTATGGATAAGCTGATTGCGACTGTTCTTAACGCAAGTGATATGGTTATTCCTATCGACGACTTGATCACACGAGTCATGATATGCCCGGCGCCATGCATTACATGGTATTGCTGGGATGCGACTACTTGCGACTACCGCGATCCAAAAAGCGGCAATGGCAAGGTCGGGAACTATGGTCTTATTCTGCAGGACTCAACACTCCCGAGTACAATTGCGATAGCTGCTTCGTCTTCAATAGATTTTGTACCCATTGATCACTTGTAGTATGTAATCCACGCAATCCATAATTTTGATCAGGGGATCACTCTGTCTGTTCTTGCATCCCTGTCCAGCTGGCGTGCACGCCTCACCCTCTGGAGCCATTTGTGGTAACGTTCGTGAACTGCTTTGTTTTCCACCACTGCATTAAAGTAACCTTGTAATATACTACGAATACCAACATAAGAGTCGTCCCGGGTCATGAGCTGTGGTAGTTCAGGTGGAGTCAGCAAGCACGCAAGCATATTTTTTTCATCCGCGTCTGTTCCACGACCAAGTATTGTGTCTGGGAAGGGTTCAGCTATAATACACTGAACACTCTGGGTAATAGGAACTTGTGTGACGAGCATGGTGTTTAGTGACGCAATATCCATTGTCATAAGAGAGTTGCAAGACACACTTTTAATCATGGGTTTTGTTTTTTGTGTACTGCCCGCCAAGGTAGGGGTGGACGCAGACGGTTTCATGACATATACATATACCTTTGAAAGTTAAATAAGGCTCCGTCTTATATCATTTTTTCCTATATATTTACCGCATGTAGTTGGTACAAACCTCTAACTAACTTTTTTTGGCTTTGTTGAGCCCCTAACCAAAGGCTTCTTTTCACTATTTTCCTTCTTTTGTTTCGGCTTTGTTCCTTTTCGTTTGCCACCTCCTTCCTGGTCTGTTGCATCTTCAATCCACCGTATAATCTTACTGATGTTTGCATTGCCCGATTGCTGCCATATTCGGAGCAACTCCATCTCCTGTTCAGGTTTCAAATCAACCATCCGTTCAGCAGCATCTGATTCATCTATAGCCATTAACTCGATCTGTATGTTGGTTAGCGCCTCCATGATAGCGTCACGCTTCCTATTATCGTCTTCTTTTTGCCGAAGCTTCATGATAAAGTAGTTGGGAATAGCAGATATTTGCTTATACATATACATTCCACTAGGTTCGGTCACGCGACTGTAACCCATCTTCTTATAGAAACCGACTGCAGACGATAGGGAGAGAAGGTATATGTAATTGACGCCGTTTTGTTTTGCGTCTTCTTCTAGCATCTGGATAAAAGCTGTTCCGATCCCTGCATAAAAGTTCAATTTCTTTCCTTTTTTTGGTTGCATAGGGTCATTCCTCGCAGCAACCTGATTCAAGTAGTATTGTTTCCCGTGCTCATTATTTTCTACATTTACAGACATCCATCCGCAAATAGAAATGTCGTTTACTTCGTCTGCAATCTTTGAGTAAGTAATAGAGTCACCACGAGTGCGTAGTGATTTATTTCGTGTGATCGCCACATACATAACAACGTCCTTGTTCTCGCGTTTGCATCTCATATCCCAGGGAGTGATATCAGGGAATGATTCTCTTTGTTTGTCTGCTACTTCCTTCAACAAGCTTATCAGCCGTCTGTCTGCCTGATTGCCGCACTCCAATCGTAACATGTAACACATCCCAGGAGAAACGTCGTACTTTTGGATGAAGTACTCAAGTTGTCCTCGGTTACTCATCTATCTATTTTATCGATACAAAAGAAATATATAACTGGAAAATATGCCAGTCAAAGTGGAAGCAACAGCCTACTGGTCCCGTCTCCTCTATCCAAAGCAACGGGTCCCGATCGTCTTGTAGTAGCTTTTCGACGTATGTTCAGTAGTTTTGGTGGTCGAGGCACCGCAGACGTGAAAATAAATAAAAAAAAAATAAAAAATAAATTGAAATATGCTTGATTATATTGCAAAAAAAGTTTAAATTTGGGTTCGCCTCTTTCTCCCGAAAACATCTGCACTTATTGCTTCTTGACGATACGTTCAATCAAAGCATCCTTCTTTGTATTCATTCCCTTTCGCTTTTGGATGAGTCCTTGTTCAATCAGTCTTTTATGGATAGCGAGGACGTCCGCGTAATCCATGTTCTCCAGAGATTCAACCGTATACTTCTTGTTGGATGGAGAACTGGACGAAGCTGTCCGGTAGGTTGTCTTTGCGGAACTGACGGACGCCGGGCGGGGTGCGGGGCTCGCTGACCGAGCGGGACTAGCGACCCGAGCGACGTTCTTGACCGGGGTGTTCACGCGGTCCTTTTGCTTCGTGCAACGCCAAAGGGCACGACGGTCCTCCTCCTTGGATATTCCTACGCGAGGTCCACGTTCAAAGACCAGAGGGATTCCCTTCGCCTGGCAGATCCGGATGTACTCTTCAAGAGTTAGTTTTTTGCGTTGCATTCTGTTGGTTTATAATTTAAACCACGTAGAATAATTGTGACCGTATCGGGAAGATTTCGTGTTTTTCGCACACAAGTCGTTTAATATATATATATTCTATCTTGATCTGGCTTCTGAGTATAAAAGTGCATGCATCCCGATTGCTGATACAAGGTGTAAGCTTGCATGGGCATGAATAACTTGCCAATTGTATGGAGGGTGGTAGTCCGGGTGCTTTGTGTGAATTAGATGGCAGAAA
>Ga0209230_10000131_pt1 | contig 27478 bp, 39 predicted proteins | sample LakOntMetagenome_FD_187467 | JGI IMG/M metagenome (GOLD analysis project Ga0209230, IMG submission 187467) | Freshwater and sediment microbial communities from Lake Ontario - Sta 18 epilimnion Metagenome (SPAdes) (version 2) | ecosystem: Environmental > Aquatic > Freshwater > Lentic | place... | reverse complement strand
TCACCACGCGGCGTTGGAGGTGGTTAATCATCAGAAATATGTCGATTCATGGTGATCGAGCCGGCCTGATGCGAGGTTTACAGGATTTGTGTAGGTTTGTACAACTTTTGATGCAACTGCTGAAGCCTCCTTTCTTCCCAAGGAAAACTCGGGCTTCAACGGGTATACCCTCAGAATCCAGGGTTCCCAAGGCAATGTCTAAATACGTGAAACTCACGCAACGTGAGCATGTCCTGCACCGCCCGGATACCTACATCGGACCGGTGCTTCGGGAAACGGGCGAGTGCCTCGTGCATACCGGCGAAGAGTTCGAAGTCAAAACTGTCGAGTACTCGCCGGGGCTCCTGAAGATCTTCGACGAGATCCTGGTCAACGCCGCCGATCATGCCGTCAGGGCCGGGAACGTGACGTACCTGAAGGTCGCAGTGGACGCCGAGAGTTTCACGGTCGAGAACGACGGCACGGGGATTCCCATAGAAATTCACGCGGAGACCGGGGTCTACGTTCCCGAGCTCATTTTCGGGCACTTGCTGACGAGCGAGAATTACGACGACTCGGAGGAGCGGATCGTGGGCGGCAGGAACGGGTTCGGGGCGAAACTGGCCAACGTCTTCGCCAAGCGGTTTGTGGTGACAGTCTCGAACGATGGCAAGAAGTACACGCAGGTGTTCACGGACAACTTGTCGGTCATCAAGCCCCCGAAAATCATAGACGTCGCGTCGAAGAAATCGTGTACGCGCGTCCAGTGTCACCCGGATTTCGCGGTTTTCGGGGGACTCGCGTTCGACGACGACTCGATTGCGCTCCTCAGGAAACGGGTCGTGGATATCGCGGCGATCCTGAAGAACGTCAAGGTCTCGTGGAACGGTGCCAGGGTCCCGGTGAAGTCATTTTACGAGTACTCGAAACAGGTGACGGGCGTCGCGGATGGTGGGGTGTACGTGAAACCCAACGAGCGGTGGGAATTCTACGCGACCGCGGGATCCGATGCGGCGCGGGATGTCTCGTTCGTCAACGGCGTATGCACGACCCGGGGAGGCACGCATGTCGAATTGGTCGCCAACCAAATCACAAAGTACGTCGCGGCGGCGATGACCAAGAAACTCAAGCGACCCGTGAAACCCGCGACGGTCCGTGCGTACCTGCGGCTCGTGGTCAACTCCGTGATTGTCAACCCCGTCTTCAGCAGTCAGACAAAGGACGTCCTGACCACGAAACCGGCCGCGTTCGGGTCCACGTGTCTTCTGGACGAATCGGCGATGAAACGGATCCTGGCGAAGACCGGGATCGCTGACCTGGTGACGGCGGCCGCGGACTCGAGAACCGACAAGGCCTCGAAGAAGACGGACGGGGTCAAACGGTCGCGCGTGGACGTGCCGAAACTCGACGATGCCAACGATGCCGGGACCAGGAAATCTTCGAGGTGTACGATTATTTTGACCGAAGGGGACTCCGCAAAGACCCTGGCTGTCGCGGGCGTCTCGGTGGTCGGCAGGGACTCGTACGGGATATTCCCGTTGCGCGGCAAACTCTTGAACGTCCGCGACGCCTCCGCGACCCAAATCAACGGCAACGTGGAAATCCAGGCCCTGAAGACGATCCTGGGTCTCCAGCACGGCAAGGCGTACACCGATACCTCGGGACTCCGGTACGGGCGCGTGATGATCATGGCCGACCAGGATACGGACGGGACGCACATCGCCGGGCTCCTGATGAATTATTTCGCGTGTCACTACCCATCGCTGCTCGAGAACGTCCCGGGCTTCCTGGTGCGGTTCGTGACGCCCATCGTGAAAGCGAAGCGCGGAAACGTGTCCAAGAGTTTCTACTCGATCCCGGAGTACGATGCGTGGCGGGCTCTTGGGGACATTGCCGGGTACTCGGTCAAGTATTACAAGGGACTCGGGACATCGACGTCGGCCGAGGCACGCGAGTATTTCTCGAATCTCCCGGTCCACGTGAAGACGTACGATTTCAACGCCGGGCTCGGGGGGCTGGATCTGGCCTTTAACAAATCGCGCGCGGACGACCGGAAGAAATGGCTCTCGGAGTTCATTCCGGGAACGTGCCTGGACTCCGCGGCGCCGGTCGTCTCATGCGCGGACTTTGTCGATCGAGACCTCGTGTTGTTTTCCCGCGCGGACCTGGAACGGAGTATCCCGAGCGTGGTCGACGGCCTGAAACCCAGTCAGAGGAAGATCTTGTACGCGTGCTTCACCAGGAACCTTCGCGCCGACATGAAGGTCGCGCAGCTTGCCGGGTACGTCGCCGAGAAGACCGCCTACCATCACGGCGAGCAGAGCTTGGTCTCGACAATCGTCGGCATGGCGCAGGATTTCGTCGGATCCAATAACGTCAACCTCCTGGTGCCGTCGGGGCAGTTCGGGTCGAGGCGGGGAGGCGGGTCGGACAGCGCGAGTGCGAGGTACATTTTCACGCGACTCGCCGAGATCACGAGGAAGGTCTTCCACCCCGACGACGATCCGGTGCTCACGCATCTGACGGACGACGGGATGCCGGTGGAGCCAGAGTACTACGTTCCAGTGATTCCCATGGTCCTGGTGAACGGCGCGGCGGGGATCGGGACGGGGTGGTCGACGAAAATACCCAACTTCTCGCTGCACGATGTCGTGGAGAATACCCGCCGGCTGGTTCAGGGTCTCCCGGTCCAGGAGATCCTGCCCAAGTACCGGGGGTTCACGGGATTCTCTACGGATACCGAGACCCGCGGCATCGTCACGAGAGTCTCGGACCTGGTGTACCGCGTGACCGAGCTTCCCGTGGGCGTGTGGACCCAGAATTACTCGGAATTCCTCGCTGGGCTCGTGAAATCTGGGGTCCTTGCCGACGTTCGCGAGAATCACACGGAGACGAACGTGCATTTCGATATCACGCTCAACGAAACGTGCGAGGACATGGAGGGTTTTCTGAAACTCAGGAAACCGTTGGGGACCGGCAACTTTGTGCTGTTTGACGCGGCGGGCAAGATCCGGAAGTACGACGGTGTCGCTGGTATTTTCGAGGAACATTATGCCGTCCGGCTCGAGTATTACGCCAAGAGGAAGTCGTGGATCCTCGCGAGACTCCGGGCCGATGAGATCCGCGCCAGGAACAAATCTGTTTTTGTCGACTACATCGTCTCCGGCAAGCTGGCTGTCACGGGAAGGACGAAGGCGGAAATTATCGAGGATCTCTCCGTTCTCGAGTTTGATCGAGTCGACGGCGGCTACGAGTACCTCCTGGGCATGTCGGTCAGCAGTCTCACGACAGATAGGGCCGCGCGGCTGCGTGAGGAATCGGCGAAAGTTCTCGAGATTCTGAAGGTCCAGGAAGGGGTCAGCGAGACAAGTATGTGGCTCAGAGATCTCGACGAACTCGCCGAACTCGCTGAACTCGCCGAACTCGAGGATTCTGAGCCGGCAAGCAAGAGACGGAAAGTATGAATATTGTGTAAACATTTACGGTATCTTGGAACGCGCGATGACCTCGAGACGACGGTCCTTTGGCAATTTGTCATAGAATTGCAGGCGGGTCTCGGGCGTCATCTCTTCGAGAAGGGAGCGCAGGTTTTTCGTGGGGAAGGCCGCGTTGTCTTTATCGGACCACCCGAGACCGTAGAACACCAGGTCGCGCTGATACTTCTCGACGGCCCAGCGTGTCGCCTCCTCGGTGCTCGTAGGGTCCGGTATGCCCGCAAAGAAGGCGTCGAGATCGGTCATGTCGTCGGCGCGGCGCGCTGGTGTCGTGGTGGTTTTTCCGGACTCGTCCACTGGGTGCTTGGCGGCGTCGCGGAACGATACGGTGGTGTTCTTGGTATCGGTGTCGAGCGGCACGGGTTTCCTCAAATCGGTCCTGCGTCGTGCGTCGCGGATCTCTTGTGCGCGTTCCTCGGCTTCCTCGGGACTGACCGCTGCCGGTATGCCCGCGAAGAAGGCGTCGAGATCGGATCGGTCGTCGGCGCGGACCACGGGGCTCGACAGCGGCCAAGGAATCATATAGTCAGCGCGTTTCTTGGCTTCCTCGATGCCGGGCGGGTTGACAGAAGCGTCGAGGTCAACGGGTACCAAATCTTCCAGCGTGTCGAGGACGGCCTTGGCCACGGCGAGTTCGGTCTCCAGATGGGTGACCCTCGATCTGGCAGCAACGAGTTTCTGGTCGATCGCGGACATTGGCGTGTCGCAGGTATTATTTCCGTGATTTAAACGCTCACTTCATGTTCCAGGAAACGGCCTTCTTGAGCTGGGCGTCACAATCCTTCAGCGAAAAGCACTTGGCATGCAGCAGGTCCTTGTACATTTTCCCACGTGCGGTACCGTTGGACGGAGGATCATTGTACTCATTCTTGCCCGAAATCTTGATCTTCCAATCACAGTACGCCTCGAGAGTCTTCAGCTCGTTGCCATGTACTGCATCGGAAATATTAGATATTCCAGTGTTCAAAGCAGTATCCATGACCACACCAATCGCGAGCGCCGAAGGGTTCGGTACGCCAGCCTTCTTCCAGGCCGCCATCGTCTTGAAGATGTACCCGCCGTCCTCGCAATCGCTCACCAGCTGCGTCCACTGCGCCTGGATCCACTTGGGGTCGTCGGCGATGCTATGGATTTTGGCGATGAGTTTCTCGCACTTGGACTTGTTTCCCGCGCACCCCGGCACGTAGGGCATGAGGTCGTCGCCGCCGAGAGATTTGTAGATTTTGAAGAGTGCTGGAGCGTCGCCGTGACCGTCTTTTCCGGAGTCAGATGTCGTCCATCCGACCAGTCCCATCGTGACACCGCGTTTCTTGAAATCGTACGGCAGGGCGCTCGCGTACCCGAAAAGACTCGTGCCCTTGTCGGTGAGGAAGGTGTCGGCGGGATCCGAGTTGTCCTGCTCGGATTTACTGGTCAATAACCAGATATTGGTCCATGCCTCCTTATCGCCGAGACCGGTCGCCTTTTCGAGGATGGACAGGACGGCAGGGGAAAGGATCGAGTCGGGAGATCCGGACTTGGATGAGCGACCGCCGGGCATTATAGTACCGTATGCCAATATTAAATCTGACCGCTTTCTTAAGTGACCCGTTTCTTGAACACGATTCGCGTGAGATTCGAGGTCAGGCGGTTCGTCCGGTTCCTGAGCACAATCTCGATCTTGTCCAGGGCCTTGCACGCGGCCTCCTCTGGCACGAAAACCATGATGATCTTCCGGACGATGGGCGCGAGATCGACCGTGCGGGATCCACGGAGAAATTTGATGAAATCTGGCTCGGATTTCAAGAAATTCACCATGCGTCCCGTGAGCTCGGATTTCTTCGGGAAGAGTCTCGCGAACGGGCGGCCCACGAACCCGGCCAGCGTGACGACGAGATCGCTCGATGCTATCCATAGCAGTACCGCGACCGACGGGATGTGCATCTGCGTCTTCAAGTGCGCGAGGAGAACGTCGGACAACGTGATGCTCGGCTTGTAGTTTTCGCGAATGAACCTATCTATCGCGCGCATCTCGTCGACTATGAAGTTCGCAAACCTTGCTCTGCAGGTCGACGTGTTCCTGGCTTTCCGGGTCATACCGTACGCCAGGAAATATTCAAACCGCACCGGAACGTGTGTTCGAATGGGGTATTCCTCCTTTCTTCCTAAGGAACGTCTGTATGCCCGTGAAATTCTGTACACGCATACATTAAATGGATTACCGCGGCGCAGCAGAGTTGTGTACTTCGCGCTTCGATGTCACGAAACCTTCGGGCGCCGAAACCCTCTCCCTGGTGCACCGCATCATCTCCGCAAACCCGCCCGAGTCCCTGGTGAGCACGTGCGTTCTGGCATACGGCAAGATCGAAGCCATTTTGTGGAAGTTCGAGGAACGACCCGCGGACGATGATGCGTTGGTGGCTCGCCTCGACTCCATCATGGCGCCTTGGAGTACGAGTGTAGTCATAAACATGGACGACGGCGAACCAGATTATAAATTGATCGCCACTTTGTAACTACTTATTCGAACCCAGCAGATATTTCGTCCGTCCACGCCGAGACGAGACCGGGCGAGAACCCGAGATCCGTGTACGTCGCCGTAGCCTCCCTTTTGAACTCGTCAGCAGATCCCCCGGAATCCCGGATCTTCGCCGCGAGACCCATCAGTTCCTCGCGAACGATCCACGTCGGTTTCAATGTATTCGAAGCGTCGATTCCATCGAGACTCCCGAGAATCCGCGCGATCTTGCCCGTCGAGCACACGACCGTCCCGTTTTCGACGGCACTCGCGAGTTGCCGCGCGAAAACCTCAGTGTCCGCGCCGAGCTCGTCGAATCGCGCGAGGACTTTGCTTGCTGCCTCGAGTTCCGTGACGTCCAGGCCGGAATGCATGTTCCCGGAGAGACTCAGCATCACGTGCATGGCGTTCTCGGTATCCTCGGGGCTCATGCCGGCGTTCAGAATAGCGGTCTGGATATCCTCGCTGCGGTCACGGGCGCCTTCGGGGAGCCCTTTCAAGCGGGTCCGCATGCTGACAGTGACCCCGGAATCGTGTGTGTTTTGTGCGTCGGCGTGAACGGTCCGAATTGCCGGGGGTGTCGCGGGTGTCGGGGGTGCCGGGACGTGCGTAATGGTCGTGACGGCATGACGGGTCTCGGCGTTTGCGCGGGCGAGTAATAGGTCCGCGAACCGTATCGGGAGTTCACGCGAGTCCGGCGATTTGTCACACGTCTCGGGAGGATCGCCGAACATCGCCGCTCGAGCCCGGTTCTTCGTCGTTTCGTCCGGGCACCGTAGAATGACGCACCGGAGGCACCGCGCGGCAGTCTCGGGGTCAGGGGAGTATTCCGGGTACTCGCCGACCCGGTAAACTGCCGCGGCGTCGATGAGACCAGTCCACGGATCCCCGGCAGACGTCGCGCGCAGAGTTTTCAGTGCGGGAGATTCGGGGGCTGGCGCGGGAACCCGTCGAGGCGCATAGAGTCCCGCGGATGCCCGGAGGCCCTTCGGAACTCTGATGACGACGGCGGGTGATGTCGCGGGTCTCAAGAGAATCGCGAATATGGCGACGCCCGCGAGGAATAACAATGCACGTCGGCGGCCGATCATTACTGTTCCCGCGGTTTTAATGTGTGGTAAAGTATGGATCACGCAAGGTACCTGGCAACACACCCTGAAGCAATCGATCCCCAGGATTTCTTGCGTTTCCTCGTGGTGACTCTGTGTTTATCGGTGCCCTCGTATTACATCGGCACGGCGATCGAGAACGCTCTGAAAGGAAAAGGCACGTTTATCAAGATATGCGTGAACGCCACGATGCTGTTCTCGGTCACCCAAGTGGTTCCGTGGGAATACTACTCGCATTTCCAGGATACGATGCCGGGTCTCGTTGCCAGCGCGGTGATCATGGGCGTGCAGACGTGGACCGAGCCGCTGTTCCCGTCAAAATTCTGGTGATCTCTGTGGCGTCGTGGGTTTCCGCTTGTGAATACTGCGGCCGGGTTTCGAGATGCCCGTCGAACCAGGGGACTCCTTTGACTTCGAGGACTCCTTTGACTTCGCGGCGAGTCGTGTGCTTCGACGCGTGGCAACTTCGGGCATTCTTGATTAGTCGCTCGGTTTCGGGGTCTTCAGGGACTTCAGGGTTTTCAGGGTCTTCAGGGTCCTCAAGTCCCCGGGCGCCGTGCTTTCCTCGTCGAACGCGAGTCTTCGTTTCTTACTGGCGTCCAGGTCCACGGCGTATGTGCGATGCAACGAGGATTTCGCGGGTGCGCCGGGGCATTCTTTCTTCGAAGACATCGAAGACTCAGAAGCCATGTTCGCAAACGGAGTTGAATAATTCATGAGTATGCGGATACCAGTTGTTTTCGAAGACTTTATAGTGTTCGAAATAAGAAAGCTGGATTCGACGGGTCATATCACTTCTTTGCACTTGCGGCGGCTTTGGTGATGCCCTGGGGATTTAAGTCGAGGGACCGCGCAAAGTTCTGAGCGGCTTTGTAGTACCCGCCGTTCTGCAGATGCTTATGCGCGCGACGAACTTGGTTTCGGGCGTGAGTGCGAGAGGCCCGAAGAGCCGGGAGCACGGTGTTATTCTTGCGGGCCCTCGCCCAACCCGCGGCGTTCGAAGCTTTCGATCGTACCAGCGGACGCAGAGTCTCGTGGTAGTATGTAGCGCCGTTCGCGTACTTGGCCGCTCCGTAATTCCAGACGTGCTTGCCTGCCGTGCCGGAGCGGACTTTCAGGTTCGCGTACATGCCCGGCGCGGTATTCCGGACGTACCCGGCCCCGGCAAACGCGGCATTTTTCCCCGAGGTGTACACATTCGAGGCGGTCTTCCGGGCGTTCCTGACCCTGGCGATCGCGATCGGTCTGCCGGCCTCGTACGCGATAGATGCATACTCCTTGACGTACTTCCCAGTGGCGACCGCACGGCCAAGCAACGGGTTTACGATGGCTTCCAGCTTCTGCAATGAAGTCTTCTCGGCCGCCGGGAGACCTTTCGAGACCGCATTCTCCACGGACACGATTTTCTCGGCGACCGCAGGATTCTTCTTGAACGCGGCGTACAGCATCGCAGCCGTCGCAGCGCTCCCGCCCAGAATCGCGAGCTTCTTGAGCAGAGGACGGAGTTTCTTCGATACGATCGCGCGTCTGGATTGGCGAGGGATGTCCCACGTCTTGTTGGTCGGGTCGGAGTTGTAAATTTTCGCGGTGTTCACCAGGTCGTCGATCTCCCCGCGCACGTACTTCCAGATCGCTGCTTCCTTTGGGGTTCGTCGGGTTGGGGTCATAACGTATCCACTATAAAAAATGAGGGCGCTGACATCGGAAGAGTGGATCGAAGACAACCTCGACGCGATGTGGGCCGTGTACTTGGATCTGGTCGGCGCCGCGGAGCCTCCGCTGATGGACCGCCTGACTTTCGAGATGTTTTGTGAATTCATTACACGGTTCGCGGTGTAACTAGAAACCACCTCCGGGAGTGCGCCGCAAACCAGTTGCCGCGGGTTCCTTGGCGGCCGCGCGGACTCCCGCCTTGATTGCTGCTCGGAGTTTCGGGTGCGAGGGTTTCTTGGTTCTTGTCTTCGGGATACCGGGTCGTTCGGGTGTTTCCGCGGCGGCAGGGCTCGATGACTTCGCGATGTGCGTCATTGGCAACTCGAAAGGAATGTCGAGAGCAAACATCCTGAGAGGCTGAATAGTCTAGTTTGAGTTCGTTACACTTAGAAACAGCCTCCAGGGGTGCGCCGCAAACCAGTTGCCGCGGGTTCTTTTGCAGCTGCGCGGACTCCCGCCTTGATTGCGGCTCGGAGTTTCGGATGCGATTTCTTGGTTCCTTTCTTCGGGATGAACTGTTTCTTTTCGATAAAAATACCGTCGATTTCCGTGAATATCTCGACCATTCTTCCGGAAGGGACTTTCACGGGCATCCGGGGCTGGGCGGGTCTCGCGGGTCTCGCGGGATTCTTCTTGCACACACACGGCAGCTCGTAGGGGGTGTCCATCTGAGTTTGACGATGAATTACAATGAATTAAGAATGGGGGTCGGGAGGCTCGGCCCAGCGGATATACGATCGCCAGGCATTCCAGAGATGGCCATTCTGTATGTCTTCTAAAGTTATCGCGACTCTCTTCGGAACCTCCGGAACGCTTCGGATGTCGCGGAAGACGTACCGGAAGAACATGTCGGGAGTCTTCGAACCTTTGCGCGACCAGGACGTCTTCCACGTGATAGCGACGGGCAACGGCGGCGCGGACCACCACGACAACTACGACTACGTCCGGAGTCGCAGTTGGAACATGATGATCGGCACGCGGTACGATCACGTCAACTGTTTTCTGGCGGGGTACGAGAAATCCAAGCGCGCGATCGAGGCGTCCATGGAGATCGGCTCGTACACCGACAAGGATCCGCGGCACAAGAAGTATACGGGACCAGGCGCCGAGGAAATGTGCGAGCTGGGCGAGAAAGCCATGCGCCTGATACTGCAGAATTTGTGATAATTTGTAATCTGCGGTACTGTAAGGATTGTAATGCGGGTCGTGTGGATCGGTATCGGGCTTGTGGTCGCGATCGCCGTCCTGAAAAGCCATCGAAAAGAACGGTTCACTACAGTATCTATCCGAAGACCGGCATGGTTTGCGTCGTTCAGGGAATGCTGCGGAGTCCTCGTCGGGCCCAATACGGTGTTGACGGCGGGGCACTGCTCGATCAAACCCGGTGACCCGGTCGTTCTGGAGTCCGAGACCCAGGAACGCGAGGTCACGGGAACCGATGTCGTGGGCGAGGATCTCGTGCGCGTCCGGGTATCGGGTCCCGCGGCCAGGGAGTACCTCGCGAGCATCGGGAACCAGCCGAAAATAGGGGATATCGTCACTGCGTACAACGGATCGTCGAATCACCCGGCGCGCCAGTACGAAATGACAGACTCCGAGACCATGAAGGGTATGGCTCGCCCGGAAATGCTCGGGAAAGGCGATTCGGGCGCGGCCGTCCTGGATTCCAGCGGGAACCTCGTGGGTCTCGTGCGCGGCAAGGTCGACACGGAGGGGATCAAGATCGTGCGTGTGCTCGAATGACCTCGGTGACTCGCCAGTTGAGCATAATGTACGCGACGACGACCGCGGCCGCGAGAGCAAAGACCCTGTTCCTCGCGCACCAGACCGCCATCGAACCGCCGTGCATCCACGACCCCCCGGGAAGCGGTCTGACAAATGCATCGGGGCCCGCAACGCACGAATGGCATAATGCACAGGAATTGACAAGGTTTCTCGGGATCGTGCACACTTTGTCTCGATACGATTTCCAGACGGAACTCACGATGCCCGGGCCCGTCGTCATCGTCACCCGCATTCCGAGGAAAGGGTACCAGTTTTTAGCGCGGCGTTTCATGAGAGAAATACAGTCCAACCAGAAAGGATGTCGAGGACGCGAAGCCATCAGACAGTTTGAGTGCGTGTACCACGTGCCCTGAATCTCCTGGGCGAGAGCGATGTCACAACCAGAGATCAATGGCGCGATATCTTTGGTCAATTCCATGTCGAGATCCATGTACACGCCTCCGTGAACGTACAACCACATATACCGCACGGCATCGCAGCGCTGGATCTCGTGTGGGTACGCGCGAAATGTCTCGATGAAGTCGGGGAAGTGCGCGCTGACAAACGCATCGTACTCGCGGCCGTGCAGTAAGACGTGCGTGTAACTCGGCATGACCACGCCGACTCTCTCGAACCCGGTCGTCCACACCGGAGGCACCGAGTCGAACCCGAACAAGGTCTGCATGAATATCTTCGGGATCGTCATTGACGTACGTACGATATGAATCAAGATTTCGAGTGTTTCACCTTGGTCCCGCGAGGTCGCTCGTACCCCGTCGCGTTTTTGAACACAGACTTTGTATTCGGTACCTTGAGTTCCAGGGACAAATGACGAAATTTCGAAGATAAGTTCCCGTCGAGCCCAAACACCCGCGCGATCCGGCGTTCCGCGAGCTCTTTACGCGCAGCTTTGAGGTCGTGGTTCCTCAGGTGTTCCTTGAGAGTTTTCGCGCGAGTGGTCATCGTGATTTTCGAACGAGGTTTGAGATGGACGATTTTTGTCAGCGGTCTCAGCCACGACGGATTCGGGTGGTGCTGTGTGGTCCACTCGACGACGGCAGTGCCCGGACCGTGCTTCTGGTACTCTTTGTGGTGCGCCTTGAGTTTTACAGTGCGTTTATGGTTCTTCTCCAGATACGCGGGCTTGACAGGCGCCATATGGTACACTGCAATACATTTTGTACACTCGGTCACTTGGCACCGGGTCACCGGGTATACATCTGGATGATATCGGGGTGGGACTCGAGGAGGTATTCCCTGTACAATTTCAGGAACGCGTCGCGGGGGGTCAAGCGGTTCAGCGACCACCTCGTCCAGTCTGTGTTTCTGACGATATGCCGGTCCTCGATGAGCGGCAGCTCGTTCACGGCCAGGTACATCAGGTCGCCGGCAAGACCGAGGGAAACGTGGTCGCTGCGGTTCACACGGACGAGGAGCGTGGAATCCGTCGGGCCGTGCGGGACCACGTTGAATATGATCGTGAACCCGTGGCGGCCGTTGAAGACGAATCGGAGCAGCGCGGTCCACGGTCCGATGTACTCGTTCTCGATGGTCAAATTCCCGAGAGTCCGGCTGGTGTACTCGTACGTTGCCTTGCCATGCGGGCCTCCGCGGACAATCGTGACCTTCGGATCGCCATCGACGCTGTGGAACCTGTGCACGGTCCCGCCCAGAAGATGCGCCTCGTCGGTGACGTTCTCGATCACCAGGAGCGGGTTGCATCCTGAGAAATCGCGCGAATACGAAAACGTCCGACGGCCTTCGACCAGGAAATCTTCGGGGCGAGGGACCTCGGAATCTTCAGTGTCTCCGGAGTCGCCAGTGTCTCCGTGGAATTTCCAGAGGATATCGTCCTGGTCCACGAGATCCCTGGCGCGGGCGGTTTGGCCATGGTACTTGCACGCGACGCAGTTCTTGGTGACCGTTCCCCCGGCCGATAAACTGGCTCCACGGTGCGCGCACGTATCGTCGACAGCCACCGCCCTGTCCCCGGCCCACCAGACCGCCAGGGGGTTGGAGTGGATTTGAATGCGTTTCGGGGTGCTCCCGGTGCGGCGGACGTTTTTCGAGAGATCGATAGGGACCCAGCTCGAAGCCCGGATGAGACCCGAAGACTTCATCATAGTATCGCAAAGACTTTTATTTAGACGAGCTGGCGGTACACGGACCGGTAAACGTCCCACGCCGCCTCACATTGCCGGGTGCCGGTCCCGAGAACTCGCGCGACCTCGTGTACCAGCGAATCGAAATCCTCGCGATCGTGCAGCTGGATCCTGAGTTTGGCCGGACGGCGCGCGATAATACCCATGGCGGCATCGTTCAGGTGGCCGTTGTCCAGGTACTCGCGGCCGAGGACGGCGATATCTTTACCCGAGCGGACCGCGAACGATTCGACCTGGGCTACGAGAGCGCGAGGGTCTGTGTCCCACGGCTCGGCGTTCAGCGAGTATCGCAGGGACCCCGGGATATTCCGGAGGACCTCCCGGGATCCCAGGACGCGGCCGATTTCGATCCTCACGAGTTCGTCGACGCTCGGGAACCGTGTGCCGGGCGTGGCGTCTTTCCAGATAGATACACACACAGCGATCGATCCTGCGATATACGGGGCGAGTTCTGACATTCACGTCCTCGGGATAATTATCGGAGATGTCAGACGACATGCACAGTATTTGAGATCTCAGATCCTCAAATACTATTCCAGACCATTCATCCTTCTACTCAGATGCCCGGAGACCTCGCGGTGTACCCTTTCAGCAGGTACGTGTTTACGCCCGTTTGGGGCACACCTGTCCCGACGAGCCCGGATTTCATCCAGCAACTGGCCGAACCGTCCTTGTTATTGGAGACCGCAAACGCTTTGCATTTGGAGTCGGCGTGGCATACCTTCCCACACTCCGTCGCGGTCTTCCTGGACATATACCCGCCCGCGGAATACTTCGAGGCCGTCAGGGCGTTCGCGGGATCCGTCCAGTTCCAATCTTTTTTCCTGGTGAAATGCTTTCCCAACCAAGACATTCCCGTGGGAGTCGTAATCGTCTTGTTATTCTTCCCGGACTTGGTGCCGCCGCTGCCGCCACCACTACCGGATGTGTCTTTGGGTTTATCGGTGACGACTACCCAGGTCGCCGACGGGTTCTTCAGCATGCACGCGGCCTTGTTGGTCGCCATGCATGTTTCCCGCAGCGTGCCCGTTTTGCCCGCGCACTGCGTCGACGCCCACGCGAAGCAATCGGTGGTCACGTTCGAGTCTACGGCCACAGTCGTGGTGTTCCCGAGCGTCGTATACTCGCACCCCACTTCGAGTGATTCGCACATCCCGCCGGTGTAGTACAGGTACCCGAGCCCGCCGGACGAGACCATCGAACAGCACGCCGAGGCCGCGATGCCGATGACCATGACCATCATCATCCCGGAACCTCCGCCGCTGGAGTTGGAGTTGGACATACTTATCGAGCGTCAATGTATTTATGTCATACGGTTCAACTCTTACATGTTTTTTGCCGCTTCCGCGTTGTCTTTCGTTTCACAGTCTTTTTTCGATATACCTTCACGGGCATTTGGGTTCGACCAATTCCGGACATCCGTCTTGCCGTCTCCCCCGACGGAACACACGCACTTGCTGTACTTCCCGCTGCCCCGACTCACAGAAACCAGGCATTTCCGCGCGTCTGCCGGTCCAGACGGGACAGTCCCTGATGCGGTCGGGGTGTACCCTTTCCGCAAGTACGTCTTGACAGCCGTCGGTGACTCGCCTGACCCGACGAGCCCGGATTTCATCCAGCAACCGACCGTTCCGTCGGCGTTATTGGCGACCGCAAACGCGTTGCACTTGGAGTCGTCGTAACATATTTTCCCACACTCCGTGGCGCTCTTCTTGGACACGTACCCGCCCGAGGAATATTTCGACCCGACGAGCGCGCTCGCGGAATCCGACCAGTTCAAGTTCTGCTTAGTGAAACTCTTGTCGAGCGAGAACTTTCCCGTGGGAGGTCGTGTCGTCTTCCCGGGTGCCACTGTGACCCACGTCGCCGTCGGGTTTGTCAGTTTGCACGCGGCCTTGTTGGTCCTCATACATGTGTCCCGCGCCTTGCCCGTCTTGCCAGTGCACTGCGTCGTCGTCCAGCCGAAACAATCGGTGGTCACGTTCGAGTCCGCGGCCACCGTCGTGGTATTCCCGAGCGTCGTATACTCGCACCCCACTTCGAGCGATTCACACATTCCGCCGGTGGAGTACACGTACCCGAGCCCGCCGGCAGATACAAGGGAACAGCACGCCGAGGCCGCGATGCCGATGACCATAACCATCATCATCCCGGATCCCGAGTCGTTTGTATTGGACATTGTTGCTAGTGTATCCCAATACTTTTATTCAGGGCCGTCGGAACGCAAAATATCCAGTGCGCCAGAATCCCGAGAGCGAACGTCAGTGCGAGGGCCACGGGGTACGACTCGACGCCCAGGACCGCCTTGACGAGAAACGCGAGACCAAAGGTCCCGACGACGTCCACGATGGCTAATCCGAAGACCCGGTACGAATGCATGCCCTCCCCAGGATTACCGAAGACGGATTTGTATGCGCACAATCGCATTGTATACAGTCGACCAAGAAAAAATGTATTGGTGTACCGGAGATACCCCCATAAGCATGAGTTCCAGTATGATGATGATGGCGGGCGTGGGAATGTCGGGGTCGTCGTGCCTGGTCGTCCTCGCAGTCCTTGCCGCCGTATTCTACCTGAACCAGAAACCCGGCGGACTCGGTGGACTCGGTGGGAATACGACGCCGCTTGTCCTCGGATCGAGTACCGGTGTGGGGTCCAAGGGGCCCGACGAAGCCACTGGACTCAAGAGCAGCGTCAACAAGTACAAGGTCGATCTCGGGGCGTCTGCAAAGTTGTACATGCAAGCGATCTCTGGAGCGTACCCGTTCATGTACCAGAGGCGCGGGGGTGCGGGAAAGAGGTGCAATTACGTCAACGATATCCAGGGCGCCGCGAAAAAGGAAGGCCAGGGCGCAGCCGCGGATCCGGGGGTCAAACCCGATTGGGCCATCTGGAACTTCACCAAGACCGCGGACGCTGGGAAACCATCGTACACGATCAGCAGCGCGGGACGGGTGACGGAGAAGTGCGGGGACAACGTCCTAGCCCCCGCGGACCTGACGGCGTGCGGGTCGGTCGGCGCCGATCATATCGGGTCACTGCGGCTGTACAGTCCCGCACAAGTCCCGACGGCGTTCAGTTCGTGGGTGGTCTATCGCGACGGACGGAACAACCCCGCATGCGTTCTCGAGCACCAGGGATGCAAGAGTATCGCCAAGATGAATAACAGGTACTTGTATTTCGATGCCGCACAAGCCGCCGAGGGCCGGTACGCGTGGCTGACGACCTGGGATCAAGCGACGCGGTTCTGGATGTCCCCTGCGGCGTAACAGGAGTGCGTTTCGTCAGCGTGGAAATTATCGCCGGATAGGTATGACGGCCAAAGTTACCGCGGAATCGGACGAGATGGACGAGATGGACCAGATGAACCAGGAGGTTGACAAATTCATGGCCATCGGTCTCGCACTGGTCACGCGCGCTCTTCAGACCGCTGGGACGTATGCGATCCACGCCGCAGAGAAACGGGGACCGGTCGGGGATACCCTGGACGTCACCAAGTCCGATACGGTGATGGCGCTCAGGTACCATTGCAAGACGTTCTCGACCTGTGATTTCGACGATCTCCAGAAAGACGTCGAGCGCGTGCAAGAGATGATCGCCGAAAGCGGGTCCGACAGCGGGTCTGACGGGTCCGAAAGCGGGTCCGAAAGCGGGTCCGACGGGTCCAGCGAGTACACGGACTCCGACGTTGACGACCCTGAAGACCCTGAAAACCCCGAAAACCGTGATCCCCAGGGAGGAGCGTTCGAGCCCGTGTACTCCCTGTGCGAATGCGAGGCGTGCGCGGCAGTATCCAAGGCGAGCCGAGAGTGGGACGAGTGGGATCCGGAAGACCCGTTCGAGAAACGCCTGAAAACGATGGCCGATAAATCCGTGTGATACTCCGTGCGATAAATCCGTGTCCGCGTTATTTTTATCGTGGGGCTAGTATCCAAGGATAATGAGCAAGATTCCCGAAGCCGCCCGTCCCGCCGTCCGTGCCATCGTCAAGCTGTCCGTCGACAAGAAGAAGTCGCCCGAGGCCAAGGCCGATGCCAAGGTCCTCAAGACCCGTCTCCGGTCCCTGAAGAAATCCAACAAGACCTGGTGGATCATTCTCACCTTGCTGCTCGCCGGGTCCGTCGCTGCCGCCGAGAAGTTCGGGGCCGAGAACTCGTCCAAGGGCAAGATCGTCAAGCCTTCCAAGGCCCTGGCGACCTTCTCGAACCAGGCCGGGAAGACATTTTCGTCCGCGTCTGAATCATACGGCCCGTGGCTCGCGAAGGCGGCGAACCAGGCCAAGGCCTACGGCGCGACCATGGTGCACGGTCCGGAGAACGCTCAAGGGAAACGTATCGGGTTCAGTGCACGGGTCGCCAGTGGAAAGTCCCGTCTCCACACTTACGCGATGTCCCACGTCCCCAAGTGGTCCACGTAAGTACACCCGACCGCGTTTTATTTCGAGAATTAATATGTTGACGAAATATACCTTTGGTCATATACAAATATGGGAGGTGGTCTTATGCAACTCGTGGCTTACGGCGCTTAAACTCCTGGGCGTCAACAGTCGGTCGCCGCGTTCGTTCCCAAACACACGGACGCGGGAAAACGGTGGAAGTTTGGGCGGCGATATAACCGGCTAGTACCCGAGGTAAGCTGGGTGCAAGGCTCGAAAATTGCGGGAACCTCCTGAGAGCCGTTCGTACCGCCCCGAGGGTCGCGAGACTCCCGGGGCACCGCGGGTAATGTCGCGGGCACGGTAATAATCGAACGGATTGGACGATCCGCAGCCACGAACTCTCGGTCCACACGGGCAGGAACGAGGTTTTGGGTTCATCGACTAAACGCGAGCCGGGGGTCCGTGACGCGACAAGCCACCGCGGAGACCCCTCAAGATATAGTCAGGCCCAGTGTGAAAGCACTGGGATTCAAGCAGGACGTGTACCTCACCGGTTCCCCGAGCATCACTTTCTGGAAGGTCGTCTACCGTCGCCACACTCAATTCGCTTTGGAGGCGATTTCTCAAACGTTCAACGGCCAGGTCGACTTCGGGAAGAAGGTGTCGTGTACCCTGTCGCGCAACGGTGATCTGATCTCTACCATGTGGCTGGAGATTGAGCTCACCAAGAAGACCGGCGTGGCCACCTACTTCCCGGCGGAGAACTTCGTTCGCCAGATCGATCTCTCCATCGGCGGCCAGGTCATCGACAAGGTGTACTCGGACTGGTACCGTATCTACGACGAGCTCACCCGCAACTCCGACGAGAAGGCCGCGTACAAGCGCCTGGCGGATTTCGACCAGGGCGACAACCTGGCCACTTCCGCCGCCGCCGGTCGCAAGAAGAAGATGTACCTCCCGGTTTCGTTCTTTTTCAGCAGGACCCCCGGTCTTGCCCTCCCCCTTATCGCTCTGCAGTACCACGAGGTGAAGCTGGATATCCAGTTCGCCCCCGCGGCCGAGATGCTACTTGCCGGCGTCGACACCGCCGTGGCCCCCACCGCCACCCTCTGGGGAACATATGTGTTCCTTGACGTCGAGGAGCGCCGGAGGTACGCCCAGTCCAGCCACGAATTCCTGATCACTCAGCTGCAATTCACTGGCTCGGAGACCATCACCCCCGCGTCAACCACGCGCACCACCAACGTCCGCCTGAACTACAACCACCCCGTGAAGTTCCTGACCTGGGTGGTGAAGTCCGCGGACCCCGCCAAGGACAACCACGGCGCCTTCACCGTCGCGGCCTCCGTCGCTGGTACCGGCCAGGGCGAGTCCAACGAGAAGTACGCCGTGATCGCGTCCGCCAAGCTGCAGCTCAACGGTTCCGATCGCTTCGCCGAGCGTCGTGGGTCGTACTTCAGCCAGTGTCAGACGTTCGAGCACTTCCAGTCCCTGCCCAAGGCCGGCGTCTACCTGTACTCGTTCGCCCTGAAGCCCGAGGAGCACCAGCCTTCGGGGACCTGTAACTTCTCGCGCATTGACAACGCGACTCTGGTCCTGACCACCAAGGCGTGCACGGCCACCACGTCCGACCTCATCCTGGACGATACCGTGTGCGCTGCCAACGCCATCGGCAACCTCACCAACCTACTGGTATTTGCGGAAAACTACAACGTTCTGCGGATCGCCAGCGGCATTGAAAGAAACTTCCTGTGCCGAACAGCGAGCTGCCGCGATGGATCCGAGAATCTCCATCGCGGGCAAACAGTGAAAGATCTCGGCTTCGTATATAACTCGCTAGTGGGATTATCCGAAGAATCCTGCAACACCCTCGATTGCGGGGACGCCCTTAGAGCCAAATCTACGCCGCCTCTCGGGAAACCGGGAGTGTCAAAGCAGGGTAATGACCTCGCTGACCGTAACAACGATTTGGATTGGGTTATCCGCAGGCACTCGCCTAAACCCGTCATTGCAAGGGTACGGCGACGCCTCAGAGACTACCAGGGGGTGGGTTCGAGGAAGCTAGCAACTTCCTATGAGAGCCTAAGGTATAGTCCACCCCCGTGTGAAAGCACGGGGATGCCATGGGGTGGCCTTCATTTCAGCTGCTGATTGAATATCAGTCTGTAAGCAGGGCCTAGAAGCAGCAGTCTTTGTCGAACCGAGCTCTCGACGAAGGAAACACTTTGTGCCCTCGGAATACCCAGGCCAGCTGCTAGTGGAGATCTACTCCGCAACACACCTTGTTGTTCGGGAAACCCTTAAAGCATGTCGTACCAAGCTTCCGTGGAAACACGGCGGTGGCCGAGAGAAGAACTCGGGTATGGTAATAATCGACATGATGCGACTTCGGTCAAAATAGGCAATCCGCATGCTTACTTCCTACGGGCGTTATGCCAGCCTATGGAAGGGCGTCAGAGACTGAACGGGTGTGCGTCTTCGATGATAGTCTAAGCAACTTGAGAAGGCGTAAGATACAGTCCGGCACTCGTGGAGACACGGGTGATTCAAGTGCTTATGCCAATTGAACCCTCAATTGGAAATGTGACATTTTTTACCTCAAAAGAGTCAAGTGTTGTGATTATATTGTCTGATGTTGCATTGCTCGTGTAAGAAAAACTGACAATCCACAGATTATCAGTTTTAAGCCGTGGATAATGTATAATGAAAAGAACCAATAAGCACGCAAAGAAGTCTTCGAAGTCTTCGAAGACACATCGGGAAACCGCGGACGACGACTCGGGCGAAATGTGCACGGGGTACGCGACGGTCGAAGACGAGTACGGGAATCCCGTGGACGTGCCGCTGTTCGTGATATACATGTGGTCCGCGCGCGCTCACGAGAGACGTCCCGATCAAACGGAAATCCTGCACATAAACGGCGACCCGAACGACGTCAGATCTGAGAACTTGCGCTGGGCGACAATGGAGGAAATGCGAGTTCGATAAATTATCCGCGCATCTTACTACGTGGCATTGTATAATGAAGAGAACCAATAAGCACGCAAAGAAGTCTTCGAAGACACAGAGGGTTCCGGGCGAGATTGTCCCGGTGTCATCTACGGGTCACGTCATGCTCGAAGACAATGACGGCAATATGGTCAAGGTGCACGTCGGGATGATGTACATGCAGACATTTCGCGCGCACGAGAGACGCCCAGATCAGACGGAAATCAATCACATCGACGGCGACGTAACTAACAACAGTCCGGACAACCTCCGCTGGGCCTCGCCTATGGAAAACGAAATGTACAAATTCAATTAGCCGCGCATTTTCCTGTAAAGAATGTACGTGACCGTGCCGCCCGCCAGGACCCATGGAACGTACTTGATCGCGCCGGCGGGGTATTTCGGTTCGACGGCCGGCTGGGGTTTCGTGACGGCAGGTTGGGGTTCGGGGTTGACGGGGTTGACGGGGTTGACGACAATCGACCGCGCGCGGGCCGGAGGGATATTTTCCGCGGGTTTCCCGGCGGTTCGTTGCACGCATACCAGGGCCAGCGTGAACGAGTGCTCCGCGCCGTTGAAATTGACGAGACTGCCGTCCCTGTACCGCCACCGCACCCGCAATTCCCTGAGTCGCGGAATGCACGGGTTCGCGGCGATATTGGGCGATCCGTCGGCTTCCTTGTACAATACCCCGGAATCGACCAGCGGGACTTTGGCGATGCTCCCGAAACTCCCGATCTCGTTGAGTTCCTCGATATCCAAATAGACGCAGGTCTCGGGACGCAATCGCACGCACCGCGGACTCGTCAGGATACCGCCGGACGACGCGTACACTACCCCGGCATCGAACCCGAGAGTATACGCGAGCCCCGATACTTCCGTTGCGTCAACCGACAAACCACCGGTGAACGTGAGTTTCTGGGTACTCGTAGACGCGGATACCGAGATTCCTGGGAAGACCGCTTGAATCACGGACTCGAGAACGCCGGCGATATTTTCCAGGGTGTACGTGCCCGCCGGGATCTCGACGTCCGCGAACGACACCCCCGACCCGATTCTGAGGACGGTGTTCGCGCGCGAAGGATCGAAAGCCAGGATCGACGAGACCGGTAATTCCGCGGTGACGAGGCGGGACGCGACGACGTCGTGATACGTTTTCGGGAGAACGATCTTGTACGACGAGGCCTCGGGATTTTTGTCGATGTTGCGATCGCGGGAATCTACGAAGACGCGGTGTTCCATTAGGGTACGTGGTTTTTTTGTTGGATTCCAGACATCAAATACTCGATTGGATGACTTTATATGTTGTCGAGAGTAATGCGGCGCGATCCTGGAGCTCTTGTCGTCGTTTGTGCGCTGGTCACCGCGTACCTCGTGTGGAATGTCTTGGTGCAGCGCCAGCCGGTCGAAACGTGGTCGTATAATTCATGGTACGCCAAGTCTGACAGGTCAACCAAAGAGTGAGGCCCACCACGACTTCGCGGGTTTCCTGCGGATCGTGCGCGGCCTGGATACCTGGCGAGTTGCCACCCTGCGCGTACTCGGCCGAGCCATGAAAGTCTGCATGGCAAGCATTTGGTACCGCTTGTTTCCGGGGCGGGGCATGGCCAGGTTGGCGAGCGCGCCGGGGTTGTACGCATTCCGCGCGAGACGCCTTTGCTTGTTGCGTCGAATTGTGGCTTCTCGTGTGTTTTTTCCGCGGACACCGAACATAATTTACGATACCATGCCCAATATATAAATCGGGGTCAGGGGGTCACCGGGTCACCGGGTCACCGGGTCGTCGGGGTTCTTTGCGGCTGGAGGCTCCTGTTTTTCAGACTGTTTACGACGGGCACGACAAGCGCGATGAAATCTCGCGTGGAAAGCCGGCCGTCGATTGCCGCGGATACGATTTGCTCGAGACGCCGGCGGTCGCGGATCGCAGCGGGATTCATACGTCGAGGCGGCATACTGTTCACAGTATTTTAATAATGACGCGCGCGCTCGTGGTGACTTCGCACGCGAAGAACAGCGTGGCGCTTCGGCATCTTCTCGAAAGCTTGAATGCCGGCCGGATGCGCGTGATCGTTGTCGTCGGGGAAGGCACGTCGGGTACCGAGTACGTCGTCGAAACTACCGGCATGGTTTCGACGATCTTGGCGCCCGGGAATCACATTGATTTCACCGGACTCGTCGCTGTTCTGAAAACTGGGATTCTCGAGCATTTCGATGACCTCTTTTACGTGCACGATACGACGCGAGCAGGTCCCGAGTTTCTCGATAAGATCGCGCAGATTCCCGCGTGCTCCAGCGCCAGTTTCGCGTTCCCGAGCATGAATATCGGGTTGTATTCGATGGATCTCCTGAGAACGCACGCTTCTGCGATTATCCGGGAATTCACTTGCACGGACGCGCACTTTTTGAAATCCAAGTGCGTTGTCGAGGAAGATTTCGTGTTCAAACTGGATCCGGGTCACATGACGATTCGCGGGCCGCCGCCTATTGTCACTGGGCCGTCGGATTACTACGGAACGGGCACGCCGCGGATCGTCGAGTACTACGAATCCCTGGATCTTTACAAAATCAAGGCGAATTGGGAGGTGAAACACGTGTACGAGATGGGCCTCTGACGATATCCAGGAACCGCCGTGTATCCTTTGAATTCGAGCACAAGACGTTCTGGATGACTTTCTCGATATCGCCATTGAATCGGATGTAAAAGTTGAGGACGTCCAGCCGCTCCTCTTCGGAATACCTATACTCTGTGGCGAACGCGTCGATGTCCTCTTTTGTGATCGTCGTGTAGCTCGGGACCGCGTTCGGGAGTTCGTTCAGGGATTCGGGGTTTGTCAGCATGATATAGGCACGATGGATCGCGCGGAAGGTGTCTGCGGTTCCTGGGGATTTGTCCGGGTGAAACTTGAGAGCCAGTCGGAGGTACGCGCGACGAATTACATCGGGTCTAGCGGTCTCGGGGACCCCGAGAACCTCGTACGGCGTCATACATCCCCCCGCTAAAATAAAACTCGGCTTCAACAGGCTTCAGCAGTTGCCGCGTGAATTTGACCCGATAAAGATCCTCGGGATTGTAGATGGAGGACGCCCAGTTCATTATTGATAATTCGACCGTCGAGTCGTATTTGTTTCTCGTGGACAGTGCGCAACGCGATAAGTACATGTACCCGGATTCGAATACGTACGCGATAGAATTCAATGCGCCGTTCAGGAACGTATGTGGACTCGAGCTGGTCAACGCGACAGTTCCGCGATCCGAGTATACCCTCGAAATCGACGAGAATACTCTCAAGTACGTCGTCGGTAACGGGATTGTCCGGGTATTGACGGTTCCCGAGGGCGATTACAATCTCGTCCAACTCTGCCACGCCGTCGACTTGGCTTTACTCGACGGACTTCACATCGAGCCGTACAGCGATCCCTATCAATTGACGTCGCGATCGCGGTTGTACTCTGACAATCCGTTCAAGATTCTCGCGGCGGGATCCGGCATGCTCGGGAGCCTCGGGTTTCACGGCACAGACTCAGAGTACATGTCGTCGCCAACGGGAACCGTCGAGCGTCAAACGCATTCCGGGCCGTTCCCCGAATCCCTGGCGTTGCCTGCCTCGACGCTGATCCGTCAACCGTTTGTTCCGACAGAAACCGGCGTGCCTTCTCGCGTTTCCGTGTACGCAAAAGGAGACGTCAATGTCACCGTGGTCGACTCTGTTGGGACGGTTTACGGGACCGCGGAAATCGTCAGCAGCGTGAGCAGTATCGCGCGGGTCGCGGGTGGCGTCTCGATAACTTCCGGCACGCAGTACTACCTGGAAATCCAGGGCGCTGACGTTTTCGTCGGAGTGCCCGCGAGTTCCTCGGGTCAAACGATCGTCGGGTCTTCCGGTGTCGCGGCGTGCTGCCAGGTCTTCGTCGATGTCTCCCGGCACGAACTGGCGTCCCCGGGAATCGCGGATTTGACGGGAACCTCACACGTCCTCGTCCGGTGCCCTGAAATCGAATCATACATCCACCGCGACAGGATGTCCGAGATGTTCCACAGCGGGATGGGGATGGTGAAACTGGGGGTTTCTGGAATAGCCGAGCAACGAATGGATTTCGTCTCGTTCCCGCCGCGAACTCTGGGCACGCCGATATCCAAGATATCCAAGCTATCGTTTAAATTGGAGAGACCGGACGGGTCGTTGTACGCCACGCGAGGCCTGGATCATACGCTGCTCTTGGTCATCCGGTACCACGTCGCAAAAACCTCGCGAATCAGCGACGATCCTCGCGCGAGTCGGCGGTTGAATCCCGAGTACGTGCCCGATATGACGGCGGTCAACGATGCCATCTGGAAACGGGAGTCCGAGTCTAACGATCGGTTTGGCGTCATCAGGGACCGCCGCGGATTCTGAACTGTATTCTATTCGACAGAGGTAGTATGACGTCGGAAACGTACCAGGAATTCGAGCCCGCGAAGACCAAGAAATACCCCCGGGTCATCCTGGCGTCTGGGCCCGAAGACGACGAGACCGTGCACGACCTGGCCAAGAAACTGGTTTCATCGGTCGACTCGAATCGGGTTTTCGCGTTCCCGGAGTATGACGAGGCCGCGAGACGCGCGTTATCGATGATCGTGGCCGCGCAAATGTCCAACGTGTACGCCGAGCGCTCGCCCATGGCCGTCATTCTCGGCGAGTACGGGTACGATCGGTCTGTCCACGAAATCATGCAGAAGTCCGCGGCGATGAAGTGCACGTTGGTCATCCGCACGACGTCCGTCCCGAGCCGGTTGCCGTATGCGATATCGCGGTCCGTCGATTACGTCGTGGTTACGCGGAGCCTGCGCGTTCTCGAAGGAATCTACGAGAACTTTTTCAAGGTGAAGTATGTCGACCGCCAGGATTTCCCGACGGCGCTCAGTCAGGCCAAGTGTCTCGTATTGGATACCAAGACGCGCGAGGTGACGTACGTGGTCATTTCGTAGCTTTTTTGCCGAGGACGCTCAGGATCAGGCATATCGTCATTACCCCGACGGCGGCCAGCGAGGCGATAAGGACGATCTCGACGGATGTCAGGGACCCGGTACCCGGAGAATAAAAAGACGCGCGAGGCCTGTCGGTAGTCTCCTGGGCATCGTCCGTGAGGTCGGGGGCGTCCGTGAGGTCGGGGGCGTTTGTCGGATCCATGCAATGCCCAGCATTTAAATTTCGCGTTCTCAGATGTGTGCGGGGCACGCCGAGAATTTGTTATTCACGGAGTTCTCACACACAAACCCGACGATCCGATCGAACGAGCGCTCGCCCTGGAAAGTCTTGACGCCGTCGCGGGACACGTACAAAAGAGTGGGGAAACTCTTGACTTGCATGCTCTCGAGCAGGAGCGCGTTCTTATCAGCGTCCACGCCGTATACCGGGACGTTCCAGCCGAGGGCCGTTGCGACCTTGTCGATTATGGGTTTCGCGGTCTTGCAATGCCCGCACCAGGTGGCGTAGACGAAAACCAGGGACGGCGCGGCGGCCTGGAGCGAGGTGATGTCTTTCGCGTAAAACTCGGGAATCTCGAGGACGTGCATTATATAGTGCCCCAGGAAAATAATCTCTCGATAATTACAGTGAGATGAATACCCAGAGAACTCCGGCACGCAAGAACGCTCCGAGGGCTTCGAGGTCTCCGCTCGGAACGTCTCCCGCCACGGACCCGCCGACCGTTTGGCCCGACGAGGATTCCGACGTCGATCCCGACTACGTGCCCTCTGAATCGGATCCCGAGACCGAAACCGACACGGATCCCGATACCGAGACCGAAGATTAATATCCTGGGGACCGTATCCTAGAGATATGCCTGCCAAAACCATCGGACAGAAATTCGAAGTATTCCGCGGAACCGCAATGAAGACTTCCGGCGGTCTCGTCAAGTCCGACCTGACCAAGTCCAAGTCCGGGAAGATCGTCTCCAAGCTCCAGCTGGCGGCCGGCAAGCGTCTCGCGTCCCGTTTCCCGCCCAACGCCACGCGCGCCAAGCCCTTCTCCCGCTCGAACCAGCCCTCGCGCCGCCGTTAGAACCCGCGTCCCGTGTCCCTGGGTCAAAATTCCTTTGTAAACAAGAAAGTTCACAGAGGACGCGTCCGGATTTTGCATAAAAGCCATGGACGCCCGTCGATCCGCATAATCAATTCAATAAATTCAATCGTTACTTCGTTTCCCGGTTCACTTGTCGAGTATGGCTTCGTTGACCGATCTTGAGAAGTATGCGATGCTGACGGCCGTGCCCCACAAATTCGAAACGAGCTTCCCGGCGTCTCGGTCGTGCTGCGCTCGCATCGAAAGTATCGCGCGAAATGCCGGCGCGGAAATGGCCATGAAGGAGGCCATGTGGATGTCTATCAAGCCGGCGGATTTCATGTACGGTATCTTGTTTGCGGCCGGGAGGGGTAGCGTGGAGTTTGCCGAGTTCCGCGCGGTGGTCGGGGACGTCATTGACCTGGACACGTTTACCGGGTCTTCGGCGGATGCCGTGGACCAGTTCCTCGTGCGGTGCTTCGTGTGGATGATGGGGAAAATCGCCGGGGCGCGGGTGGTCGGCGTGCCTTTCCAGGTCGAGCCATGTGTGAAATGGATGCTCGGACTCCTGTGCCGATGTATCGCAAACATACCCGGTGGCGATCTGTAACCCAGTATCTTTTAATTCAGACTCTCGTTCAGTATGACTTCGGACGCTCTGCTCGTGTCGATGGTCACCGCGAAGCTCGAGGCCGGTATTTTCGAGCGCCTGGGTATCGAAGAAGCAAACGTGGCCGGGTACGACGTGGCCGAGGGGTGGGTGGCGTACGATTGCATCGGGTCGGGGTACGGCAGTGATGGTCGCGATCCCGAGTTCGATGGTGGGAGCATGGTCGCGTTTTTCACCGGAACGGGAGATATCCGGTACGCCGAGACCTCGCCGGAACCTTTTTGCTGGAATAACCCACGCGTGTAACTAACTGGAAACTCGGGTCAGTAGACTACTCGGCTTCAGCAGGAACTCGAAACATGGTTTGGTAAATCATTCAAACATGGATTCCTTGGACGACCTATGCCTCGAACTCATACTCTCGAAGGCATGCGCGCCCGATGATATCGCAACGGCCAACGCCTTATCGTGCGTGAGTCACCGATTCAACGACGCCGTGACCGCGGTGCACCCTATCACCAGCGTCCGCTTGGATATGGAGAAACTCGATTCCGTCGGTGTTCTTCATTGGGCGTGGAATCACGGCTCGGAGGTCCGGGAATTATACTATCGCGAAGCCGCTATATGAAAACTAGACAAACCTACACACTCCGGAGAGCGTGCAGATTTAATGCACAATCATCGGACGGGCCTCGATGTTCGAGGGGGATGTTCTCCCACGTCCGTCCTCAATATGCACCTAG
>Ga0209230_10000127_pt1 | contig 27947 bp, 59 predicted proteins | sample LakOntMetagenome_FD_187467 | JGI IMG/M metagenome (GOLD analysis project Ga0209230, IMG submission 187467) | Freshwater and sediment microbial communities from Lake Ontario - Sta 18 epilimnion Metagenome (SPAdes) (version 2) | ecosystem: Environmental > Aquatic > Freshwater > Lentic | place... | reverse complement strand
GGGCCCACACGCACAGCACTACTTAGACAAGCTAGGTGCTGATCAAAACTACGTTGCTCCCGAGCAAGTTAAAGAAAGCCTGCTAGTTGGCACTACAGACTGGTTTACGGCAATATCTAATAAAATTGGCCTATAACAGCCCGTTTTTTATTCTTTGGCTAAATAATATTACAATGGACTACAGAGGGTGGTCCGACATATCGAGGAGAAAATATTATGTCAGCAACAACAAGAGTAAATGGCGATGGCTTTTTCGCTACAGGCGCACTAGTTAGCGTTTATCAACAAAAAGCAATCGTAATCACAGTTAAAGGTGCTGCTAACGCAGTTGACCTACAGTCTTTAGACGACGACGTGGATGAGCTAGTTAGCTTAGTAGTTAAAGAAGTTCAGCCATTAATGTATTACACAGTATCTGATGCTTCAGGCGTTATCTATGCAATTATCGACGGCCACGCTGTTGACGCAGCCGTTCTACAAGATCGCGTTCGTAACGTAGTAGCTGGTAAGTTAGGAACTGCATCTGTATCAACAGTTGCAATCGGAACAACTTTCACAGTAGCCTAATTTCCAAGGGATGGGAAGACTAAGCACCCTTCGGGGTGCTTTTTTACGGCTGTGATAAATACTTCTAGTATAATCATATACTTAATAGGCACTTAGGCATTCAATCATACACTAGGCACATGGCTCGGAGCGAGCACTTGACTTATCACATTGGAGAGCCCTAAATGGCCACGAAAGAAGCGCAATCACAGTTAGCTATGTTACCAGAGCGTGTAGGCATAGTAGAAACTAGAGTAGAACATCTTAACGAAAAAGTTGACGATATCAAAGTTGATATCAAAGACATGCATGATTGTTTAGACAACACTCGCGACACTGTGTTGGCACAGTTAGATAAAATGACAGACGAGTATCGCACTAATGCTGCAAGCTATTATGAACACGCCAATAAATTAAATGAGCAACAAAGTGCTCAACATAACGAACTAGCCGGCAAGATTGGCGAGCTAGAAAAAGTCAAAAACAAATACACAACGTATGCTATGGTTGGCCTAGCATTTGCTGCGGGCACTGGCTGGTTAAACTCAGTGCATCTTCCACAGATACTCAAGTTCCTAGGATTATAATTAAATCAGCTCTAGTTTAACTAGGGCTTTTTTTGTGGCTGTTAAATACATGCCATGGATTATAGATTACACACCCTAGTTGACATTACCAATACCGGACGGTTTCGTAATGAGCCCGGATACGAAAAAGAAAAGTTTCAAGAGCAAAACTTCAATACAATCTTACAGACTATTGGAATGCGATCCAATGTGAACTTTAGAAAGAAACCAGAAGTTGCACACCGCAATACACAAGAGCTAGGCTTTTCATTTAACGAAACAATGCTGGTGTGGACATTTGATTGGTCAACTGATGCTAGCGATATCTGGCTCGAAGAAGACGATCAGCTAGCATTGTTGCGCAAGGACTTTGAGTATGTTCCGTTTATTACAAACTTAGACGAAGCACTGACGGTTAGCCACGCAGCTTTCAAAACTCAAGGCAAGGACTGTAATATTGTATTCGAATTACGCGAATAAATACTAACATGCGCCTACAAGAATTAGCACAAGTTGCACCATATCATGATACCCTTAACCCATCATTGTGGGACAACGGGCAACTGATCACCGAAGTCCGCTACAAACTACTAATGATAGCTCGTCACTTTGCTAACTTTCTTAAGGTGAGCAAACTAAACTTAAAAGACATTACCATTAGCGGTAGTAATGCAGGCTACGGATACAGCGAGTTTAGTGACATCGACTTGCACTTAGTTGTAGAAGGTGCAGCTGATCAAGCTGAGTTGTTTACTGCTAAAAAGAATCAGTATAACTTTACATACGATCTTAAAATTGCTGGAATCCCAGTAGAGTTGTATGTGCAAGACGCTGCCCAGACGCACCACAGTGCTGGTATCTATTCATTACTTAATGATCAATGGTTAAGTAAACCCAAACACAATGCTCCTGTAGTTAGCGAGCGTGAAGTTAGAAGCAAGGCCCGCAGTTATGCAGGGCAGATTAATCAAGCTCTACGAAGTAACAATCTAGCTAAATGCGAAGAAACAATGGAACATATCTATCGACTACGCAAAGCAGGACTAGAAGCTAGTGGAGAATTCAGCGTAGAAAACCTAGCATTCAAGCTGCTAAGAGATCGTGGACAGATTAACAAATTGCGTAAATATATAGACAAATTACAAAGTGCTGAATTAAGCCTAGAGGATCAATATGAAGGTTAGAGATATCGTGCGTGAAGACGCTAAAATTACTAAGAGTGACGGCAGCGGCGTAGAAATCACAGCAGACGATGGTGTAAAAACTACACTGCCTGCAGACAAAGCAGCAGCACTAATGCCCGATCCTGAAAAGCCAGGCGAGTATGATTTAAACCCACAAGCAGTTGCATCATCATCGGGCGCACAACCCACAGGCCCAGCAGTAGGTGCTAACGTAGAAATTAAAACAGCTGAAGCAGTATCGGATGACTTGTCAACTATGCCAACTGCTGATTATGTTAAAGGCATTTATGCAGCCGCTGCTGAAAACGGTATGGATGCACCAGAAGCAGAAGCTGTTAAAAAGCAAATGGTCCTAGCACCTAACGGTGAAGTTGACATTATGGCAACTATGCAAAAGGCTGCACAGGTATTTCAGAGCCCGGAATTTAAACAGATGCTTGCCGACCTCGATGCATTAGTTAAGAAAGCAGAAGCACAGCAGTCTGCAAACCCAGAGCTAGCACGTATTCAAGAGTTATCAGGAGTGAGTCCACGTCCTGTTAGCCCTCAATCTCCAGAAAGTGCAAGTGCCCCATCTAAAGGCCCAGCAAGTATTTCTCAAGCACCGGATGGCACTTATACAGTAACTTATAATCGGCCTCCACTTGCTGCCTCGGGAACACCGGCAGAAAACGACATCCCTGCACCGCAAACCGGCATTAAAGATCTTGCAACTGCTCAACGTATATTAGCCAGTATACAGCGAGACGATGATGTTGCCTATTCACTTTCTTCATCTATCCAAGTGCATGATACTCCGACACAAGAAGATACAACTGCGTTCGGTGTAACACAACACGACAACGGTGATACAAGCTATAACCAGGGTCCGTTGAGTATGCGACAGAACAAAGACGGTTCTTCAGACATGACTGCAACCCTTGGCGATACCACTGCTAGAATGCAACAGAACCCGATTGGAGTTAAAACCCTAACTGCTCAAGGCGTCAACGCTGATGCTATTAGTAGTGTCGATGCAAGTGCAAGTCGTAAGGGTGTTGATCCAACTAAGTTTGCTCAATTTAAAAAACAAGCAGGTGTTTCTGAATCAGCTGAACTTACAGCCATGTTAAAGATCGCAGGCCTAAGATGAAAATAAGCGAACTGCTCGCGGGCTTTGAACACAGTCCTAAAAACGAAGCTGTCTACAATATGTTAGATGGCTTTGAAGTATGGATTACAAACGAAGAAAAAGAACTGTTATCAAAGCTCAAAGAACCTGTTAAAATTAGCAACCTAAGCGAGCACGATCAGTTCAGAGTGCAGGCCATGATACGCAAGAGTTTGATAACTAAGATAGGACACAATGATCCTAGTGTAGTTGCAAATGAAAAAAACATATAAACCTAAAAAGAAACAACCCTTGGCTAAAGCTAAGGTAAAAGAGTTAGTCGACTCGTTTGGCACAACTCTTGATAAGAATCTGCCCATTACAATGTTAAAGGGCGGTGCAATAGGTTATAAAACTTTTATCATCAAGCAAACTACCGTAGGTCGATGGGCAGTTTACAACATGAATAATCTGCGTGATTCCGTAGGTGAATACAATTTAAAAACTTGTGCGCTTATGGCGGCAAAATCGTATAACGCTACTCAAATAGCCAAGTTCTTTGAAATTAAGGATCTTGATACGCATTACCAGGCCAGCTTCATGGAGCACCAAGTTTACCAGAAGAACATCAAAACCGCTAAAGAGTTTGATAGATATATAATACTATTAAATAAATTAGAAGAAAGTGTTATTAAAACAGAGCAGTATAAGAAGAAAATCACAGCTATGTTTCACAACGCATTCGCATAAATATATTCATATCCTAGGAATTCATCATGCAGATCAGAGAATTATCAAAGCCAGTTACTAGTAAGCAACTAAACGAAAATGCAGCCGCAAAGTTTGGTTACAAACTACAACTAGAGAACTTTAGTGACGTGCAATTAGAAGACGCACGTAACAAACTACGCACAAAGATCAGTCAATTTGAACTATCTGAGAGTTTTGATTCTGTCCATGAAAGTCACGATTACCAAAAAACTCGCATGTTCCTAGATGTGATTAACCAAGAGATCATGGAACGTGAAGAGGGTAAATGCAGTGACTGCCATTGTGACCCTTGCAAATGTGATGACCACGAAGAACAGGATAAAAAGAAAATGAAAAAGAAAACCCCAGAAAGCCTAACACGCTATGCAGGCATGATCGGTCGTGCTAAAGAGATGTCAGTTCCTAACAGCTGGATTGAAAGCGCAATCAAAAGAATGCACCTAGGTGAATCAGACAAAGAAGAACTAGGCAATGAATTAACTATTCGTTACGAACTAACAGAATCACAAGTGTATCATATTCTACACGAAGGCGAAGAAGACAAAGCAGCTATTATCATGGCAACTAAGGACATGGTAGATCGTATTACTGGATGGCTAGAAGACGTAGCTACCATGAAAGCAGAATCCTTACTAGAACTATTAGACTCTATAAGAGAAACTTCAGGAAGTGATGTGTCGCAACAATATAGCGATGCTGTCAAACCAGCATTAGAAGCAATTTACACAGCACTAGAAACAAGCCGTCAAGGACTATCAGGCGCATTGGCAATTGTATCAGGCGGTGAAGCTCCAACAATGGGTGCAGCCCCTGGCGATGTAGCAGCAGCAGGTGGAGCAGAAGGCGAAATGGCAGACATGGGTAGCGACATGAGTGCTGACTTAGGCATCGAAGAGCCAGCAGCCGGCGGCGCAGCTGGGCGTGAAAAGCGTGAAAGCGTTGACTATAGCCGCAAGCTAGGTATCATGCTTGCCGGATCAAAAAAAAAGTAATTGAAGGCATTGACCCGTTGGTCAGTGCTCTTCAAAGTATTCAATCAAACTCAAATTTTAAAGATGAAACCAATGCCCTTACATACAGGGCATTGAATAGTCTTACTCGTGACAACGGATCTCCAGCAATCGACTATGATCGATTTGCAGCACTATGGGATGCGGAAGAAGGCAAGTCACCGGACCAACAAATTCTTAGAAATCTAGTAAAGAGCTTTGACGGTAATGGTGTTGTTATTAAGACCCACGAAAAAGAAAACGAGCAGCCAAAAGGCGAACCTAAAACAAGTCGTATACAGGCAATGGCAAAACGAGCAGCCAGCAAAGAATTAGGTTGACATGTTAGTAGAGTTGTTGTATAATACATGCTATGACTCTATTAATCGAAAAGTTCCAATATTCCAAATTAACCCGTGACGAGTCTTCAGGTAAGCGTTTATACGCAACACCTGAAGGTCACAAAGTTCCAAGTGTTACAACCATTTTGGACAAGACTAAGCCTGCTGAATCACGTATTGCGTTAGCCAACTGGAGAAAAGCAGTGGGCGAAAAGAAGGCCACAGAGATTACTACAGAAGCCGCCAATCGCGGAACACGTATGCACAAGTATCTCGAAGACTATGTCAAGGGTGAAACACTAAAAGAAACAGTTACTAACCCGTATGCTAATCAAAGCCTTGTTATGGCTAAGAAAGTAATACAAGAAGGGTTTGGTAAAATTACAGAAGTGTGGGGCAGTGAAGTTCCCCTTTACTTTCCAGAGCTATATGCTGGAACTACTGACTGTGTAGGTGTGCATGACGGTGACGAAAGCATACTAGATTATAAACAAACAAATAAGCCTAAAAAGTTAGAATATATTGACGACTACTTCATTCAGCTTACTGCATACGCAATGGCACATAATGAAGTTCACGGCACTAACATACGCAAAGGTGTTATTCTAATGTGCGTTAAACCCCCGGAAATTAGCCCAGGAGTCTGGGGAGATCCGCAGTATCAAGAGTTTATTCTTAAACCAGAAGACTTTGACTACTGGACAGAACGCTGGTGCAAGCGAGTGGAAGAATACTACCGAATGAACTGATAAATATCACATAAGAGGATATTTACATGGCTGTCGTTCAAATTTCGAGAATTCAAGTCCGTAGAGGCAAGAAAAATGCTGGAACAGGGCTTCCACAACTAGCATCGGGTGAAATTGCATGGGCAATAGATACCCAGGAACTTTATATTGGTAACGGGTCTGTTAGCGAAGGCGCACCCGAAGTTAACAATACAAAGATTCTAACTGAGCACGACAGCTTACTAGACCTTGCAGGTCAGTATCAATATCGTAGACAAGACGAGCATATTCAAACAGGTGTAGATGCAACGCACCCTGTAGTTCGTTCTTTGCAAGAGCGACTTGATGAGCGTCTAAGTATTCTTAGCTTCGGTTTAGATAATACTGGTGTAGATGATGTAACAGTAATTCTTCAACAGGCAATTGATCAGATCTTCAACAACCCTGCAACAATTACCAGCACAGCTAGCCGCATTGTTTTAGAAATTCCAGCAGGCACCTATAAGATTTCAGATACTATCTATGTGCCTAGCAACGTTACTCTAATCGGCCACGGCAAGAACAAAACATTTATTGAATACATTGGTGCAGAAACTGCATTTGTATTCATTAATGATAGCGCAACAGCTATTAATAATTCTGAATACCTAACACAGCCACGTAACATCACAATCAAAGGAATGACTATTCATTCTGCAACTTCAAACAAGAGTGTGTTTAAGTTAGATGCTGTCCGTGACAGTGTATTTGAAGACTTGGACATCACTGGCGACATGTATGCAGTTGGAAACTCAACTCCGATCGACATTAGCACAAGTGCCCAAGGCGGTCTGCAATTTAATGCAAAGAGTGCATTAGTTACTTGTCAGCGTAACTTGTTTAGAAATGTAACAGTTAGTGGATTTACTTTCTGTGTATACTCTAAGCAAGACATTCTACTCAACACATTTGAAACTTGTATATTCAGCACAGCCTACATTGGTGCAGCATTTGGTAAGAACGCTATTAACGTAACTGGTGAAATATACGGACCACGCAATAACACATTCACTAACTGTATCTTCACTGAAATCAAACGACAGGCAGCATTTATTTACAAGGGTTACGGCAACATCTTCAGCAAGACTCGTTTTATTGGAGTGGGCAATGACGGTGGCAGTAATGAATTAGCCAAGTATAGTCAAATCAAATTTGACGTTCCTGGCAACATGATTGATAACTTAATATCTGATCGTGCAATTGATATGGCCGACCCGGAGCAGTTCCCAGATACTGCATACATCGGCGAAGTAAGTGGAGTGGCCGCTTATCAATCAAATGGTGCTCAAATAGCATACTTAGATGAAGTATCAGCAACGGTAGTAACTGGATCAATTACATCAACTTCTGCATCAACTGATAGATTAACAGTGGCATCGACTACAGGATTAGCGGACGAACAGTCAATTGTGTTTAGCTTTTCGTTTGGCAACATCGAAGGCGGTAAAACTTACTACATTAAGAATGTTATTGACGGACAACTGTTTACTATTACAGACAAACCTGCAGGCACTATATTGCAACTTACTGATGCATCGCCCAACATTCCTTTCACAGCTTTCAATCCAGGTGCACCTGCATTCAGGTTACCAATTGACACAGATGCAGCCGGATATGTAATCAACTATGTGTATCGTAGCACTTCCGGAACTCACAAACGTAGAGGAACACTAACTATCATTGTTGATACTACAAATAGAACTAGTCAATTAACTGACGAGTATGATTTTGTAGGAGAAGAAAGCTCAGACGATTCACTAACCTTCTCCGCTAGACTGTCAGCACTGAACGGCGCGGCTCGCGACACCCTAGTAGTTTGGTATAGCAATACCACAGCCGGCGATAGCAATGCCGAATTCACTTACTCATATTCCGCTATCTACTAACCAATAGAGTAGACTTTTTTATTAAATGCGTGTATTATTATCATTGTAGAGATGATAATAATCTCGTCAAGTTAATATCAGGGTAAAATCAAGCGTAGTTGCTGTAAATCCATGTCTTTGAATAACTTTTTCGGGCCGACTATGACCCACTAAATACTTCCTAAGAAGATTGTTCGAGCATAATTATATAACAACCACCGTAGAGAAAAATGAATAAAATTACAGTAATTAAAAGAAGCGGAAGAAAAGAGTCACTCACTATTGAAAAGTGGCAAGCTCAGATTGCAAAAATCTGTAGCGGCATAGCAGACGTAAGCCAGTCAATGATTGAAATTAAAGCTCAGCTTCATTTTTACGACGGCATTACAACAAAAGAAATCGACGGCATTACTCTACGAGCTATTGTTGATTTAATTGATGTAGAACAAAACCCAGATGTTGGACACACTAACTATCAATACGTAGCAGGCAAACAACGTTTGTCAATGTTACGTAAGGATGTATATGGTTCATATGAAGTGCCTAGTCTTTATGAAATTGTTAAAAAGAATGTAGCAACGGGTCTTTATACAGCTGAACTATTAAATTGGTATAGTGAAGATGACTGGAATAAGATGAATGAATTCATCGACCACGAAAAAGACGAGCAGTATTCTTACGCAGCCATTGAACAGTTAATTGAAAAGTATCTTGTTCGTAATCGTGCCACTAAGGAAATTTATGAAACTCCACAAGTTAGATACATGGTTGCAGCCGCTACAGTTTTTCATAAAGAAGAACCTAATTCGGCTAGAATGCGTTACATCAAAGAATATTACAACGCGGCAGGCGATGGCTTGTTTACTCTTGCTACACCTGTGCTGGCTGGGCTTGGCACTCCTACTAAACAGTTTTCTAGTTGTGTGCTTATCCGCAGTGACGACGATCTGGATAGCATATTTGCTTCTGGGGAAATGATGGCCAAGTATGCTAGCAAACGTGCTGGCATTGGATTAGAAATTGGACGCTTACGTCCATTAGGTGCTCCCATCCGTGGTGGTGAGATTATGCACACTGGTATGATTCCGTTCTTAAAAATGGTTTGGTGATTTACGTTCATGTTCACAAGGTGGTATCCGTAATGCAAGTGCTACAGTCTTTTATCCAATTTGGCATCACCAGTTTGATGACCTTATTGTGCTTAAGAACAATCAAGGTACAGAAGAAACTCGTGTCCGACACATGGACTACGGTGTGGTCTTATCCGCCTTCTTCTGGAGACGATTTAAAAACAAAGAAGATATAACATTCTTTGATCCTAACGAAGTACCAGATTTGTACGAAGCGTTTTATCAAAATACAGAACGCTTTGAGCAACTGTACGTGAAATACGAAAAGCAAGCAGGTTTACGTAAGAAAACAATGAGTGCTGAAGAAGTATTCAAGTCGGGCATACTGAAAGAGCGCACTGATACAGGACGCATCTATCTAGTGTTCATTGACAACGTTATGAAACAAGGACCATTTGATCCTGAGTATCATACCATTTACCAGAGTAACCTTTGCTGTGAAATTCTCCTTCCTACAAAATCTTTTAAGCGTCTTGATGATGCTGACGGTCGCATTGCTCTTTGCACTCTCGGCTCGATCAACTGGGGCGCATTCCGCAACCCTGAAGACATGCGCCGTGCTTGCCGTATCCTTCACCGTAGTCTTAACAACATTTTGGATTATCAAGACTTTTTAAGTATCCAAAGTAAACTGAGCAACGATGAGATTCGTCCACTAGGCATTGGTATCACTAACTTAGCATACTGGCACGCCAAGCGTAGTTTGAAGTATGGGGAGAAAGACGCACTTGCTGAAGTTAAGACTTGGCAAGAACATCAAAGCTTCTACTTGACAGAGATGAGTGTTGAGCTAGCCAAAGAACGTGGCAAGTGTCTAGGTTCAGACCAAACACGCTACGGGCAAGGTACATTCCCGTGGGAACACCGTGCTAAAGGTGTAAACGATCTAACCAGCTTTGCTCCTGAACTAGACTGGGAAGCATTGCGCGAACAAATGAAACAGTATGGAGTAAGAAATGCCACTAATGGAGCTGTTGCACCTGTTGAAAGTTCCAGTGTTGTTATTAACAGCACTAATGGCATTGAAATGCCTATGTCGCTTATTTCAGTTAAGGAAAGCAAAGCAGGTTCCTTTGTACAAGTTGTTCCAGAGTACCATAAGTTAAAGAACAAGTATCAGTTAATGTGGGAGCAGAAAGACTGCGAAGGCTATATTAAAACAGCCGCGGTTATTGCGGCTTATACTGATCAAAGTATTAGCACTAACACATTCTACAATCCAGCACACTTTGCAGATCGTAAAGTACCAACTACATTAATTGCTAAGAACTTGATGCAAGCTCACTATTGGGGTATTAAGACGTTCTACTACAGTTTGATTAATAAGCAAGGCAGTAAGATGAAAGCTGAAGATGCTCCAGCAATGGGGTTGGCACCAATTAACTTTGATGAAGAAGAAGATTGTGAAAGTTGTAAGTTATAATGTCAAGTGCCAATTCGCCGTTAAGCTACATTAGCTGTGCTATAAGAAGAAATAGGGAAAATTCTCAGCTTGCGGATCCTTGGATGCCCTATTGACCACTTGACTGAATATTTATAAGAAAAATATGTATAACTTTATTAAGTATGTTACTTTATTAACGGAAGCTAAAGAGACTAAATCTATTAAGCAGACTACGTTACCATATGCTCGTAATGCTTTGGGTAAAAGCCTGAGCAAGTCTTCAATTGATTATCACTATGGGCAATTATATAGGTCCTATGTTGACCGTTACAATAACGGTGAGGGAGATATTGATTTTAATGAAGCAGGTGCTTTCTTACACGATATCTATTTTACACAGTTCCAAGCACCTAAAGGTAGTAATCAACCTACAGGTAAAATAAAAGAATTTATAGAAAAACATTTTAAAACCTTTGAAAATTTTAAAGAAACTTTTACTAAGATAGCAATGTCAATTCAAGGTAGTGGGTGGGCTTATCTTTCAAAAGATGGCACGATCAAAACTATCAAGAACCACGAGATTAAGAAAGATATTATAATATTAATAGACTGGTGGGAACATGCTTGGGCGTTAGACTATCAGGCAGACAAAAAGAAGTATCTAGAAAATCAATGGAAGATCATGAACTGGGAGCATATAAATGTTAGAAACGATTTGTGATATTATGGTAGACGCTTACAAGCGTAATTGGATTACTAGCCGTGATGGCAACGTAAGTATTCGTCACCACGACCGTGACCATTTTTATATTACACCAAGTGGTGTACGCAAGCAAACACTACAGCCGGATCAGTTTAAAAAGATTGGCATTGAGAAGGGATATTACGATCAACCTCCTAGATTGTTTCATGCAAGCAAAGAATTGCCTTACACTGACATCAGTAAGAATCTAACACCCAGTGGAGAACTGCCGTTACATTTTGGCTTACAACGAGAAATGGGGCAACATAGCGGTGAAGTGCGAGTAGTTGTACACGTTCATCCTACTTACTGTATTGCAGCCATGCATGCCGGTATTGATCTTAGCACTATCAGCGATGCGTTTCCGGAACTCAATCGATATACTAAAGTTGCACCTAACGTAGGTGATGTTGCTCCTATTAGTCAAGAGCTTGCAGACCAGTGCCATGAGATGTTACAATTAGATAGTAAAGGTAATATTGCTTATGACATTGTGGGCATCAAAGGACACGGAGTCGTTGCCATAGATACAACACCATGGCGAGCATACGAACACATAGAAAGATTAGAACACATTTGCAAGATTGTACTTGCAAGTGGAAAATATTAAACTTCTAAGAGATGGAAATTAAAAGATTTGCATGGTGGCCAACTACTATGACTAGTGGTAGAAAAGTTTGGTTAAACAACTTTTACGAACACAAAAATCTTTATGATATGAGTACTGGTAGACCACCATTAAGCGGATTATACTTTATATGGACTGAAACTGCTAGTGAAAAAACTTGGCGCTTGTTAAAAGAGTCAGTAGTATATAATAGAAATATTTGGAATGATCCAGCATTAACAAAACAGGATAAACAATGAGCAAACAACAATATAACCTAACAACTAAAACTGATTATCTTAATCGTAAGATGTTTCTAGACCCAGCCGGTCCAGTTACTATTCAACGTTTTGAAGAAGTAAAATATAAAAAGATTGCAGACTTTGAAGCTACTGCACGTGGTTTCTTTTGGCAACCTGAAGAAGTAAGTTTGACCAAAGACAGCAATGATTTTAAAGAAGCTAGTGATGCAGTTAAACACATCTTTACCAGTAACCTATTACGTCAAACTGCATTAGACAGTTTGCAAGGGCGTGGTCCAACACAAGTGTTCACGCCTGTATGCTCACTGCCTGAAGTTGAAGCACTAATGTACAACTGGGGTTTCTTTGAAACAAACATTCACAGTAAGAGCTACAGTCACATCATTCGCAACATCTACAACGTGCCAAAAGATGTGTTTAACACTATTCATGACACTACTGAAATTGTAGGCATGGCATCTAGTGTAGGACGTTATTATGATGCACTACACGTTATCAACTGCCGTAAAGAATTAGGTGAAGCAGTAATTGAATATGATCATATCAAAGCAATTTGGATGGCATTACATGCTAGCTATGCTTTGGAAGCGTTCCGTTTCATGGTATCGTTTGCTACTTCATTAGCAATGGTAGAGAACAAAATCTTTATTGGCAATGGCAACATCATCAGCTTGATCCTACAAGACGAGTTACTACACAAAGGTTGGACAGCTTACTTGATTAATCAAGTAGTCAAAGAAGACCCACGCTTTGCTCAAGCTAAGATTGATTGCGAAGCAGAAGTGTATTCGTTGTACATGGATGTTATTCGTGAAGAAAAAGATTGGGCCACTTACTTGTTTAAGTTGGGCCCAGTTATTGGATTGAACGCAAACATTCTAAAAGACTTTGTAGATTATACAGCAGTAGACGCATTGAAGCAGATTGGCATTAAGTATAACAACCCTGCTCCAAAGTCAACTCCAATCCCATGGTTCAACAAACATGTGGATACTAGCAAGAAACAAACCGCGTTACAAGAAAACGAAAGCACTAACTATGTTATCGGTGTAATGGGCGAAGGTATTGACTACGACGCATTACCTGCGTTGTAAAAGGATATAATATGGTCAAGGCAACAGACATCATTAAAACATTTGAAGGCATTGTACGTGTGGCGCAATCTAACGGCAGCATGTTACAAATTAAAACTACAGTACAAGCTAGTTCATCTGCCATGGCTAAGAAATTGTTACAAGCCCAATACGGCAAAGGCGCTGTAATGGGCACACCGAGAGAAATAAAGGCATAAAATGAAAGCAACAGTATGGAGTAAGAACAACTGCCCTTATTGCGACCAAGCAAAGGCATTGTTGAAAATGAAAGGCATTGAGTTTGAAGAGAAGAAAATTGGTGAAGGATATTCTAAAGAAGATTTATTAGAAGCAGTGCCCACAGCACGTACAGTGCCACAAATTTTCTTAGGCGAAGAACTTGTTGGCGGATTTACAGAACTAAAACAAAAATTACAAGGATGAGTATGTTAATTGATAAAGGCGTAACAGCGGGCGAAGTAGTAACTTTTAAACTAACCAGTGGTGAAGAAATCGTTGCTAAGTTAGTGGAAGAAACTCCAACATACTACAAGTTAGGTAGACCAATGGTATTAGGACAAGGTCCACAAGGTCCAGGGCTAATGCCTTACTTGTTTACTGTACATCCAGACAAAGATGTTAAACTATTAAAGAATGCGATCACTGTAGTTGAAGCAACTGACAAAACATTTGCGGACCAGTTTTTACAATCAACTAGTGGTATCAAATTAGTGTAAGGGACTAATATGAATGACGACGATTTTAAAATTGATGATCTAACAATTGATTTAGGTGACATACATATCGCCGGCGGCAGTGGGGTTGACTATTTAGATATGTCAAGTTACACTTATACAATGCCAAGTACCGTTTCTACAAATTCTACATATACAATAGCAAATGGTACATGGGGGACTGGAGTTAGCACAATAACTTCTAGTCCTTATATTACTACAACAGCAAACCCTGGCATAAGTGTGCAAGGTGATGCAGAGTTCAGTGGCAACATCAAAGTCAAAGGCAAAGATCTGTCCGAGTGGATGGATGCTATTGAACGTAGACTATCAATACTTGTTCCAAATCCTAAAAAGCTAGAACATTACGAAGCACTAAAAAAGGCATATAATCATTATAAAATGCTTGAAGCATTGTGCGAGGAACCAGATGACAAAGCCGAGTAAAGAAGTTAGAGAGTTTATAAACAGACATTCTGTTCGTGTAATCGACGACAACAAACGAGCACACAGACATACACTGGTAAACACACGTCTATTTCAGTATGCAGATGATTATAATAAGTTTTTACAAGATCGTATGACATTTGAAACTGAAACGTTGTATACTTTGGAAATTGCTGAAAGTGAATTAAATCGTATTGCTGAGTTTGAAGAAGAAGTTTTTAACAACATGTCACAAAGAGGACATTACAATATGTTTGAAACTCTGATGGGACAAAAAGAAGCCGAGCGTAGACTACGAGACAAGTACCCAGCAGTAAAAAAAGCATATGAGCACTATAGCTTAATGCTTAAATTGGGTGAATCAGGTGAATTTAATAGTTGACATTGTGTAGAAATACTGTTATTATGTAATTAACAAGTCTAGGATACTCTGTGGAAATTACATTAATATTGTTTACTCTCTTAATCGTCAAACATTTTTTGGCTGATTTTGTCTTCCAAACACACACAATGGTTATGGAAAAAGGCACATATGGTGCCAAAGGTGGAATACACCATTCGCTAGTGCATGGTGCATTCACAGCGTTTTTACTATTACCGTTTTTATCCAGTTTAATGTTTGTACTGGTAATAGCATTTATTGATTTTGTTGTTCATTACCATATTGATTGGGCAAAAATGAATATCAACAAACACTACGGATATACTCCGGCAAATAACGAATTTTGGTTCTGGTTAGGAATTGATCAGTTATTGCACTACTTAACTTATATAGGATTGATAGCTTTGATAATTTAATCAAAGTGAGAAGATATGAAAATTAAAAAACAATATGAAATGAAAGATGAAGCATGGATTCATCTTGGAGACGGTAAGCTACACAAAGGTAATGTAATTGATTTCTTTGATTTGGAACATGCAGGATATCCAAAAGAAAGAGAATTTTATCTAATAGAAATTCCAACAGAGATTGATCCACTTTTAGAAGTGCGTACATGGGAACAGATTAGTCAAGATGCCAAAGGTCCAATTGGTGCTTATAGAGACATGAAACAACATACCCCAACCAAAAAACACTTGGGTAAGGTAGGAATTGTAGTACCACCAGAAGTAAAGCACGTTGCTACAACTACTGATATCCAAAGTACAGATACACTCGATGTATACGATCCAACTCCAGACGAGATTAATGCTGCCGTTGAAAGAGCAGAGCGTCAGAAGAAAGATATGTATACAATAGGTGCAATGCCAGAGAAACCTAAACGATTTTATAAGAGAAAAAATGAAAAAGGAACTAGACGACCAACTCTGTAAAGAGTTTCCAAAACTATTTGGAGAACGTGATCTGCCAATGAACGAAACTGCCATGTGTTGGGGGTTTAGTCATGGCGATGGATGGTACAATGTTATACACGCACTCTGTTCAAATATTCAACGTCATATTGATTGGAAGAATAGAGAAAGTGAAGTAGTAAAACAAGTAGTAGTCAAGCAAGTCAAAGAGAAGTTTGGTACATTACGTTTCTATTATGAAGGTGGCGACGAGTATATTTCTGGTCTAGTTTCAATGGCAGAGACAATGAGTGCTCATACTTGTGAACAATGTGGTTCACCAGGGAAACGTATAGGCGGTGGTTGGGTTCGAACACTGTGCGCAAAGCATACTGAAGAGGCCGAAGAAGAACGTGCCAAATATATGAAAGCTGACGGATTAGAAGAATAACAATCCGCTCGTTCTGAGTTGATTTATCTAGGGGCACATGTTATAATAAAAACATGAAGCCCCTTGTCTATACATTGTCTGAATGGGACGATATACTCTCTAAAATAAAAAGAGATAATCCCCCAAGTGTTTGGATGATTCGTGAAAAGATGAAACGCAAACTTGGGTTTACTACCCGTGAACATTCTGCATGGGATCCGGGCGTGACTAGACAATTTACTACTGTTCATTTGGATTTTTATGACGAACGATACCGATCACTCTTTTTGCTTCGATATGGAAACGATGATGCCAATTCAGAAAGATTTAATATCTAAGTTTGGCGGCTTCAAGCCTGGCGAGTTAACTATTATGACTAGTGGACGCCAGACAGGCAAGTCAATGTACTATCAATATGCACAGCAATGGGACGAACTGTTCAATAAGAAGCCTGCGTTTAATATTGTTGCCAGTTCACTAGTTGATGGCAAAAAATGGCACACTGTTGCAGTTGCTAGTCGAGTTGCCGTTTGGTTACGCACAATGAATAAAAGTCAATGGTACGAACACACTACTCGCGGATCATCATTTCGCACTGTATTTGATATGGATGAGAAGTTATACACAATGTTGGGGATGAAATTTTCGTAATGGAATACTTTTACGGCGGTGGCGGAAACAACAATCCGTCATTCCCTTATGCATTCATTGTTAAATCCATTCCTGATGTAATGTGGGCATGGTGTGAACGTTATCCTTTAACAGGCCCATTTGAACGTTGGCATGTTAGACATTCAACACACACTAATGCTAGTCCTCTTATACAGTTTGAAAGTAAAAAGGCTGCATACCTATTTAGGATTGCATATAGTGAATATATCATAGAGAACAAGAGTATATATGAGCTGGATAACATTTGGTAAAGACCAATACCATTTGCATCAAGAGATGCAGAATTGGTGTAGTTCACGCTTTGGTCCAGGCAACTGGATCAGCGAACGTGTAGTTAAGGATTGGGAAGGCATGCAGGTAAATTGGACCATACACAGTATGTTTGGTAATACTACATTTTCGTTTAAAGATCCAAAACACTTTACCTGGTTTGTATTGAGGTGGGCAAGTGAGCTTTGAACATGATGCTATTGACGAAGCAGTTAAAAGAGCAGCCAAAGAGATGGCTGACGAAATTGACTTCCAAGTACTATTAGGCTTGTATAAGGAAATAGGATGGACTGAGATTGAGTTTAACCCTCATAGAACAACTTTGGAAGTTGCACTAATAAAGGAATGGACCAATGCAAATTGTAAAGGTCATTACATAAGCCGTAGTAATCGTTTCTTATTTGAAGATGAGAAAGATGCTATGTGGTTCTCGATGAGGTGGGTATGACACAATTCGATATATGTCTACATCCTAGAGTTAATGAAATGTTTGATTGGATTGTTGAACGATGTGGACCCAGTGTTGAAGGAAGATGGCGTTTGCACCATCTAAGTTATATTGAATTTGAAGATGAAAAGGATGCGCTCATGTTTGCGCTTAAATGGTTATGAGGCTCAACTGGCAAGCGCATGATACAAAGAAACTTCATTTAGTTGCAACTGCGCCATATGAGTACGATGTTAACGATCCTAACTATGTAATGTTTCTAACTGAAGAAGATATGAAAGAAGTTTGGGAATGGTGCGCCATTAACAACTGTGGCACCCGCACAAGTTTTGATACTTTTAAGTTTAGAACTAAAAAACAAATTACCATGTTTCTATTGAGATGGGCATGAAAATAGTTTGGGGCAGGAGTATAGGATGGAATTTAGATATGATTGGTTACAAAAAGCGTAAAATGGAATACACTATCATTGAGGACGGAGCAGACTGCTACCCGTGGACAGAGACCTTTGTTATTATGCCTAAAAAAACGATAACAGGTAAACGTCTTGCTTGGCAAAAACTATACAAGCGTAAGGTTTGGGTAGTGTGGGGCACTGGCTTTCACATGGAACCTGAAACACAGTATGCAACCTTATTTGAAATATTGGCACATGAAGATTAAAGAGTACATTGTAGACAAGTGGCTCACTTGGCATACAGGTATGGACAAGCAAGAACGGTTATGGGAAAGGTGGAAACAAGAGAATATTGTAGTTCGTGCATCTACAATTGAAAATATGTTTATGCACTTTAAACATGTCATTCCAGTCTCTACTGATATATTCGATCTTGACGAACCTTTTGGATGGACTCCTTGTGAAGATTTTAAACAGTACCTGTACCCTAATAGAGAGTTGGGTGACAATACAGTGTTTTACTTTGCAAGAGGATTTAGAGATCAGTGGGATGGTAGGTTTCATCTCAACGATATGCGATGTGAACAAGATCAAGTATTCGTAGCAACAAACAATGACAGGGACGCATTGATGATTGCGCTAAAGTACAGTTGAAAGAGATTAGATTGGATAACATAGATGTGAACGATACATTAGATATCGTTCGTGAAGTACGAGCACAAGGACAAGTACAGGGAAGCGACTTTGACTTCTCCTACCATCGTGCTACATACGATCCTGTTACTGGGCATGGCCCGATAGACAATAAGCATGCCTTGTTTAAATTTTATGATGACAAGTATGCTACATTATTTGCGTTAAGGTATGCAAGATGATTGCTAACAAAGAATATCACGGTATAGAAATAGAAGGAAATCTAATCCCTCAACATATTGTTGATTGGTTAAATGAACGTGTAGGTGACGGTCATTGGTTCCTTAAGGGTAATTTTGGCGGACAGACCATTTACTTTGATAATGAAAAGAGTCATTTATTATTCTTGATGACTTGGGGGAAATAATGGCAATAACGAAATTACCTGAAAAAGGATTCATAGGTCCAACACCGACTAAAGTGATAAATCAATACATGCTTACAGATAATCGGGTTGACGAAATACACAATGTGACAGTACACACATTCAAAATGGGAGATGTTGAAGATCCTGAATTGTATGCGGCACAACCGCTGTGGGAATGGCAACAAAGTGAAGTAGGTAAGTGGGTAATGGAACATGCAGTTGAAACGCCTTCATGGCATCAACAACATACGCCGTTTGACTATCACTATATGTTCGCAGTAAGAGCAAAACTAAAAGCAAAGGATTATTCCTACTTTTTATTAAAATGGGGTGAAAAGGCACTCAAGCAAAATGACTAGAAGAATTAATGCAATCGTGGCAGTAGATGATCAATGGGGAATAGGTAAGGATGGCACAATGCCATGGCCACATTTAGCAGAAGACCTAAAACGCTTTAAACAGCTCACTGACAGATCGATGATTGTAATGGGAAAGAACACTTGGCTTAGTTTGCCTAAGCGACCTTTACCAAACAGAGACAACATCATTGTGAGTAGAACACTAGATGACGATTTCGCAATCAAAGTGTCAGGTGACCCAAAAGCGATAATTACTAAACTAAAGCAAGCAACTGACGAGGACATTTGGATTATTGGTGGGGCTGAGATTTATAGACAGTTTCTGCCGTTTTGTAATTCAGTGTACATTACACGCATACACGGTGACTACCAATGTGATACTCGTTTTCCAGAAGCAATTTTGGATAGACACTTTGTGATAGATTATATTGAATCTAGCATAGTAGACAACGAAGTAGAAATACATTACGAAATATGGGAAAAAGATGACGTTCTTAATTAAGAAACCAGCCAGAAGTGGCGATATTATTACATTTAAACTAGCTTCTGCTGAAGAAGTTATAGCCAAGCTAGTTGCGGAAACAGACACGCATTACAAACTAGATCGCCCAATGACTTTGAGTTATAGCCCACAAGGCGTAGGTATGACTCCGTGGATTATTACTGCTGAACCAGAAGCAGTATTAGAAATTGAAAAAACTAGAGTTATGTCCACAACCCCTACTATGAAACAAGCCGCTGACCAGTACATACAAGGCACTACCGGAATTAAGCTAGCATAAATACTCTAAAGAGGAGATTTATATGGCAGCATCCGCGACCCCGATAGCAGTTACAGTACCGCCCTTGACTGGTGGTGCAGGATTACTGCCAACTGTGGACTATACAGTAGAACTCACCGCACTAGCGGCTGCGGTTAAAACTATCACAGCACAGATTATTATCATTAATAGAGAAATAGGATTATTATCCACTTCACTTAACTCTATGGGTGCTGATTTAACTATACTTCAAACATATATAACCGCAGTACAAAGCCCAACTGGGGATTTTAGAACACTGAGTCCAGAAGACGTAATTGGTGATGCACTAGTACAGACTGCGCTGGCCAAATCTGGAATCGTAGTAACAGGTGGAGCAACTACATAATGCCAGTTCCATTACCATGCCTAAGTGTTCCAGGACTGCCACCAATTCTTATTGGAGCTGTGCCAGATAACTCAACAGAATTTGGGTTAGTACTAGCAGAAGTAGTTAGTCTTCAATTAGCATTAGCTGACACTGCAATTGGAGTAGGAGCAGCCGCAGCCGTTTCTGTAGCCAATGCTTTAAAGATGAAAGCTATCACAACTAAAATTAGTCTATCTAATAGAGGTGTAGCAGTGGGTGTTAAAAGTGCAACTGCTGGAAATTCAGTTGCAGTTAATCAAGCTGTTATTATAAGACGTAATACTTTATCTGGGCCAACGGATCAATTCCCTGTACCAGTAACCCCTCCAGGAATCTAATATGCCAGATATTGCAAGAGTTGGTGATATCGTTGGAGGAGGTGCTATTATTGACGGAGCACTGACTGTAACTGCTGGCGGGATGCCTGTTGCAACACAAGGGTCAATTGTGGCGCCACACGGGATTGGTCCACATGCGGCACCAGTTCTTATATCTGGATCACTTACTGTACTTGCAATGGGAAGACCGATAGCAAGATTAGGCGACATCGCCAGTTGTGGCGATGCCATTGCAGTTGGATTGCCTACTGTGCAAGTAGGCGCCTAATTACCAAATATCAGCTTTTGCTGGTTTGAAGTCAACCAAAGGCTTAGGCAACATTTGCTTGAAGCCTTTCTTCTTGAGCAATGCAATCATAAACGTTGTACCGTAAGTGTCCTGATGCTTGCCGTTTTTAGTCATATCCAAACGCTTTGGTCGTGTGTCATCATCTCCTGGCGCTGGCACTGCATAAAGTTTATCGTACCAATTGTTGTAGGCAAGATCCAACTTACGCCAAAACTTGTTAAGTCCTTTTTGACCAGTAAACTCGCACTCAAAGGCATTCCAAAAGATTGTGGTCATGTCTTCGATGTACTTGTTATCAACATTAATTTCTTCATCAGCACATGCACGGAAGAAGTTGTTAATCATGATAAGTTCTTTAGACTCTACATGACGATTTTCAAACTTCTTACGTTCAACCCAGTACTTGCAGAATTTATTAACAATCAGTGCATCTTCATCAATGATAGCCGCCACTTGTGTAATAGCACCTGCGGCATCTGTATTTTGATATGCAGTGCTGGTCAAGAACAAATCTGCGGCTTCTAACATTTGTTGTTTGCGCTCTTGCGTAGCCCAGTCCAAATTTGCACTCTTATCCATACGTACACCAAACACTTTTTGGCTGTACAAGTCCAATGGGTCCAAACTTTTCTTACCACCACCGTCAGCTTCGTCAGTGTTCAAGATAATAAAGTTCTCACGAATTGCAGCCTTGTCATTTGACGGAGCAATCACAACGGGCACAACCACATTGCTTGCACTCTCATCATAAATCATACAGTAGATAATGTACAACACAATCGTAGTATGTTGGCCGTCCCAAGCAATCAAACAACCAGGAGCCGCTGGGTCTTCATATACGTTAATTGCCAAAACACGAGTTTCTGCAAAGTCACGGATAATTTTAAGTACGTGTTCCCAATCCAACGGACGATTCATTGTGTCATCAATACGGATGTTAGCCAGCATCGCTTGTGCGGCACGTGCCAACTTAATGTCACTAGCAACCAACTTTGGGTTATTCTCTTTAAACTTGCGAATAGCATGTAGCAGTTCGTCCATAGCACCTGGAACTGCTTTTGAGTATTCATCAATACGTTGTTTGGCGCTGACAAACACAGATGTGTTTGTATTATAACGAGCATTGATAACTTGTGCAGTTGTCAGTTTCAATTTATAAGTTGCGGAAGTTGCTGTCATCTTAGTCTTTCAAAATACGTGCGTTGTCGTTAAATGTTTCGTCATTAGCAAGTGGTTGCAAACGATGGATCAATGCGCCTTCCATTGCGGTCAGCTCAGTTTCCTTGTGCAGGATAATATATTGTACTATCCAATTCTCAGGATTCAAATTGTAAGTAGTGTAATTCTCACGCAACCATTGCCAGCCTTTGGTATCATTTGTACCATGCTTGAGTTCGGCCAATGCCTTTTCCCAATGCTTACTTTGACGTGCGCGGACCCAACCCTTGCCTACATATACTACATTATCACCTTCGGACACAATGTATACTCCGTTATGTTTTGACGGAATGCTCTTGTACATTTTGAACTGTTTAGTGATAATTTCAGCAGTGATGCCAAAATGTGCTAGTTCACTGTTAATTGTTTGCTCGACCATGTTACTACCTTATTTGTTTAACATGTGTATATTATAGCACTGATATTACCTAAAGTCAACCTAAATTTAGCCAAAAAGAAACCGTTGCTTTTACACAACGGTTTTTTATCTTAGTGTTAATTAACTATTCAACACTTTGGCAACACTATTCATAACGCTGGCAATGCGACCAATGTCACGAAGGTTTTCTACAGTATAGCCTTCTGTCTTGAGTGTTTCATAATGCGCCTTAACACAGAAGTGACACTTGCCAACGATGCTAGCTGCCAAACTAAATGCTTCAAAGTTACTCTTTGTAGTGCCGCCATGACTAGCAATAGCATTCATACGCAACTGAGCTGGTAATCCTGTTAGAGCAGGATCGTCTGCCATTTCAACATATGGATACCACACATTGTTGGTCGCCATTATTGATGCCGCTGTCATCGCCGGTTCGGCATACACTGGATTGTCCGCAAGCATAATGCTCAACAACTTACCATTTCCTGTTGCCGCTAATGCCGCTACCGCACAACCCATTGCTACATCAGCATCAAGTGTGCTACGCAATAACACAGCATCAATGTTCAACCGTGTATCTTTGGCATAATCTGGTAATGCCGGTTTAACTACTTCAATAAAACTCATTGTTGTTCTCCTTTATACATTTCCTAATCCTATTCTTGAATAACCCAACTTAGATTTAATCTCTTTACGGTCTCTATTCTTCTCTGGTTTCCACGCTCTTGGATCAACTGTTTCTCCTGTAAGTTCATATCTGAAGTCTGGGTCGTATACCATGCGGCCTGATAATTTCCATATTGGCTCACCGTTATATGGAAAAATACAACCACGACACATGCACCAACTCCAGCCAGTGTCAGTCATTACATTGCCGTTGACTGTGCCTACATACTTGACTACATTGCCTTTGTGCATTTCTCTAACGGCTTCGTGATAGTCGATCATTCTTCAACTCCGAAATGTTTCTTCAACATGTCTTGTACGTCTTGCGACATTGACCAGGTGCTAGTTTGCTTTGTTGCATACTTGTATTGTCGTTCAACCTGGGCACAACATTCAGCCACAATCAACTCGGCGAACTTTTCTAGATTGCCTTCACCGTAACCCAGTCGGTCAATTGTACAACCAGCTTGTTCAGCAAGGCGTTGAATCTGCTCGTTTACTTGAACCTGTTCAGCAAGTTGTTTAATTCGTTCGTTCATTCTTCAACTCCGAAATGTTCTTCAATATATTCTTTGGCCGAATAACACCCATTGGCTTCTTTCATGTGCCCGTGTGATTCATATCCAATAGCCGCAACATCACACATACGCATACATTCCTCAATAATTAACAGGGCAAATTTTTCTGTATCTAAGTGGTTGACTTGATGGTCCCAACATTGTTTCTCAAATTGTTTAATTCGTTCGTCCATCATTCCACTCCAAAATGTTCTAGGATCATAAATCTAATCTTATTGCCATAATCGTTTTCTTCCGAGTATGCTATCTGACCACATTCCCTAACAATCAACTCGGCGAACCTGTTCAACTGTGCTGGCAAAAGTTTATCCGTGTTAGGATTAGTCCAATATTCTTCTGTCCAGATTTTATCTTTGAGATTTTGAATTCGTTCGTTCATCACCATTCTCCTTCTGCACATCGCATTAGATAAGCATACACAGCACTGGGTGCCACACTATAAATCTGTTCCGGTGTATCACCACCAAATGCCTTGTTCGAGCCAGTCCACCACTTGTCAGCCAGGTCTTGACCCACCATTGCCACAACTAATGCTTCACATCTGGCTCTCATTCTTGCAGGGTCTGTTGCAATGCTCTCTATTGATAGACCTCTTTGAGTACTCATCGTTCAGCCCATCCCTGCTCACCACCCTGTTCATCATAAGCACAGGGTCTAAAGAACGGAGTAGATCCCATCATTCTATCAAACTCCAGTCCTGTCAATCTCAGTGAGTCAATAGCACCACGGTGCCGTTCAATCCTCACTGTGCCGTCAATCTCTGTGCCATAGAAAAAGTTGTCTGTGGCACCACCCTCAATCTCTCGGTTTACATCACTGTCCTTCATTCTTCAACTCCGAAATGTTGTTTAATCTGGTTGGATTTAGTTTCCACTGCCACTTGCCAGCCTGTGTCAAAATATTCATCCTTGGCTAAACTATACATTATTGTAGTTCCAGGTGGACGAGGGTTATTGCTATCCACAATACTCAAACATTCCTGCACAATCAACTCGGCGAACTTTTCCGTGTCTAACATTTTTATGCCAGCACGAAAAACCATTGCTTGTTGTTCAAGTTCTTTAATTCGTTCGTTCATTTTTCAACTCCGAAATGTTTCTTTAATACATTGCCTATGATATCAACACCATAGTCATCTTCATGAACCGCAATACATTCCTTAACAATCAACACGGCGAACTTTTCCTTGCTGAAGATTAGTTCTCCATCATACTCCACAAGACTCTGTGCGGCAAATCGTTCTAACATTGGTATCTTTTTCATTCTATATCCTGATTAAAGTAGTGAGTGCGAATGGTTGAGTCATCTTCTCCACGCTGAAGTCTGCTGAGTGCATCAATTAAGGCAGGGATAGTTCGCCGATCAAAGTTGAACTTGACGGCTTCACCTAAAAAATCATAGTCGTGTATTTGCATACTCACCATGAGTCTATCATCACTTATTGTGATGTATGGTGTTCCGTCTGGCCGACAAATCTCAACTTTCATCTTTCAACTCCACCTTATCGCCGCTATTGTAGCATACTTGGCATATTTCTGTCTAATCTTTATGGTTAACCTGTTGTCAGTGGCATCTCTATCTGCCATACCCCAGTTCCAGTCCCAACCTTGTCGACCAACATGCTGTTCCATCCAAGGACGATAGTGATCGTTTGGATCCGCTGACTCTGTGGATACACATGATCCATCAGGTGCTTCATGAAGCACTACCCACCCTTTGGGCCACTTTACATTGACCACAACTCCGGGCACGAATCGCCACCAAAGTTTTTGTAAGATGTTGAGCCCCATTGGCATATAACGGCCCGAGGGAAAGAAGAATAGCCCTTTGATTTCCGAACTACTCATGAACTCCACCTCAACGCAAACCAAGTTGCCAACTTGGGATCTTTGACTGTGATAGTGGGCACATATTTTGGTCCCAAATCACGAGGATCAAACGCTTCATGTGGTTTGGGATAAACACGCTCACGCTTATAGAACCAAGCATAATCGTAGTTGTCAACGAGGCCAGTCATATTGCCCTTGCCCACATGCTTGTTTAACCATTCGGTACAACCTTCAGGCACACCTTGATTGAACTCTACTCTCACGGTCTATACTCCAGTTTAATACATTTCCAACCGTTGCGTTTTGCCCACCACATGTTGTAGATGGCTCGGATTACGCTGGGGCCAGCGTAAATCTGTAGCCAATAGTAAGGCCCATCGACTGCGCTATCCCATACATTAACTTCATATCGCCATCCCATTATTCAACTCCAAACTGTTGTTTAATCTGTCGTTCTACTTCATCAAATATAGCCACGGCCAAATCTGGATCCATAGTTTTGTGTGAGTTCTTTTCACTACACCAACCTCGGGCAATGGCACCCAGCAATTCTTCATGGTTGATACATTCCCGAACAATCAACTCGGCGAACTTTTCCAACTCATCATAGCCGATCAATACTTCATCACCACGATGGGTTGAAACCGTCTTTTTAAGTTCAACCATAAGTTCTTTAATTCGTTCGTTCATACAATACTTTCTTTGTTGATGTGTATATTATACAACCAAATAGATTTTGTGTCAAGTTAGCAAAAAGTATTACACCTATACCGGGGCAATACCAAAGTAAATTTTAGGGCAATACCAAAGTAAATTTTTAACTACCAACAGTCAATCGTTTAGTCACCTTGCTATACCGTAGCCAAAAGATTTTTGATCCATAACGGAACCTAAATCCAAGGCTACTTTTATCATTAGGTGGATAAAAGTTAAAACCATTACGGATCACTCCGCCTTCTTCTGTGATGTGTATCATTTCTTTTCCTTATACAGTTTTTCCACTGTTCTTCTTGACAAGCCAGTTTTTAATCTGGCTTCGGACATTGATGAATAAACTACACCATTGATTTCAATAGATTTGGCATTGTGCGGGAGTTTTCCATACATAGGATTTTTTGGCCCTAGTTTGGTTTCTGCCATTAGTTTTTTAGTTTCGTCTGTAAGTTTATTTCCATAAGCCGGATGATCTATTCCGAATTTTCCATACATTGGATTACCCGACCCACTCAATGCTTCGCTATTCTTTTTCTTATGGTAATCTGCTTGACCGTAATAGAATCCTTCTGGTAATGTATCGTGCTTTATTTGATACGACACTTCGCCGTCAGTAATCCATCTTTTTCCTTTGTTCCCAGCGCCGTGTTTCTTGATAGTTGCTGGAGAAAATCCATAGTAAAATCCAGATGGCATTACTTCGTCTTTGAACAAATTTTTATCTATTATTCCGTTAGTAATAGGACTTTTTCCAGTATGTAGTTGCCTTACTCTTTCTGCTAAAAGTTTTTTAGTAGAATCATAAATCTTACTACCTCTCTTACCGGACATCAATACTAACGCAAATGCCATCTTGCCTCTAGATTCACCTTCGGTCATTCTTACTAGAAGTTTATGACAGACAAAATGTTCCCTAGCAGTCAATTCAACTAGATTGTTAGAAGAATTATCACCGCCCATTGAACGAGGAACTATATGATGTGTTTCTTTGTATTGGTCTTTTGGTAGCACTCTTGCTCTAGCAGTTTCTATTATAGAAAAGTAGATACGAGTGTATCGGTTAGTGATAAATATCATTGCTGATTGCTCCTTTGTAGCATTAGAGTAGTTGGGGATTGCCGTCCCGTGAACTACACTATTATTTATCACCAACCCTTCCATTTACTTGCCTAGTGTTTCCTGGCCCACTTGTCTATTACACTGACATAACTCATTCGTTTGAAGACCATCCAATACACGAAGTGTTTCTTCTGGACTACGACCAACGTTCAAGTTGTTTACAGTTACGTGTTGAATAACGTTTTCTGGATCAACGATGAATGTTGCGCGAAGTGCGGCACCTGCTGGCGCATAGAATAC
>Ga0209230_10000126_pt1 | contig 28134 bp, 30 predicted proteins | sample LakOntMetagenome_FD_187467 | JGI IMG/M metagenome (GOLD analysis project Ga0209230, IMG submission 187467) | Freshwater and sediment microbial communities from Lake Ontario - Sta 18 epilimnion Metagenome (SPAdes) (version 2) | ecosystem: Environmental > Aquatic > Freshwater > Lentic | place... | reverse complement strand
CCGCATTATGGTCTTCAAATACGCAAGGGCAGACAGGAAATTCCGCGATTCTATCAATGAGTGGCGCACTGAGCGTTATTAATTCTAGCGGCGCATCTGTATTTAGCACTCCCGGTAACAACGCAAACCCTGCGAATTTTATTGGCTGTTATGCTGATGGATGGCGGAGAGCACTTCCGCTATTAAATGCTAATGGCACATTAAGTTCAATCTGGGGTGGAACAAAATTTGACAATACAGTTTCTTCGGCTGCAGAATATGCTCGAGCAAATAACTACAAATATTTTAGTATTCAAGCGGCAAATACATCTAATGGACAAGGGCAGGCAGGATTTTCAAATGATTTGGCACAAGCTACAAGATATGGAAAGGCTTCAAATTGTAATAAAGTAACTGGAAGTCCTATTATTGTTGGTAGTGGATGGTCTAATGCGATTTATAGTGCGGACGGCGTAACAAGCAATTATTACTTAATTCTTCAAGACGACGGAAATATGTGTATATATAGAGGCACTGGTCCTAATGATAACCAAGGATTTATATGGGCCTCCGGAACAAACGGAAAGCAAATGTCTCCCAACCCACAATACGCAGCGGCCAAGGGCAAGTATGGCAAAAATTGGATGGCAAGTGGCTCCGCATTGGCTGCCGGAGATTTTGTAGGTTCTAACAATGGAAATCTGGCCTTAATGATGCAGTCAGACGGAAATCTTGCGCTATATACGTTTACAATGGTAGACAGCTGTAAGAAAATGTCTGATGGAAATACCGGTGGTGGTGTCAGCGCTAACGCATTATATAACATTGGTAATACAGGTGTCCCATCCTCCATGACTCAAGTGGCATACATTGATGAAAATTCGGAGTTACATCAATATCCTTCTAGCAATACTCAATATTCAAATACATATACGAAAATGCCTGGAACGATTACCAGTGGCGGTGATATTCCGGGAGGCTATTATCGTAATACAAATGTGAATAATTGTCAAGCCGCCTGTAATAAAAATAGCGAATGTGCTGGGTTTTTATTTTCACAAAATGAATGCGCTCTCAAAAATTCCAAAATGTACCCAAATTCAGCAAGAGCCGCGGCACCAGGTATTGATTTGTATTTACGAGGTAAAACGCCGGTTAATCCGCCGTTTGGCGCAACAAACGCGACCAATAATATTGATTCAGTTAGGTATAATAAATATGTTGATGGTGGTGCGATTGGCAAAAATTACGGGTTAGCTAATGCGAATTCATCGCAAAAAGAACAACTTTCTCAATTACAAACTAAATTAGATCAATTAACACGCAAGCTTACTAATTTAACAGGTCGTCTTGGGAATGGATCATTACAAGCAGAAGCACAAATAACAACAAACGAACAAGGTGTCGAAGAATATTTACAAGACCTTAATAGCAATAATGACAAAATTGCCCAGTTCAGCACATCCATTGAAAATATTTTAAGTGATAGTGATATTGTTGTGCTACAAAAAAATTATGACTATTTATTTTGGAGCATCCTAGCAACAGGAACCGTCGTTGTAGCAATGAATATTGTAAAAAAATAAAAGGTGACAACCATGAATATAATTATCTTCTTATATCTTATATAATTATGTCCGGGCCAAATATAGCACAAAATAATGAGCAAATACTGAATGATATCCAAACTTTACAAGAAATGGAACAAAAGATGTTGAATAATTTAGAAGCAAACGCTGGTAAACTAACTCCTCAACAGCAAGAACAAATTGTCGAAAAAATGAATCAGATATCTAATATGCGTATTAATTTATATCAAACATTAAGCGGAGTTAATAATTTTTTTCAAGACTCGTTGTCTTCATCTATTGGAACTTTACAACAACAAACAGTCGCGATTGATATTATAGAAAATGAATTAAACCAATCAAAGCGACGACTAGATGTATTAGAAAATGAGAGACAAAATAAAATTCGTCTAGTTGAAATTAATGATTATTACGGCGAAAAGTATGCGGAACATTCTCAATTTATGAAGATCATTATTTTTACATTGATTCCCGTGATTATTTTAACCTTTTTATACAACACTGGACTTGTACCCGACACCATTTATTACATTTTGCTCGTAATTATTTCCGTAATTGGCGCATTCTTTATATGGAGACGGTTTGCTTCAATTATTATGCGTGATAATATGAACTATCAAGCGTATAATTGGTTCTTTGATCCTAAAACGGCACCATCCGCTTCACCTTCGCAATCAACGACTGATCCTTGGGCGGCACCTACTGGTTTTGGGACGTGCATTGGACAAAATTGCTGTTCGGCAGGGCAAACATGGGACGATAAATTAAATCAATGTGTAGGCTCTTCGTCTGTTAGTTCAGATCCTTCTATTAAGGAGCCTTTTGTAACAGAATCTATGATTCTAAACGCGCTAACGAGAACACAATCAGACAAATATAAAGCCGATTATACAATGGACGCTAATTACCAAGGTCCACAATCAACGAGTTTTATAACTAAATGAAAATAAATTTTGTCGTAAATTCTTAAATTCTTATAATTGTATAATATAGTATAAGCAATGAATGCGTGTAATGGATTAAACGGCCAAAATTCACAAGATACTTTGAATAAGTTTAATGATTTAATAAGCCAGGCTTCAGAAGCTGTTCTGTGTAATTCAGACTGTAAACGAGAACGAGAAGCCGAACTACTTAAGCAGAAGTTTACTAACGCACAAGCAAATTTAGCTTCGGCTCCTGCCCAGGTTTTTACCACAAATAAAAATTACATTACTTTTACAGAAGGTGAGCCAAAATATCGCGAAATTCGTACCGCCGAATTACAAGAAAAGGCACAAAAAATCGCAGATATTTATTCTGAAAATTTTAACCAAGAAGAAGCCGAGCTTAATATTCAAATAGACTCTTACGATGGTCTACTTTTAAACTTTAGAAATATTGTTGATTTGTTTGAGACGTATAAAAAGGAGAATGCGAAGCTATTTTTAGACCTGAAAGATGAAACGAATGATGTTCTTACAAACGAACGAAAGACATTTTATCAAGATCAGCGTATCGACGGATTAAAGTTTTATTATTACTATATTCTCTTGGCCATTTATATTATTTGTGTTATCTGTTTCGCAGGGTTCTCTCTGTTTTATCCGTCGCAGAGTACATTTAAGATGAGAATTTTCATATTGATTGCGTTAATCGCGCTTCCCTATGTATCATCTTGGGTTTTAGGAAACGTCATCTATTTACTCTACAAAGCATATGGACTTTTACCAAAAAATGTTTACTCTAACGTACAATTGAATATGTAAAAAAATATATATAATTTGGGGTTATATATATTTTAAACCGTGTTTTACAAAGATTATTTTTATTCATCATTATAGTTCTTCTAATACAGCAAACTCCTCGTCTGGTTCGAAGAACTGAACACCATACCATCCCTTCGGTCTTGGCTTACCAAATTTCTTATTCATATATTCGTGTAGTTCTTCGGCCTTGGGCGCCTTTCTAGAACCTTGTGTTTCTTCATACCATTTCTTGAAGGCAGAATTTAATCCAGACTTGTTTACAAATTTATTCGGATTATCAGTTAGAACAATCATCTCGGCAACGAACGCCGCAATATGATCCTGTCCTCGTCTGTATTTATTGGAAGCGTTTTCTACTGTTGCGCAATTTTCAACAATACCTCCAGTTTCAAATGCTCGCTTGACTAACATACTCGCAAATACGGGCGCTAACGCAGGTAACTTATCCTTCAGGCTTTTATCCTTTGGGTAGATGTAGGGAGTATCATCCATGTATGACTCGCCTTCGTCAATAAACTTTGACACGAAATCGCACTTTCGAATTCTTCTCCAAGTACCATCATCATTACTTTCAATATCAAACAAGTTATTTGTGCATACGACCAAATTGAACTGAGGCTCGAAGATCTCGGACTCGGAATATAATCCTCTGGCTTGAATCGGATCACCGCCGGTCAGTTCCTTCATAATACCTTCGTTCAATTTTACACCTTTTGAAGGCTCTTGCATTACAGCATATCTGACGCCCTTTAACTTGAGCACTTCATCTGATGTGCCACCGATTTTACCTCTCACATCTGTAACAAGTGTAATAGGAACTGTTCCCTTGTACTCGCCAAGCGTTACCGACATCAAATCAGCCATGATAGATTTACCATTACTACCGCTTCCATGATAAACATTAAATGTCTGGTTTTTATTTGCGCCGATTAAACACGAAGCTAAATGGTCGTGCATATAACGGTTCAAGTCTGGAATTGGGAACAGCTTAGTCATAAAGGTTTCTATATCGGTAACAGTCGCCTTGAAATCAGCGTTCGAATTATCATATGGAATATAATTGATTTTAGTCGATTTTGTGATATAATCCTCTGGATATCCCTCACGGAATTCTTTATTCGCAAAATCAACTACGCCATTATTAAAGCACATCAAGTATTTATTGGTGTCCATATTTCGGATAAATTCGTCGTCATAGAATATTTCTGCGGCCTCTCGCATAATGTTATTTTTATCGTTCGTTCGCTTCAATTTAATACTCAAATCAACAATGACCTTCACCTTCTTTTGGAGAAACGCCTTTCGCGTGTCGTCCTCCTGATATTCAAACATCTCCTTTTGCATACGCTCCACCTTTGACGTTATTAACGCATAGACTTCCTCCGAAATTTTCGAACGCAAACTTAACCCCTTGTCTGGTGTCCATCTATGATTTTTAAATTGATACCAAATACCCTTTTTGTCATAACTTACGCACACATATCTATCTTTATACATTTGTTTCAGAACCATTGCCAAATCATATTCTGTCGCGGTTTCATATGCCCGTTCCAGATAATATTCGGCGGTTGACTGTTTAATTTTTTCATAATCAGGAGCATTGTCTTTTCTAAGCCAATACATAATAGATTTGCGTGTTACCTTTATACCGTCCTGGTTTGCCTTGGTAAACTTCTTCCACATTGCGTGTAAATCCGGAATAGTATTATAATCAAAATCGGCCGCCTTACTTCTTAACTGGACCCAAGACAAGAATAGTCTATCGTCTGTATGTTTTAAAGCAAATGCCACAAGACGATTTAACAGATGAGATCCAGGATCATAATACTTCGAAGGCAGGGCTTGCGTAAATTCATGTGTTTCTTTCAATTCATACTCGTTGGGGTTTAGATTCTTGAGCATCAAATTAACTGCTCTATCTAAACCATCCTTGTCCTTAATATCGCCGATTGAAATATAGTCATCGTCGCCGCATTCTTCATCATTATCAATAAGCAAATTCATCTTAATCTTACTCGATGCCTTCTTGAGCTTTGACGGTTTATTTCCGATTTTCTTGTTATATTCATCAATAATCTTGGGATTGATTTCAAATTTCGGGTTCTTATCATACTGAACGGACAATTTCGCAAAATCGTTCTTCAAGTCGAACTTACTAACATCCTCCTCGTCCATTTTAAATTGACCATCCACCGGATCAATCGTCATTATGTAATGATGTGTGAGTTCGTATGCCTCGTTTCCCGGTTTTCGTGAGCCGAATAGCTGCCAATTTGTCTTCCCTCTACTAATTCCTTCATCTAAAACGGAATCCCATGTGTTTATGAGAGGCAAATCCTGCCAAACACTCGACATCTGTTCAATCATTTTGTCACGAATAAGGGTTTGCATACAATGATCGATCTGCATTCCAATAATCATATGTATCCCATCTTTTGTAAGTGAACCGTCCGCTAACCTATTTACGTTTGGCTTTTCGAAAATAAACACATCAAACGGTTTATTCGGCTCAATTAAATAACATTCCTTAAGTAGTTCGGAATATTCACATACCATATCACAAATATGTTCTACAGTATGCGGTCTAGTGGTTACATCATGATTATATCTGAAATCAAAATCGACTGCCATAGGACCACCATTTTCTAATTGTCTTTCGGTCAAATATTCTTTGCGCTTTTGAACAAATATACTGTTATAATATAGACCGTAAAACGTGGGGAGTTCGCTGCTTGGAATTATATAAGAACCAGCATAAATATTCTGATCCTTGTCCGGAATTCTTGTGTGGGTAGAACTGGATTGCTCGCCTATTTTTTGTTCATTCTTTGCACTATGCTTTGCGAGGAATTCATTTAAATCCTTAAATTGTGATGCTGCCGCCATTTGTGTATTCATTTGTTGATATAATATATCAACATTTTTCTATTTCATTTTTTTATTTAATAATAACCCACTATTGACCCAGCTGATTAATATTATTATTATGTGTGACATTGTTACGAGTATATCGTATAGAATAAACCAGTAGTTTAGGCGTGTATATGTAATAAAGACTGTTTCAAAATATTTTAATAACGATTGAAGAAATAATCTTGTATTATTATAAGTATTATAATGCCGCTATTCTCGGACGACGCAATAGCCGACTATAGCCGTGACGTATCGACACTGTTAACAAATTATACATTATATAACCAAGAGGCATTTCATATCAAGTATTTCGGCATTACCAGAAAGCTTTTTAATAAAAGTTCAGAGCGCGAGCCTGTTTTTATGCAGTATCAAACCGACATGAATTTGTTGACCATTAATGGTATGGACAACATCTGTTCTAATTCAGTAAGTCCTTGGTATACCATTAACGCAATTAAGACTGCATTTTCTAGACCGGATACATATGACATATTATTTGCAATTGATAAGAGAATCATGGATGAACTCGAAAATACGGAGAATACATTGAAAAAGAAGATGCGACGGGCGGTTGCGGGGGTCATTATTGTTCAAAAGGGCGAATGTAATAGGTCTGGAAAGTCATGGTGTGCCAAAGTAATATGTGTTAGACCAAATACGCTAAGAGGGAGTATACTAATGGGTGCGTGTTTATATTGTATAAAACGATTAGTAAATAACCCATATATTAAGCAAGAGTGTTTATTAGAGCTTGCAGATGGTTATAGTAATTTACCGGCCTTTTATAGTTATACCGCATTGGGATTTTTAAGAGACGACTCCTTGTGGGGCGAAGACTGTTTTAACGCGGAAGGATGTATGCCAATGCGCGCGGATTTAGTAAGGGTTTCCGCGGACGATATTATCAAAAAAGTATTAGGAACAGCGCCACTGTTGAAGTTGAGTGCGGATGAAGACCCTTCTGGATTATGGAATAGAAAATGTGAAGTTGCCAAATATAAAAAAAATGATCCCAACCCGAGTTATGCGGTCCTAAAAGAAATTCAGACAATTAACAATGTATTGCTCGGACTAACCTTATTAAAAAACGCATATAAGCCAGATGTTCCGTCTGAAGTTACGTTGATAGAGCGTTATCGGGGTTCGTGGTTTGGTGTGAAACCTAATGTCTTTATAAGCAGGCAGTTATCAGCAAAATTAACCGCAAAATTGGGCGAATTTGATAGACTCGCTCGCGCACTCCCTGGAGCTGGCTGCTCAATTTCTGGAGGAAGAGGTCGCAAGAAGTCGCGTGGCAAGGGGACGCGTGGCAAGAGTGCCCGCGGTAGAAAAACACGCAGAAGGAAATATTACAATCCGAAATGATATAAATACATTTTCATATAAAACATATTATGACTACCAATATCTCAAAAGAGACAATCAATAGATTATTAAAAGATGTAAGATATATAATCAAAAATCCCCTCACGGACAATGGCATATATTATGCGCATGATGACTCGGATCTTTTAAAAGGGTATGCGCTTATTATTGGACCGACGGAGACGCCATATTTCGGCGGAAATTATTTTTTTGAGATTGAATACCCTGCGGATTATCCACATAGTCCGCCAAAAGTGAAATATTGCACAAACGGAAACAATGTTCGATTTAACCCGAATTTATATGTATGCGGTAAGGTGTGCGTTTCACTGTTAAATACATGGCGCGGAGACCAGTGGACATCTTGTCAATCTATATCTACCATGCTCTTGACATTATGTACTTTACTATGTGAAGACCCGTTGTTAAATGAGCCTGGCGTCGATAAGGGGCACAAGGACTGTAAAAGTTACAATGAAATTATTCAGTTTGCGAATGTGGACATTGCCATATGCGATATTGTCGATAAAACACAATCTGTTTGTATGCCTTTTTTTGAAAATTTTTACCCATTCGTAAAGGAAAACTTTATTAAAAACTATGATAAATTACTAGAATTTGCGCAAAAGAAAAATACAGAACTTGAATCAGCGAAGCACGTTTACAAGACTGGGTTTTACAGCATGACAATTAATGTTGATTATAACCTAATCATTGAAAGATTAAAGATTTCAAGAACAATTGTAGATATTATGTAGCGAGGCGGGTTTACATTTAATATTTAAAAGAAAATTGAAATAAATAAATAAATTAAAGTATAATATATATATCAAAGATGCACTTCTGTACTAACTGCTCCAATATGTATTACATTCGCATTAATAGCGACGACCCGAATAAGCTGGTCTACTATTGTCGCAAATGTGGAAACGAGGACAAGTTGCTTGCCATCGAAAATGTATGTGTATCCAAGACACATATAAAACAATCAGAGCAAACATTTAGTCATATTATCAACAAATATACAAAATTGGATCCTACGTTGCCGCGCATTAATACTGTTTTATGCCCAAATGTAGACTGCGCTACAAATAAAGACGGCAAACCTCGCGAAATAATTTATATTAGATATGATACTAGTAATATGAAGTATATTTACATGTGTTCAGAATGCGATACTGTGTGGCAAACAACCGAATCATCATAAATAAATTTAATAATTTTAATATATAAATATTGCTCTTGATAAGACATATAAACTTACCTTGTTTATATTTTTTACATTTTATATTTTAAAGAAAATTGAAATAATAATTTAAAACTAATCTTTAGTTAATATAATAAACAATGAGCGACTACGAAGATAACGACAACTACGATTCTGATAACCAGGCGGGAGGTGAGGAGGAGGAGGAAGATGAACAGCCATCCTCACTAAAAACGGCACTATTTAAGCCGCCTATTGTTAAAAAACTGGGACTCGGCGGAGATGATGACGATGATGACGCGGTAAATGACGATGAAGAAGTTGATGACAATGAGGATGAAGAACAAGTTGGCGGAGCCGATGAAGAGGATGAAGATTATGAGGACGTTGTAGAAGACGATGGTGATGACGACAATGACGAAATTGATATTAATGAAGACGGCGAAGCTGTTGAAAAACCTACACAAAATAAATCCGCAAAGACCGCGCAAAAGCCCAAGAGAAATTTGATAACAATTGACGACGATGACGAAGATTACGACGAAGATGAAGACAATTATCTACAAAAATTCGATTCTCAGTTGATTAAAAACTATGTGGACGCGTTTCACCCCGAGTGTTTTAGTCACAACTACGAAGAAATCGCAAAAATGTCCGTTGTTGTTAAGAACGCAGATGGAATTATTGTTGACCCGCTTCACAGAACTATCCCTTATTTAACCAAGTATGAAAAGGCACGAGTTATTGGTCAGCGTGCCAAACAACTTGAAACTGGCGCAAACCCGCTTGTGAAAGTTCCTGAAAGTATTATTGATGGCTATATTATAGCCGAATTAGAGCTTCGCGAGAAGAAGCTCCCGTTTATTATTCGACGACCCATTCCCAGTGGCGGTTGTGAGTATTGGAACCTTAGAGACCTCGAGCTAATAACATATTAATAACTAACATTCTAACATTCTATTAAACATATCTTATATAGTATATATATGCCTAGCAGTAAATCTAAAATTCAACCCAAAAATAAAAAGGTCCTACCAATGGACTTTTTTATTGAAACCCGCTCTACTTCCAATACCGCGAGTGGAATAAAAGAATTATCCGAGACGACCAGTTTTACTTGTATCTTTTGTAAGGATAATGATGTCGAGACTAAGATGGCGATTTTGGATACTACATTGCCGACATTTGTATTGCTGCGTAAACATTATTGCTTGTCTTGCTGGCTGAAGTTAATTCGCTAGAATAATATATTAAAGGCAAAATTGTAAAATAAAATACTATTATGAACAAAACAATTGTAGTATGCGAGTATTTGTGGATTGGAGGCGAAGGTGAAATACGGTCTAAGACTCGCGTATTTAAGATCGGTGATGTATGCTTGGATAGCAACTTAGTTCTGCCCAATTGGAATTACGACGGGTCGTCTACTAAACAAGCCACTTCTGACGGAAATACAGAGGTGATTTTGAAACCGCAAAGTATATTTGCCGACCCATTCCGAAAGGGAGAAAAGAGCGAATGCTACATTGTTTTATGCGACACCTATGAACCAAGTGGTAAACCGTTGCCTACGAATCATAGATATAATGCTGAAAAATTATTTAATGCTCGCGTGGATGAGGTTCCGTGGTTTGGATTGGAACAAGAATATTTTTTAGTGTTAAATTCTACAGATAATGTAAACCGCATACCGGTTCCAGATGGGCGTCATTATTGCGGACAATCTAGTAAAATAGAGCGCGCAATTGTTGAGAAACACCTGCACGCCTGTTTATATGCCGGATTGACTATTTCAGGAATTAATGCAGAAGTTTCGGAGGATCAATGGGAATTTCAAATCGGACCTTGTACAGGAATACGCGCGGCTGATCAGCTTATTGTTGCGAGATATTTGCTGGAGCGAGTGGCTGAATTGTACAACGCAAATATTAACTATTATCCCAAACCATCATCGCTTATAAACGGCTCCGGTTGTCATGTAAATTTTAGCACCGCATCTATGCGCGCACCAGGAGGCTTGAAAGTCATCGAGTCTTGTATGCCAAAATTAGAAAAGAGACACAAAGAACATATTGCCGTTTACGGAGAACATAATGAGCTCCGATTGACTGGGAAGCATGAAACTTCTGATATGAACAAGTTTAGTTTTGGAGTGGGAACTCGAAATACATCTGTAAGAATCCCCACACAAACCGCCACAGATGGCTTCGGTTACTTTGAAGACAGAAGACCCGCATCGAATATTGACCCGTATAGAGCAACCTCTATCGTATTCAAGACCTGCTGCCTAGGTGACTAAATATATTGTAAAAAAATAAATATATTTAGTAGTGTTAATTTTTCATAATTAGCAGACAATTGTCTTGGTATTTTGCGTTGTTACACAACCGGCTACTGCTGTTTTTGTAACATTTTTAATTTGTGTATAAATAAATTCTACATTTGAAATACTTACCAATTTTTGTGTATTATTCTTGCACAACAACGCGCCTATTTTTACAATGTACATGAGCTCCTTCTTTTTTTTTATATCATCGGGAACTTCGCATACAACATGACAAGACGAAACATCCTTGGCGTGAAACCATAAATCGTCTTCCGCTCCTTTATCAATCGTAGCAAAGTTTTCACCCTGATTCTTCCCGATATAAAATGTGATTTCTCTCTTTAACGAGGGAACGAATATTATTTCTGTTTTCATCCTTATAATAGTAATAAGCAATAATAGTTAAAATATATTTCTATATATTGTAGGCATTCAATTTTTTATAATATATATACTTATTATGAATAGTTGCGCAGCATCTATATATGCGAATATGGTTGCCTGTATGAATTGTTTATTCGAGACAATATCAATGAGAACGGGTCCTTTGCAAGATGTCGAATATATGCCAGTTAATAACGAAGTTTATTTGGCGCATAGTATGGAGAGATAGGGCTATGGAGAGATAATAGAGAGAAAATATAGTTAACGTAGGTTTCAATTTTAAAAGGGTTTAAACCTTAATTTTAAATTACTGTATGAAGGTAGCATTGTGTTTTATAATCAGTTACGAACATATATTAAATAAAGAGGAAATTTGGAAGGAATGGATAGAGCCAAACAAGGATATTATAAATGTATACTTTTATTATAAGGATTTTACAAAGATTAAATCGCAGTGGATTAAAGACCATACAATTCCACCGTGTTATTTATTCGAAACTAGTTATTATCATGTTATCCCTGCGTATTTATCGATTATGCAATTCGCATTGACGGCGGATGTCGACAATTCGTGGTTTTGTATGCTCACCGATTCGTGCTGTCCCATTATTTCGCCCAATAAATTTAGAGATTTGTTTTATACTCACTACAATAAGAGTCTTATGAGTTGGAAGCCGGCGTGGTGGAACGTTGACTTTCATAAACGAGCAAATCTTAAACAGTTTTCACCAGATCTTCGTCTTGCAAATGATCCGTGGTTTATATTAAAGAGAGAAAATGTACTCCAAATTCTTACTTTTGCGAATAAGCAATCGCGCGTAACAAAAATAATATGCGACGGTGGGTTGGCAAATGAAAGTCTATTCGCTATTATTTTACACGGCTATAAACAATTGGGTCCAAATGGTGGAGTGCTGTCACAAGTAACCCATCTTGCGGACTGGAATAGGATGGCTAGCGCAACAAGTCCGCATTTATTCAAAGACGCAAATGACGCGGATATACTATTTTTGGATACCGAATTGAAAAAAAACAAGTGCGCGGTGTTTGTCCGCAAAATCGCGCCAGAATTTCCTGACGATGTTCTAAGAAATTACATTTACAAGGTTGGGCAGAGTAACCAAACAATCAGGAAGCCAATGATATTCGTATATAGTGAAATTATTGCTTTTTTAAGGCGACAAGCACCATTAATGTTATTCGCGGTTGCGGCGTATGTAATTTATGCGAGGCTATACAATGTTGACAAAATGCTTACGATAAAATAACTCGTTCCTTTAGATACAAGAAATAATGTAATTTTTATATAATTAATTATATTATTTATATATGATATGATGCCTAAAACACAGTTTATGCCTATGAATAGCAGAGGTAAGGGAGCACTTGCGCGTGCGTATAACTTTGCGAATCGATCCTCGGGATATGTATTATCCCCAGCCGCCTTTTTAAATGGACCCACACAAAAGACTCCTTTGGTAACAAACTCAGATACAATCGCTATCCCAGATACAGCAACCATCCCTGATACAACGATTGATTATGTTATTGTTGGTGCTGGAATTACTGGCGCATACCTCGCGAAAAGATTATCAATGTTGTTCCCAGATAAAAAAATACTGGTCCTAGAGAAAGACCAACATATCGGAGGTAGATTACACTCAAACGCAAATGCTGAAGTAATTGACCCTCTAAACAAAATTGCGCATGAATTCGGCGGTATGAGAATTTTTCCATCAATTCATCCGCGCGCAAATCAACTACTCAAATTAAATGGCCTTGATATAGTAGAAGTCCCATATGTTCAGGATAACGGAATTTATTATGGTCGTTCCAAGAGATTCAAAAATAGCGACATATTTCCAGACACAGAGTCGGTATATTATGTAGATGAGGGTGAAAGGGGGGAAAACGTTAATCATCTTATAACTAATAACGTTTCAAGCACAATTATACAGAATGGATATACATATAATTTTGATTTTAACAATAGAAAGGAGCTATATAAGTCTAGCTTGTCTAGTCATGATTTTAAAGAGACTGTTATGAACGGAGAGAATAAAATATCCAACGAAAATTGGAATCGATTTTGTGAAATATCTGGATATCCTGGATTATTTAATATTCCAATGAGCTTTGTGTGTGGGGTAAGCAAAATGCTGTCATTGAACCAGTATAATGTTTCTACGCAATATTGTATAGTAAATGGATATCAGCAAGTCCCGCAAACCCTATTAAATAGTTTCACTACAACGTCATTTGAGCAAGTAGTACAAAAAAATATGGGGCCAACGCGTAATATATTACACAATGTAAGTTTGAGTAAATTTGAAACAAACCAAGATAAAACTGTTAAATTGCTGCTTACTGATGAGAATAATACGAGTTATCATGTTGACACCCAAAATTTATACATATGTACTGCCGCTAGTAGCGTTTTTACTATAGCAGGGTTCCCGAGCAACTTTATAAAACGCGCGCAAAATCAACTCATTCATTTACCGTTGTTTAAACTATTCTTTTACTACAAAAATAACTGGTGGGACGCACTCGAGATTTCGTCTGGTAGATCCACTACAGATCTCAATATAAACCAATTGTGGTTTCACAGTAGCAATATATTAATGACATATTCTGCCGGAAATGACGCGACATATTGGGCAAGTAAAATTCCTCGATCACATCAAACAGATTTTATTAATATAGATACAACAACCGACGAATTGGTTACAGAGGTTTTGAACTGTTGTTCCAAAATGTTTCCAGAAGCAGGGCAAATTCCGCAGCCAGATAAAATAGCATGGGCATATTGGAACAATGGAACTACAGTATGGTCAGCGTTTGATTTGAATAATTTTGATAAGAGAGTAAAAACCGACGTACAAAAAGAATTAATATATCCATTCCCCGACAATGACCATATATGTTATTTAAATAACGATATATCTTTGAATCAGGGATGGGTTGAAGGGAGTATTGAGTTGGTTGATGATTTTTTATTAGAACAATTCAACTTGCCAAATATAATGAATATAAAGTCATTGTAAAATATTACACATTGAATTAATTAACCTATTCTAAATCTAAATCGGTTTAAAATTATCTTTAGTTATTATATAATGTGGGGTCATTTGTTATTTTTATTAGGTGTTTCATTAAGTCTTTCGCGGGTTTCATGTATTTTGAACCAATTGTCGTTTAGTGGTGGAGGATCATTTGGAGCGGTTGAAATTGGTATAATTAAAAAGGTCGCAGAGATGGACCCCAAAAACTATAATACATACACGGGCATTTCAGCCGGTGCGTTGAACTCCGCGTTTTTGTCATATTACAAGAATATTAATGACGGCATTCGTGCGGCAGAAAAAATATATTCGAGTATACATAACCGAATGATATATAAACTATTACCTACGACGTCAATGTCCCTACTAAATACCGAGCCACTATTTAACACGTTGATGCTGGTTATTAACAAAATGCCTGGAGAGCCAGTTATTCACACGTTAATTGGCGCCACCAACTTATATAGCGGCAATTTAGACGTATATTCGTTTGAAAATAATGACGATTTAAATAAGGTATATTTGATGATGTCATCGTCGGCAATCCCAGCCGCGTTTCCACCAATAAGATACAACGGCAATTTATATGCTGATGGTGGCACGCTAAGCAACGAATTGCTTCAAGTAGAACATAATGGTCAATACTTGAATATTACATTTATTACACCATATGAAGGATATGTTTATGATAATGCGCCGATTGATTCATTAAAAGAAATGGTAAAACGAACCGTAATGATAGTAAAAACTAATTTTAATAATCCAATGGCAACATTGAATCAAAATTGTAAGGATCCCATCGGCGAAATTAATAAATATTTTGTAGATCCGGTGGCATTGGAAGGGTATAGTATATTAAACTTTGACGACGGACAGAAGCTTATTGATATTGGATACAATAATGTTCGACACAAGAAATACAAGTTGTGTTAAGGTTCTTGTTATTTGTTTTTGATTATTTACACCATTGAAGATTTATAATGGTGTAAATTATATTGTATAAACCTATTTTATACGAATGTGTTGGAACGAGAGTATTTCATTAAATACATTTTTATTTAGTAGTTTTGTATTAGCGCTTATTATTTATAACAATTCTTTTACAAAATATAAAATTCAAGAACTAAATAACAAATGGATATATTTTTTTATTTCATCCTTTGTATTTATGCAATTAATAGAATTTTTTATTTGGAGAAATATTAACAACAAATTTTACAATAATATATTTTCAATTTTAGCAACATTATTACTAATTATACAACCAATTTTAAGCATTATGATTGTAACAAATGTAAAAGTGCGTAAGTTATTATTAATTTCCTATTTATTGCTCGCAGTTCCATATTCAATATATAAATTTTCAAATACAGATATTCATTCTGAAATAAGTGAACTCGGGCATTTAACCTGGAACTTTTTTGATACAGCTCCAATTGTTTCGATTGGTTGGTTATTTTTCTTATTATTTAGTTTTGTTTATGAAAAAAAATGGATTGGACTTGTTTTTGGATTAAGTGCTTTAATTATTGCCTTTTTTAATTATACAAAAGATCAAACTATGTGGAGCATGTGGTGTTGGAGTGTAAATTCAATTATGATTTATTACGCAATTTACTTGTTAATATATTTGCCATTTTTAGAAAAAATGAATATTTGTTAATGTACGAGACAAAAATATATGTTATATTGAGGTCATTTAAATATATCCTAGTGTATTTTATATAATGGACGAGATTCAACTACTAAGAAAAGAAAATGAAGAGCTTAAAAATAAAGTTATTGAATTGGAGGAAAGGTTGAAAAAATATACTGCGCCAGCTAGAAGCAAAACCTATTATGAAAATCATAAAGACGAACTTTTGGAAAAGATGAAAAAATATAAGCAAACCCCAGAGCAAATTAAGGAACGAAATAAGAAGGCGTATCTGAAAAGAAAGGAAAAAATGGAGAAAGAATCACAAATAGATAAGTTATTGATTTAATATATTTAACGCAAAATATATTAAAATTTTATCTTTAGTAATAGTATAAGAATGGCAAGATTAAAATATGATTATGAAATGTTAAAAAATATTTGTCATGATGGTGGAGTTACATTATTAGTTGACTATAAAGATAAATATATAACAAGGGACTCTAGAATTGTAGGCAAGTGCGTTTTATGTGAAAATAGGTTCGACAAAAGTTTAAATAAATTACATAAACAACGAAATTTTGGTTGCGAGTCCTGTGCTAAAATACTAAAATTTGAAAGAATTAAAAATACAATGGTAGATAAATATGGCGTTGAATATGCGGCGCAATCACAAATATTTATTGACAAAATGAAGGAGACGACACTAGAAAGATTTGGTGTAGAAAACGCCAACCAATCTGAACAAATTAAAGAAAAAATTAGACAAACAAATCTAGAAACATATGGTTTCGAATATGGATTACAAAACAAAGAAGTCAAAGAGAAACGAAAAATTACAAATTTAGCAAAATATGGTGTTGAAAATCAATTGCAACGCAAAGAAATAAGAGAGAAAATACGGGAAACAAATTTGGAAAAATATGGCGTTGAATTTAGTATGCAAAATCCGGAAACAATGGAAAAACAAATTAAAAGCTCTTATTATTTAAAGGATTACAAGTTACCATCTGGTGATTTAATTAAAATACAAGGGTTCGAACATTATGCTTTAGATGAATTGTTTAAATGCGAAAATATCAATGAAAATGACATCATAACTGGATGTAAAAATGTCCCTGTTGTATGGTATAACGACGCAACCGATAAAAAACATCGACATTATGTAGACATTTATATTCCACTACAAAATAAGTGCATAGAAGTCAAATCAACTTGGACTTTTAAAATGCAAAAAGAAACTATATTTTTAAAACAGCAAGCCGCAAAAGAAGTTGGTTATTTATATGAAATTTGGGTTTATGATAATAAAGGAAACAAGGTTGAATTTTACAACTAACACTTCCATCTTGAGGAACACAACAGACAAGTTACAAACGTCGTCATCGCTTCGTCCGCTGACCTTGTTTGCATTTGATAATAAGTACATTGGTTGCCTTTACACTTACGACAAGTAAACGTATCTGTAGCCGCAGAAATATTCGTCTCAAATTTATTCTTATCTCGCTTCGTCTTGGTATCAATAAGTTTCGCCCATCGCTCGGGCTGAAGTTCCTGATGTGTCATAAACGCAACAACGTGTGCCTTAACAGTCTCGTCTAGAATTTGCTTCAAAACATCCCCCTTCAAATTGGTCATAATACTACGCAACCGGTCTAAATAAATCTGAATAAACTTTTTATTGTCCCACTTTTTAACAACCTTGAACTGGTCTGCCTCCTTCAACGCATAATTGTATATTCCCTTTTCCAAATTAGAACTATGTTTTTCGTTGTGTAAAATGCCATCCAACTTCTTTCTGATATTTCCACGAAATAGCTCCGAGTCGTCGATTTTATAATGCGACATTCTGATTGATTTACATATTAACATTATATTTAAATCAATATCAATTTTATTTTTATAATTTGGAGAATTACTTGCTCGATTCAGATTCGTAATCATAAGATTCCTCGCTCAATTCCGAACCAAGGTCTTCAATAACAATATCCTCCTCTAGGTCCGCCGAGTTATCCTCGTCCATCTCCTCTTCTTCACTTGATTCGGCATCGTCAGAGTCTTCAGTCAGTTCTTCCGCGTCACTGCTATCTACGACAAATCCATCCTTTAAATAACCCTGTTTCGTTTTCTTCTCCTTTGGAACATTCGCAAGCTCGTCCACCTCTGCTTCATCTTCAAGCGCAGTAGCCGCCAAATCTTCAAAACCACCAAATAGCTTCTCGTAAATTTTGTTCCACAATGGCAGCCCTAGATCAACATACACGTTACTTCCGTCCTGTTTAATATACGCCATTATAGCGCAATTCCCAAAAAACAGGGTTGTATCAATCGGTGGCGGAAAATCATATTTATTCTCGGAATTAGGTCTTCCGTCCGTTTTCGCATACACTTCAATAAAATATTTCTTTCCGTCATACTTGGCATTCCACTCAACCTGTTTAACAAAATCGTCTCCCTTCTTGAAACCACACTTCTTATACAACTCATCTAATTTAAAATCCTTTACGGCAAGTGGCTTTAAAGAACCACCTTTCTCAACAATTATAATACTTAGAGGCTGGGACATTACTTATTATAAATAAATTGAATAGGTTTAAATAGTTTGTGCAATTATAATATAATTACAATGAAGGTTTTCATAAACAATTTTAATTTAGATGCTCTCCCAAACATTTTAACAAGTTTCAATGATAGCCTAGTTAAAACAGAAGTATATATACAGGTATATTCCATCGACGGAATATATAAAATAGATTCCTCCAAAATATTAAAACTAACCGCAGTAGACAGTGATATCGAAATCTTGAAAGATTATTGTAGCCCATTTACTTTGATCATAGATAGGTCCTATTTTACAGAAGAAGTGGCAACGATGTTTGACCCCGAACACGTCTCTACAAAAATAAAAAAGTGTATTTTTGAATTCAATAAAAACCCAAATTTTAAACTAATCATAGAAGGGGCTTATGTAGAGGACCACAATATTTTTCAGAAAAGTGTTTCTTTTAGCACGGTCCCGAATAATATATATTTTGAGGGAGACAATAATCTAAATATTAACGATGCTTTAGTTAAAAAAGAATTAATTGGGTTGTTATCTCTCTTAAACTAATATCGTAATATAATAATATGCTATCCTGGATAATTCAATTTACAATTATATCAATCATTTTAATATTTTTAGTGCATTATCTGATAAACTTTTTCAAATCTACATTAACCGTGCCAAAGATAAAAGATTTAGTAAATGCACCAAATCAAAAATACGAAAATATGTATAACGTTATACGGCGCAACTCGGCGGTTGTTCAAGAAACTCAGCCCGAGCCATCAACAGATGAATATACGCTCATAGATTTACTACCAAATAAGGAAGAGGATAATATGAAAACAAAACTAAAGGATTTCTTAAAAAAACAAATGAGACCTTCTAGCGACGCGGGTACTGATTTGGCCACATTAGATTCCATGTCAAATATTGACTCATTTTCAAGTTATTAAGCCGGTATTTTGTTTTTCTAAGGTGATAATGAAAAAGGTTTAAAGAATACGACCTTATATATATTATAAATGCTGACACAATCAGAAAAAGCAAATTTATTAAAGGATTTTCCTAATGTCAAACTTTCTTATGAAAATATAATTTATAAGAAGGTTCATAACTCAGATTATATTGTAGCTATTCCAGAAGGCGTCAAATGTTTCGCGTGGTTTACGTCATTCAATGATAAATTTGTTTGTCTAATTATGGAATTAACCGAGGGGAACCAGATTTCAGATATTAAAATTGCGAATGCGTGCTTTTCGAACGACCTCGCATACGGAACAATCCTATATGGGACTGTTGTATATCAGTCATCCAACCGATTTTTCTACATTGAAGATATTTTCAGTTACAAGGGATGTGATGTAGCAAAAACCAGCTGGGGCGACAAGTTGACAAAAATGAATACCATGTTGAAAAAAGATTTGAAGCAAGTTGCTTATAACAACTCTTTTATCGTATTCGGGTTACCGTTATTATGTAAAACAAATGAAGAGCTCGAGAAAAGAATGCCAACCATAAATTACAAAATAAACAATATCCAGTTCATGTTATTTAAAATGTATAATAAACACATATCCGTACCGTATAAGAACTATATTGAACCAATCCGCACCACTAGTGTAGGTGAGCGTTTTAACTCGGTTTCCCCACCAATTCTCAAAACACCAATAACTAGTGAACAGCAATATAGAGAACCGCAACAAAATAAACCCAACATTATTAGACCATCACCAAAAGCCGAAATCGTCTTCTTAGTTCGCCCAGAGATTCAGGACGATATATACAACATATACTGTCTAAATTCCGGATTAAAGGAGGAACAGCACGGCATCGCACATATTCCCAATTTTAATACAAGCGTGATGATGAATAAGTTATTTAGAAATATTAAGGAAAATCATAATTTGGACGCGTTAGAGGAAAGTGATGATGAGGACGAATTTGAAAACGATAAGAGTGATAAATTTGTGTATTTAGATAGATCATACAAGATGGTATGTGTATATAATCCCAAATTTAAAAAATGGACACCAATTAAATTAGCAAATGAAAAATCAGAAATAATTAAGGGTTTTGAAATTAAAAATATATATAAAATATATGACGAAAACAAGAAGAAACAATTTACCAAAAAATAAAACTTGTAAAATAAATTATATCCCAGCAGCAGATAAAGATATAAAAGCAATTATAGACGTAAATGCTATTAGAAATAATGTTAAGTTTTTAAGGAAAAAAACAGGAACAGATATTATGCCTGTTTTGAAAGCTGACGCATATGGTCATGGTCTTATAGAAATGGCAAAGGTTCTAAGAACAATTGGTGTAAAGTATATTGGTGTAGCTACACTTGGAGAGGCAATTTTGCTGCGTAAAAGTGGCGATAAAGGCAGAGTTTTAGCTTGGTTATATGATATTGATGGCCCTGAATTTAAAGACGGATTAAAATTAGATTTAGATATCGCTATATTTGATGAAAAACATATTCCAAAAATAGAAAAAATGATTCCAGCTGGGCAAAAACTAAAAGTAACCATGTTTGTTGACACTGGAATAAACAGAGCAGGTATTCCATATAATAATTCACTACAAGCATTTAAAGATGTTGCTAAATGTGATAAATTTGAAATTATAGGAATGATGTCACACTTAGTATGTTCAGGAATAAAAAACAGCCCAATAGTAAATGAACAGTTGCGCAAATTTAGAGCCTTAAGAGGTGAGTTACAAGAAATTGGAATAAACCCTCCGCTTGTTCATATAGCAAATACTGCAGCTTGTTTAAATTATGATGTATCTGATTTTACATTATCACGTTCAGGTTCTGGAATATATGGAATACCTGGAGTAGCTAAAATAGACAAAAATTTAAAATTAGCAATGACAGTAAAGTCGTATATAATTCAGTTAAAAGATATAGAAAAAGGTGAAGGAATTGGGTATGATTGGAAATATATAACTCCTAAAAGAATGAGAGTTGCTGTATTACCAATTGGGTATGCTGATATTATTCCCCGTTCATCTTCAGGTAAATTATACGTTTATATAAATGGAACTAAGAGAAAGGTATTAGGATTAATCAGTATGGACCAAATTATTGTTGAGGCTAAAGAAAAAGATAAAATAAATGATGATGTTATAATTTTTGGAAATAGTTTTAATTGCCCGCAAACCATATTTGATGTAGCAAAAGCTGGCGATGCTTTTCCAATTGAAATATTATGTCATACAGGTTATCGTATTAATAGAACTTATATAAATCGATAAATTATATATACAATATATATATACATGTCAGGCTCAGGAGCTTCGAATCTAGGATATGGAAATATAAATCCTTATAGTACTAGCCCGTATGTGAACGGGACAAGTTCAAATTATTCAGGTAGTTTTAGCAGCAATGAAATACCCGGACTTCCCGGTTTAGCGGGTTCAAAGAGTAATATTGATGCTGCGGCAGGAATTGTACCGGGCATTTGTTTATTTAAGGGAGGTGCTAAAAAACTTAAAAGAAAAATAAAAAATATCACTAAACATTATAAGAAGATGAAGGCTGGAAGTAAAAAGATGAGAGGGATTCAACAACGTCTTAGAAGTAGAATGGCGTCTAGAAGTCGCAGTAGAAGTTTTTCGGGAGGTAAAAAGACTAGACGCAGCCAACGCAAACGCGGATCTAAACGTAGTTCTAAACAACGCGGCGGCTATGGGCAATATCAGAATAACTTACCAATGACACAAACTTATCAAGTAGCAGGAATTGATTTGCCCGCCAGCGAATTAGCCTTAGCTAATCCTCCGCCTGTTACTACATTGTCTAATGCAACCAGTTGTGTAGATAATTATTCAAGATTTACCAACACTGGTTTCCCTAGTAGAGGTCATTAAAAATTTTTATATAATAATAAATTTATATAAAAATATTACAGAAACATTTAAATACGCACAAATTCAATGTATCCTTAATATTTTTTTAACTCGGTACCTAGGTAGAGTATAATAGGAAGAACGTCTGCGAATAAATGTGATACTGGACTATAATAAGAAGAGTAATAGTTAAAAGATTCGGGTTTAAACCGCATGATTCCATTTTCAAAATCGGCAATAGTTATACTGGCCTCGCTTGAATAAATATCGTTTGGAAAATATGTTTCAAATGTGTAGTTTTTAAACGGGTTATGTAACAAATTTCTAAAAAACGATCTTTTTTTCCATTTAATATTATTTTCATCTAAATAGTAATCGTCCATATTATTTGGAATAAGTGTTAATGTTCCTACAGGAAGAATATTTGTTTTATTTCTATTAATGTGCTGTATTTTTGTAGGTATTTTATGGTAATTTTGTACAATTAATATGAAAATAAAACCTAACAATAGTAAAAATATTACTTGAAACAGGTGTTTCATTTGCTATACTATTATTTTATAATAAATATGTAACATTTATTTTTACATTAATATTTTTCGTCAGAAGAAAATAATGAATCATAACGCCTATTTTTTAAATTTTAATAAACACTGACCACCTAAATACTTATCCTTTGGCCCCTCCGTTTCTTCTTCTTCCTCTACATCAGAATCGTCTGTAATACTTTTGTCTGAACTATTGCTTTTTATTGATATTTGTTTTTTTGATGTTTTTGTAATACACAATTTATTTGTTTTGGGCTCGAAAACTGATTTCCATTTTGAAAAATCGGTATTGTATTCAATACTATTCGCCCCTATAATTTTATAATTTTGTTTTTTATAATAGGCTTTTCTTTTTAACCATTGTCTTTGAAACACATCATGCGAGTCAACGAAATCATAAATAATGGGATGTGAAAATTTGTGCTTTGCCCTTAAAATTCTTCCGACTATTTGAACTATATCGGTTTTAGGTGTGATTAAAAACTCCGCATTTAGCGTGGGAATGTCCAAACCCTCGGAACACATAACGTAGCTTGAAATTATAATTTGCTTCTTTTCTGACTGTTTAAGCTCAGCTTCACTCATCCCTCCAATATAATACCCAACACTAGCCAAATTTTTACAAACAAACTTTTTGTAAATATAATGTAATATATTCAGATTGTGAGCCATTACGATTGTGTGCGTTTTCTCTAGCGGTTTAACATGTTTATTTTCAATATAGTTTTGTTCATATTTTAAAACCTTTTTACAGCTCGGACATTTTGGCCTCTCTCTTTTAACACCCTTTGCTTCAATGTTTTCCATACAAGGCATACAATATTTAACAGAATCACAACACGTATTACGAACCAAATAATTATTATTTTTACCGCAAATTAAACAATGTGGCACGGCCTGGTCCATTTCTAATTTATGTTGGCACGTGGTTTCATAATCAACATCCTCAACCCGAATAAAATCACACAATGTTTTAACGATGAATTCAGTTCTACGATTATATTCGCATAATTTCGAAATCATAGAACTATTTTGCGGTTTTCCACGGAAATCTAAAATAGTATCGTTAAATTCGTCATCATCAACTTTATATGTGACCTGTCTTACTTCGACAAGAAGTTCGCTTTTATTTTCTGCTTTGTAAATTACATTACCTAAAAACATTTTAAACACAGATGTAGTTCCATCTTTTCTTTCCATTGTTGCCGACAAACCAAGCATGTATTTTGTAACAACCTTAAACAATGAATTTGAAAACGACTGACTAGAAATATGATGGACCTCATCTATAATAGTGAGTCCAAATTGGTCAAATAATGATTGGTCATAATCCTTTGAAATCAAACTTTGTAACATGCATAAAACAATGTCTTTATCTTCGACATCAATAATGGGGCCCTGAATTTTCCCGATACGAGCTTTAGGTAAAAACTGATGAATTCTCTCTATCCATTGGTTCATCAAAAATTCTTTGTGGACGATGACAAGCGTCTTCTTTTTTAGTTTTGACAAAATATACAATGACCCAGATGTTTTGCCCCACGCGCAAGGCAACTCCAATAATCCACCACCACATACTGAAGATGTACAATGATTTATAAATTTACCTACAACGGGTTCCTGATAATCGCGCAACTGTCCGCAAAATTCTACCGCAATGTCTGTCCCATCTGTAACCTTGTACTGTTTAGGCAGACCAAAATTATCGCTGCCGTAATAATGAGGCACATAAAATTTATTTGCCGACTCTCGATAAGCAGGAAACGTTTTCTGATTATCATTCATAGGAGAACCAATAAGAAATGGTTTAATGGTTAAATCATTTCTTATTTGTTTTTGCTGTTCAATGGTAAGTTCGCTTTTATGTATAGTATAGCCTTTTTGGCCAAGATAGGTATTAAGCTCCATAAGTTGGATTATATTATTTAGTAAAATTTGTTTATATCCTTTTGCTGAAGTTTTTAAAAATTTGACTAAATAAAAATCTATCATTATGATATATGGAAAGTTTCTCTCGCTTATTTAAAAAAGAAAACATGGGTGAGTTAGTATTGGTAATATTGCTTGTTGTTTATTTGATTTTAGGATTGAAAACTCCCGAACCATTCGCAAGCATGATTGATTCCATGGGCGGTAAAATTGTTATGTTCGTGGTCGTAATTTATCTATTCATGAATGCCCACCCCATATTGGCGGTATTAGCTTTGCTTGCCGTTTTTGATTTAATGCGCCGATCATCTATGACAACAGGAATAGCCGCTCTTCAAAAGTTCGCACCTTCTGAAGAAAAGAAAATGTCGCAATTCACCGCGTATAACCAATTTCCATATACTTTAGAACAGGAGGTCGTTTCAAAAATGGCGCCAATTATGAAGTCGGGGTATTCCATTACACCATCATCCTTCAAACCCTTATTGGACGATACACACGATGCGTCACCAATTAACAAATAAAACGCGTAAACCGAATTTACAGGTATATTTAAAAATACATTAGGGAAAACGCAGCCGGCACTGCTGATAAAAAATTTGAAAAAGAGGGGGAGGAGTTTGAGGTTGATGAAGAGTAGCCAGGGATTATTGAACTCCCTCTTTAATGTCGTCAATTAATACGTATGTGTGTTGAATCATGTATACACAATACATTACATATATTCCTGCAATATAGTGACAATATGGGTGATTTCTTTCATAGGTTTCTTTATCGCCATTACTTAACCGTTCTATTTGCGAATGCAATATAATTAACACACCGCCTCCCATAAGAATATAACGGAAATGCACACCGCGATAGCACATGTATACGTTTAGTATTGCGGTGTTTAGTTGCAAAACACTTGTCTCTATACGGCACAGAACGCATTCGTAGTAATAATGATATATGGTGGATATTAAAATGGATGATGTTAATACCGCGGCCATTATTTTGTCTATACAATGTGAAACATATGTACCCGAGTTGTATCCAAATATCCACCAGAGACATGGCAATAATATAGGGATATGTGATGTTATCATGTGAGATGTAATTTCGCGATGTTTTATTTCGTGTGAGCACTCTGGCATTTTATTGTATTGTATAGTTTTGCGTTTATATATGTTTTTAATATATTTATGACCATTGACGGTTCAAGAAAGAATGTAAATATACGCCAAGTATGGTATATTTACATGCGGATTTATTTATAGTACATTATTTGCGACTCATTGATTTTTTATTTCTTTGTGTTCTTTTACTTTTCTCGTTCCTCTTCTTATGCTTCTCTTTATACATGAGCCCCCATAATTAAAGTCCGAGTGGGGACGTTATAGTCCACGTCCTATTGTCTATTAAATTTATAATTATTTTATCACGATTATTCATCTAACAACATTAATGCCATTGCCGAATAATTATGTAAATCAATTAATGTGTCTCTAATTCCTTCATCGCTTATTAAATTTACACCATTTTTAGTTATAGACATGGAACGTTGTAATTTGTCTTCGATTCGCATTAAAACCCCGATTACTCCATATTTAGCAAACGCATCACCATAATCAATATTTTTTTTAGTAAATAATTCTAATGCCTCATTTTGAATTTTCTTCATTTGGGTCACTCTATCCATTCTATAATAAATAATATAAATTTCCTTTATATTATTTTACAAATCAAACGGTGTTTGAAATGAGAAGTGTATTAATAATTATTTTTATGTTAGAAGAGAGAATCTAAGTAAATCCCTTGAATAACTTTGGAGCATCTCCTATAACAAAGTTGTACAAATAACTAGCTACTACAAATATGATAAGGAATATAATACAACTCAAGAAAATCTGGATGATTATTTGTGTGACCGGACTTTCTAACATCTTTGAAAAATCATACGACGGTGTATTTTTGGCATACTCTACACCAGTTTCTTCCATCGATGAGCCCGTTGGATTACACTTTATGTAAATACCATCCCCCATACTTACGCTATTCGGACCCGTTGAATTGAAAAATAGCCCATTGCCCATCATAGGCAGCGTAAATGGTTTGATAATTTTACCGAGAGTAGATAATGTCGAACTGTTTAACGGAATTGAGTCTAATAGACCAAACACAATCCAATCCATATTGTTATTCGAATCTACATAACTAAAAAACGGTTTATTGGGCACTATTTTCTGTAATGAAAAATCGCTTATATTTAAGTTGGTAGAATCTCCTTGACCTGGAGCATTGGTAGCAACGCTATTAATAATTTCTGTTAATAAAACTGCTGCCGTGGACGACTCGCTCGAGGCTTTAATTGGTATTCCAACGGACAACATTGGTCCTCCCTTAACTGGGGCGTGTTCTATACAAATTTCAGCATCCGTTAAAGATCCGTTAAATAAGTGAATTGACGGACTTGTAATGTAGACTTTTGTTACAACGTATTTTTGAGTATTATATACCACTTGGGGTGAACTGCTATTGTCATATGTCAAACTGATCATAACTCCGTCATTTTTAGCAGTTGTGTTGCTGTCTGAATATGTGAAATTATAGGAACATTTTAGGTCGCATTTACCCTTCACATTATCATTTGTTATATTAATATCTTGCATTCTTATTAATATAACTATATAAATAAAATTATTAATTTATTTAGTTATATTAATAAGAATGAATTTAACTAAAGGTAAAATATCCAAATTATACAGCAAAAAAAAGCAGAGTTTAAAAAGAAACAAAAACAAACGGGGGCATTCGGGTAAGAGCAAGACCTTTAGAAAAAACAGAAAGGTCAATTTAGCTAGAAAATCGTTGAAGCGTTTACATTTTAAAGCCAATAAAGGTGGAGGTCTTAATGATGGTGTTGGTACTGTAAATAAAGTTGAGTTGCCTAAAGAAACATCTGATAACAAACCAGTTGACGAAAATATAGAAAACAGCACGTCTAAGGCTGAACCATCGCCATTTAAATTTCCACCCGAATCTTCTCCG
>Ga0209230_10000124_pt1 | contig 28371 bp, 26 predicted proteins | sample LakOntMetagenome_FD_187467 | JGI IMG/M metagenome (GOLD analysis project Ga0209230, IMG submission 187467) | Freshwater and sediment microbial communities from Lake Ontario - Sta 18 epilimnion Metagenome (SPAdes) (version 2) | ecosystem: Environmental > Aquatic > Freshwater > Lentic | place... | reverse complement strand
TCACACTCTTATATCCTTCTTCTCTCATCTTCATATTCATATTCACTCTTTCCATCATCCCACCTACAATCGCCTCGCCGGATTATCTCATTCCTCTTTCAATACCCACGAATTCATTCTTTGTGCTTCAAGGGAACCTGCGGTTCCCTTATGATCCCTCCCTCCCTTCTTTTTCAACGGAACATCATCGATGTAAATGGTTTATGTTATTGGGTAGTTAGAAGATATATTTTGTTATTATATAATATAACATGTTAAGCAGCGCTAGCCTAACGTCACCAAATACCCTTTTGTTTAGCTCAAATGATAGTGCCTCGGGCACAGACATAAAATTAATAGTTCATGGTCAATGTGTCTTTATTTTCGAGAACATTGATAATAATCGTCGGTGTGAATTCGCGTTCCATGATGCGAGTCAAACTGATGGAATGTGTATAGAATTTACTGCGACCGGTGTAAATGTAAACCGAATATCGAATGATGTTCAGTTTGAAGATAGTAATAATACGAAGGGACTATCGAACAAAACTGGTGCTTATTACTGGTTTAGTCTGGATTCCCAAAATCAAAAATTATATGCGGGTATCGGCGAGGCGCGCCTAGATAACATCGTATATAAATACGAATTTCCAAAGACAGACGCCAATGTATGTAAAGAAAATAAGAAATTTTTAGAAAGTCTTACAAATATTAGCATATTTGAATCGGGCATTCAACCAATGCGACTATTACGCGACCCCATAACAACCAAAATACCTCTTGTAGTTAAAAATACGCACGAATTAGTGATGGGTGATATTGCACGAAGTAAATATTTGCCCAAGTCAAATTTATCTATGACCTCACAAATACTATACGATTGTATTGCAGGAAAAAATTTCGTTTTGGACGACGCCGAGTTCCCCGATTTTTCCAAGGCGATTGAATATAGCATCGCTACATCAGGTTGTTGGTGTAATACCCGATTGAAGGAAAAAAGCACAGAATTTAACAAGGACAAACCGAACATCCTAGAGACCTATCTCAGAATTACTCTTGGAGAGAACAACGGCGAATCCCCTGGAATCCCCTATGTTGTTGAAATATGGCCCGTGGGGCATTTTTCCCCCATACATAGCCATGCTTCAGCGGATGCGGTTATTCGAGTTTTGCATGGTGAAATCAATGTAAGACTATATCCGTTTCTATGCGCGGAAAAGGATGGTGTTGACCCGTTTGCGACCGCTGATTTCAAAAAGGATCAAATTACATGGATAAGCCCCACGTTAAATCAGGTGCATCAACTGACTAATTTAGAAAAGAATAAGCAGACATGTATTACGATTCAATGCTACATGTATAATGATAAAAACCGAACTCATTACGATTATTTTGATTACATTGATGTTCACGGTGACGAACAACAATACGAGCCCGATTCAGATATGGATTTTATCAAATTCAAGGAGCTTATGCAGACCGAATGGGCGAATCGTCCGCAATCGTGCGCGTCAAAATTTAGACGGTTGATTTGTATGAAACTATAGGCAAACTTCGTTAATAACAGAACCATCGGGGTTCCTTGAATTTAGTATTATTCAGCTCTTCAAATATAATCGGATCGCAATCTGCCCGTTTTTTCCGATACTCGAGAATTTCGTCTATTTTGCTATTTTTATCACGATATAATTTATTCCAATCGTCATGTGTATTCCGTGAGGTATCTCCACCAATAACCTTATTCTGAACATCGATTTCAGCGTTACAAATGACCTTTAATTCGTTACAGAATTTCATCTCGTCTATATGCATTTTGATAACATCCATAAATATATTTTTGTTGTAAATAGTCGGATATCTATATCGTATTTTGTCCGGGATGATAAATTGGTTTTTTTCTTTGATCTCCTTCACTTTTTTTTCAATTTGTGTAATAAAATTTTGCACATATTGTATATCATATTTAATCGGTTTTTCTGTTGAATTCACCGGTTCGGGGTCTTTACTCTTTTTATTATCGGATACATTACTCAGCAATATTTTACCGGAAGTAAATTCACATTCGGAAATAAGTTGGTCGAATGAATATGCGGTCATTTTATGCGCTTCTGCCTTCGCATCTAGCTTGTAAAAATTTACGAGTGATAAAATAACGGTATTCAGAGCACTTGTCGCGGACACAATCTTTACGGCAGTCGTATTATCATAAAATATACCACTAATCACGGACGACGCAGACGAAATAATAATTGCTGGGATCATTAGGCGGTATAAATAAAACTCGCAATATGATTTTGCTTCTAAATACAGCATTTTTTGACCTTTTAGATACAAGGAAATCAGATCTAACGCTGCTGATAATTTACCGTCGTTATATCCAAATTTTATATTCATCGTATTCATGATATCCAAAAATCCGCGATATGGTTTGAGACGTTTGGGTTGGCATGGCGGTTCTGTTACGGGACCCTTCTTTTCGATAAGGCTGTTATCGCATTCAGCCATCACCGATTCAACGTCGTTTTTGTTATCGTCGGGAATATCGTCGTGAATATCAATGCAAAAATCAGTTCCTGGACTGAAAAACATATTATAATTTTATTTATGCTGATAAAAAAATATAGATAAAACATATATTTAGCGCAGCGAATGAATTAAGTTAATTTCGTATTTTTGTGCGAACATAAATGTCCAATGGTATTATATAAATGTTGTTATTTACAATGTATGTAAATGATGAGTATACCGCCAAAAAAATGGCCTCGTCTTCTAAAAAATTAGGTAAGAAATTAGGAAATGATATTGAAATGAAATGGCAGTGGGTTAAGGACGGGAAAAAAATGGTTGTTGCTTGTGATTTTTATAAATATGAATAATAAAATCTGGTTATTATTATATTATGCAAAATAAAACAAGAAAATTAGCTCTGACTAGAAATAATAAAAAGATGGGTGGAAAATGGAGTATAAAATATAAAAAAAGTATTAATTGTAATCGTCCAAGAGGATTTTCTCAAAAGCAACATTGTAAATACGGGAGGAAAAATCATACTAAAAAGAATCGATGAATCTCATGATTTTGTCCCATTTTACATGTCCAATTATGTATACACTTATTTCACATAAATCTGAATATAATTTTATGTGAACATAACAACTTCAACTCCTATTCAATGAATCCAGTAAATACTACAAATGGTTTTAGGTATTATCCCATATGGATTAAATTCACATTTTTGATAGATGATCGTGCATCGCATTCATTATTAATTTTTCAGTCGATTGCGTGTAATGATTACTATCAATCACCATATTTTTGTTATTTTCGATTATACAAGAAGGGTCAAAAAAACGAGTAGAGGCCTTTTTCAAGCAATCGACAATTAATTGTCTATTATGGATATTGTTAAAAGTAAAATGAGATACAAATAATACTTTCTTCCCGACGTCAGATAACAATTTTTCAATAGTTTTTATATTAAGGATTAATTCGTCATTCGTTAAAACATTATTCGTATTCTTGATACATTCATTCGAATAATAACGTCCATTTTCGAACATATACTTGATGGTTGCTATTTCAATTACGACTATTTCAGATTTGTAAAACGATTCGCATAGTTTTAAAAATTTTGCGTCATTCATTGCTATATGAGGTCTGCGTATTTGTATATAGTCTTTATTCTCTTTGAATATAAGACATCTTAACGTTTGAAGAATATACTGACTACAATATAGACTTCCAAGGAAGCATTTTTCCCCCCATCTAGTCTCTAAACAATCGTAGAGTGTATGTTTACCATCAGTATGTGAATAGTCGCAGTTAAGTGGTCTATGAATTCTGCATGAACCGAGTATAAATAGCTTTTTCATATACATATACACCTTTGAAGATTTAAGTTCGGACAATAATACGAATTAAATATTTCAAAGTTTAGGTTTTTCATACCTTGTGTATATTTTGTTTATAGCAATTCGATAAAACTGCTTGATTACTTTTGATTTCTCTACATAGATAACTTGGTCTTTCTAAGTTATGTATTGCTTGGTATGCTATCTTGTAGATGTTTGATGAACCATTGCGGTCTCTGTTCCACTCGCCACAATCGCTCTTACAGCGAAGAAGCCCGTGAACCAACCGCATTTCATCGTATTTTCTTTCTTTCTTTGGATTTTCCTTATTTTTCTTTGGTTTTGGTCTTGGATTTTCTCTTACCATAAACTTCTCACATACTCCTCCATTACAATTGGAACATTTACAAGATGTCCTAAACTCGTCTACCAAATACACCTTATATTTGTTTTTGCGAAGCAAACTTCGCATTCCTATCCCTAATGTTGGTTCTTTGTATTTCATTTGTTGGCGTTGTTCCCAATCACCTATACAAACAACAACTTCATCTGGATTTCCATACATCTTCTTAAAATTGCTTATCATTTGTTGCTCGTTGCGTTTGATATTGATGTGCCTACCAAATTTCAATTTACGAAACAAATGCTTCGCATAAAATCCAAATAACAAATTGTTTATTCGGTTCTTCTCATTTACATAGGTCTTGAACTTGTCTATTTGAAGCGTTTTGCGATTGTAATTAGATAACTCAGTTTCATATTCAATAACACTTTTATTCGTTCCTTCACCTTGTATTTTATTGGTTTTCATTGCTAATATGATATTGTTGTATTTTTTCATTTTGGTTTCCTTCCTTCGCTGATTTTGTGAATAACGAAATATATTCGCATCTTTGGAAGCATCGTCTACACAATAAATCAAATCTTCTTTTCCCGGATCGACACCCACAATCTTTTTATCTTGTAAACCAGAATAATCATTCAGTTCATCAATATACAATTCTTTTGATACACCTTTCTTTGCACTTGGTAATCGCTTTCCAACCAAATCATCACGAATAAACAATATGGAAACTCCTACACCATCCGTAGAAATCATATGATGGAAAGAAAAATCAGTTTTACGAAATACTTTCTTTTCTGTGCGGAAAAAGAACTTCCATATTTTATCTTCGTGCTTCTTGGTATTACCTTGATTGCTGTAATCACTTTTCTTTCCTTGTTCTTTTCGTAAAAGCAAATATACTAATGTAATTGTATCTAAACGAATATAACCAGGTGCAATACTGCTTCGCAAAGGAAAAACATTACTTATAGTTTCCAAATCATTTTCCACTTGTTTCATCATCGCAATCATACAAGGGAAATAATCCATTGGTTTACATTTCAAATCATAATAGATACTTTGTTTTTGGAACTTATCTTTGTTGGGAAGAATATGTTTCTTTTGTTGAGCAATCCAACTATGGTAATATGGGTTTGATGTATAAGCAACACTATTATCAACATTTAGCAAATCATTCTTTATTTTTCGCAGTTCCTTTTCCAAATGTCTAATCCGTGCTTCCTTTTCTTTTTTGGTAGGAAATATTTTTCGTATTTTCTCAACAAGCATCTTCTTTTTCCAAACCACATTTACAAAGCGTTCCACATAATCCACATAATGTAATTGAATGTTATTTTCATACATGGTCATAATGTCTTCACATAAGTAGGAAAGAACATTACTCATATATTCATAATCTAATTGTTCTGGTTGGGTATATGGTTTGTAATGTTCTGCATAGAATGATGTAAGTTTGTCTTTGAGTTCAATCGTTTCTTTCTTGGGTGGTTTTCCTTGATTGTTTTGCCTTTCCCCACAAACAACCTTCATAACATTCAAAATCAATACCTTATCAATCTCGGGCAATATGTGATTATTTGTTTTGTAATGGTGAAGCATATATAATTTTAGAAATTGTAAAGTATGGATAACGATTTTATGTGCCTTGATAACCACATCATTAATTTTGGTTATGTTGATTTCAGGGTGTTTCAGTATACTTTTCAGCGAGGTTTTGGTGGATTTGAAAAACTCTGGCGGTTTCTCTTTTGGATTTTCCATCCTATACATTAGATAAAGAAAATAATTTTAAGTGATTTTCTTAATATAATTAATTATTCCTAAATATTCTCGTCGTTCTGTTTTTCTTCCAATTCTTTTTTGAGTTTTTCCTTTCTTTTCAAATACGAACGATTATTATATAATTTAACTTGCTCTGGCGTAGGTTTATAATTAGTAGTATTTTTGTATTTATTGTTTCTTTCCTTTACAACCTCTTTATTCTTTTCATAATATTCCTTTTTGTATGAAGGTGCTGTATATTTTTTGAGATGTTCTTTGGTTGCTTGTAATTCCTCTTCTAATTTAGCATTCTTTTCTGCTAATTCCTTTATTATTTCATCTTTATCCATTACAATAATATATATAATGAAAAATATTTATATAATTTTCATTATATTTGTTGTAACAATTTTTGTGCGAACTTAAATCTTCAAAGGTGTATATATACATCTAATTATGGTAATATTTTACAAATAGTCGAAATAATCTAAATCCGATTCTTTGCCGGACGTCCTTTTTTTGGAACAAGTGACCATTTTTTATCCCATTCTTGTAAGACATCGACTGAAACTTCGGGTAAAATTGCATGTGCTTCCCAGAAATATCTGCAAAAAGCCCATTGAAACGAAAAATCCGACGCAGAGCAGTGGGAATACGACCGGTCGAGTTCCGTTTTCACATGTGCAGGTAAAAGGCCGTGATTCGCGGGTGGTAATACATACGCCAATTGCACATATTCCGAAAAGGGCGCATTTGTGGCGTCACTCATGATAAAGTCATGTTGTCCGGCCGGGACATTCTTAGCCAAATCGGCAAGAAGAGGTGGGTAATTGTATTGGTATCGCCATTTCCAATGGGGACATGTGACCGTATAATATTTAAACACCCATTCTAATCCCTCTAGATAATTGGTGCAGACAGAGTCGACGGATACATCCCCGTGAAATAGCGACTTGTAGTATCGTTGTTCCCAATATCGCTCACTGGGAGCAATATAACCCTCTTCCGCGCGATAAATCACGGGGACACTTTGGACAGTAAAATCGCGATTTTCGTCGGTATCAGCCAACCACTTACGTTTCCCCCATTTATCGCGGAGGACATATTCCTCCAACAAGCGTTCATGCTCACACTTCGCCAATTCTTTAATAAATAGCGACACCCATTTCCAGTTGATGGTTTTATCTAGTGAAATAAAGCTACGATCCCCATATTTTCCGATAAGATTGCGATAAGTTGTTAACAATGTGTCTATACCGGTAGTTCGAATGTTGAGGGATGGGAAATGCGGTAAAAAATCGTTGCCTAGGAAAAAACACATGAAAATATAATCATACAATCGATGTGTGTCGTGTGTATCACATTTCATCTCATCTAAAATGGCTCGGGAAAAGGTTTGAATATTCATAAACAGACATTCATTGTCGTCGCCGTTAATCGACGAAGGAATCAGCTGTTTACCAAACTCGGGTTTTTCACGGAATATGAAAATATTGTTTGCGTATTTGCAGTGGAAAACTGAAAGCATGATAAGGTCGGAATCTAGACCATATACGGCTACAGTGTCGCTGGAGGTAATGGACGATTCACGTAGATGTTGGAACATCTTGTGTTCGCCTTCGCCGCATTTATCTGTGCCGGAAACAATAATATGTTCAACGCCGTAGTGTTTTTCGAGACCGCTGAAAGAATTTCCGATTTGTTTGGTAAGCTTTTTCATAAAGGATGTGCCGGGTGTGATATTTGAAGTGCTCCATGCATTGTCGGACGATGATTTGCTCGAAATGATTGCGTTCATTTTCGACAACACACCGCCCTTGTAGCGACGGGTTCGCTGCTGTTCCATTTTTGCAAGTGGTGCGACGCCATCAAATGCGATATACACCAGTTTGGTGGGTTTGATAAAACCAATATATTCACTAATTTTCTTACTGACGTTGCGGATTAACGTATTTTCCATTTCATCGGGTATATATGCGGCACCATTACGCTCACATTCCATTTTGCGAAATTCGTCATAAATGATTGAATTGCAGTCCATCAAGAGATATTGAAATCGGATACCATTTACATTAGGTATGTCTCGAATCTGGCGTATAATATTAGAATAATTCTTAATAATATACGAGAAGTAGCTTGGGATTCCCATTGTAAATAGAATATATATAGTCAATTGTCTATATCAGTTTAGTTATTTATCTGGGTAAATTTAAATCTGTATCTAGAATATATATTTTACCATGGTAAATACAACAAAGTTACCCCCTAAGCGCAAAATCAATCTAAGTGAGTCTGCAAATAAGAACGAACCCGTATTAAAAAACCAACATGTATCAGTAGATACAAATTCAAACAATGATTTTAACAAGTTTATCAAGAATAAGTTGGTTACCTTGGTAAACATCATACAAAAGACATATTTGTCGTTAGATTTGTGTAAGAATTACGATATATTTAGTAACAGCAGTATATCCCAGTGTGTGGATCATCTGCATGAAATATATAATTCGGCGCAGAAGATAATCGAATCTTTACCGTTGTCGGAGAAGGACACGACTAAGACGATTGAGGAGATACAAAAAATATTCGATAAATTGTCCATACTATTTTCAACGCACGGAACCCAATCGATCGAAGACATATGTTATGTTGTGTTTGGTGTAAAATACAACAAACTGTATACATACGACCCCCAAAACACGTTGATGGTAGACAAGTTGGCCATCTTGGAAAAATATATGATTCCTATTGGATTTAAGAATATACCATGGACGGAAGTCGAGCATGTAAGTGGTGAACAAATCGACAAAATTACCGATTATACTATCAATATCGAGCCTCAACCGCATCTAGAGTGTTTTGAGCCATCCGCAATGTATTCATCGTTACATCAATCGGTGTATGGTTTAAGAATATTACTTCGAAACAGTACCGACAAAAAGGCAATATGTGTAAGTGGTATTATGCGCGACGTGCCTATACAATATCTCCGCGAAAATCAATTTGTGTCGGATGCGATTAGCAAGATACATGGTCGTATTTCGATGCACAAAGAAATGGGTGCATTAGCGGATCGTTGGACAGACGCGCTTTCTATCAAGGATATCCTGATTTACAGCGCAAAAGACCTTGAAAAGCGGTTTGCTACAATACAAACGGATGTAAAATATGTGAAAACGAATCGTGTGGAAGGAATCGTGAAACATTTTTTCGATATGGATTTGTCTTCTAGGCGCAAGATGTTAATCCATTTGTTTTTATATAATCTTGACAATGAGGTTCAATACGTGGCGTATATGTTATATGATTTGATTGGGTCGGTAGACAATGTAGAGGGAGACGATAATCACGAACAACGATTGATATATGATACATTGCCTTGGAAAATGAAGCAATATTTCAAGGAAACGATGATAAATACGATAGAATATACACAGGATACTATATCAAAATGCGACGAGAGTAAAATATCCTTAGAGCAGCAGGTCATCCTTATGCGTGCGAATGATAAGATTCGAAATCGCGCCATGTTAAAATTGAAGGAGATCAAGGGTAAATCGGACGATCAGGGAAATAAATCCAAGCAATATTTGGAGGGTTTGGTGCGTGTCCCATTCGGAGTGTATCGTAAAGAGCCCATATTGTGCAAAATGGGCCATATTAACGAGTTGTTTCGCAAAATGCGAGATGTGGTGACTTTAGATATTCAAAAGAAGGATAAATATACCCTGTATGAGATTAATAGAGCATCTAAGTCGATTCTGGAATGCATATCAAATGGCGCAATTGAGGAATGTGTGGGTAAAATGTCTAAGCTTTCAAAACCGCACATGGTCTCCGCGGTGAAGTTATTTGTAGATGTATTGACGGATGAACATAAATCGAAACCACAGATGATAGCATTTATCACCGAGCAATTAAATTCGGCCAAGACGGATGTAGAGTTAACGTCAAAGGTGTTTGACGTGCTGCACATGATAACCCCCACCCACGTAAACATGAATATTTACAAAAATGTGAAAGAAATTAGTCGAGAAATTGCGAGTGTTGAATCGAAGATGACTGAAATAAATGAATTCTTGGACGATTCGATATATGGACACCGCAAGGCGAAGGAGCAGATATTAAAGATAGTGAGTCAGTGGATAAGTGGCGAACAGAAGGGATACTGTTTTGGTTTCGAGGGCTCTCCTGGTGTAGGCAAAACATCTTTAGCAAAACGCGGACTGGCGAGATGTTTAACAAACGAGAAGGGAGAGCCGCGACCCATGTCCTTTATAGCTCTAGGCGGTTCTTCAAATGGTTCTACCTTGGAAGGTCATAATTATACGTATGTAAATTCCACGTGGGGTAAGGTAGTAGATGTCTTGATGGAGAGCAAGTGCATGAATCCGATTATATACATTGACGAATTGGACAAAGTAAGCAAGACGGAGCAAGGTCGCGAGATCATTGGTATTCTTACACATTTAATTGATACAACTCAAAACGACGAATTCCAAGACAGATATTTTAGCGGTGTTCCATTTGACTTGTCCAAGGCGCTGTTCATATTTTCGTATAACGACCCGGAACAGATAGACAGAGTATTATTAGACCGTATTCACCGTATTCGATTCGATAACCTATCTTGGTCGGATAAGATTGTGATAGTGAACAATTTTATAATACCAGAATTGAACGAGAAAATGGGTTTTGAGAACACGATTGAGTTGTCGGACGAGGTGGTGAAGCATGTGATTGAGACATATACAATGGAACCGGGTGTAAGAAAGTTAAAGGAGATACTATTCGATTTGTTTGGTGAGATTAACATACAATTATTGAACGTGTCCAAGAACAGTGAACAAGTGTTAGAATTGCCTCTCAAATTGACGGTTGCAGATCTTGGAACAACATATCTGAAGAAATATAGAAAGGTACACGATATGAAAATACACAAGGAACCGGCTATCGGAACCATAAACGGTATGTGGGCGAATGCTCTTGGAAAAGGCGGAATTATACCTATCCAAAGTCAGTATTGCCCAGCGGGGTCGTTCTTGGAACTCAAGTTAACGGGTATGCAAGGCGATGTGATGAAAGAGAGTATGACTGTGGCGAAAACCCTTGCATGGTCATTAACGCCCGAAGATAGACAAAAGGAGTTGGTTAAGATATTCGAGGATACAAAGAATTTGGGGCTGCACATTCATTGTCCAGAGGGAGCGGTTTCCAAGGATGGGCCATCTGCAGGCGGCGCGATAACATTGTCGCTATACAGTTTATTAAACAACAAACCGATCAGAAACACATTATCGATGACGGGTGAGACCAATTTGCAAGGCCGTATAACGGCAATTGGCGGGTTAGATTCCAAGATTTTAGGAAGTATGCGTGCGGGCGTCAAAAAGATACTATATCCGATGGAGAATCAGACGGACTTCGATGATTTCATGGAGAAATACGGTGATGTAGTAGATTTAACGGAAATGTCGTTTCATGCGGTAGACAATATCCAAGAAGCGATGAAACATGCATTCGAATAAAAGACAACAACTGATTGAAGTGACCGTTTAGTCGATTACAATTTCTATGAATAGTATAATAGAAATTGTAATATGGAACTTAATTTGATAAACATTCTATACATGTTTTTCAGGCTTGCGCCGTTCATTATAGTGAGTTATTTTACACTGCAATCAATATTTAACCAAGATTTAAAGGGGGTTATGTATTTAATTGGACTGCTAATTGCGTCATTTGTAACGGTGCTAATCGCAAACATATTACCAGTTTCCGACGCGCAACCCGGAGAGGCACAGAGTGAGCATTCTCAAGCCAAATGTTCGCAACTCACATTGGGTAATAACGGTCCAATATCCAAACTGCCTCTGAGTCAGACTGTTTTTGGGTATACTCTTGCCTATTTGTCTTATTTCATAGGCGTGAATAATTTACAGTATCAAAACATTGCGACATTTATCGTGTTCCCGCTAGTAATCATTGCAGACATGTTTTGGAGTTCGACGAATCGATGTTCCACACCCAAATATTTGTTAACCGCGCTAATCATTGGCGGAATATTGGGTGCACTGTGGGCAATTGTTGTGGATTCTACGGGCGTGCCTGGTCTGGCCTACTTTAGCGGTATATCCAATAACGAGGTGTGCTCGCAGCCGACCAAAAGTTTATACCGTTGTCGGGCGGTAAATAATGCGAAAAAACCAATTTAATCGCGCATTCACTATCTCGTCGTAAGAGACGTAATAATGATTTCATCGGACAGCATGCAAGTATCCTCTTTCAGCACGCTTGCGGGGCAAACCATTTGTGCGGTAGGAAATCCGTCCACTTGATTCCAGCAGGTATACGCGCCGACCAAACGTTGGTTTTTGCATTGAAGCGCAACATAGTTAGTCCCACCCATGCTACTTCGTAATGCAGGTGCACTTATATTATGCCCAATCGAATCTACAAGGATACTTGGTGTAGGTATTGACTGAGTTAACTGTATGGCCTGATCAAAATATTCCAGTTGCGATAAACCGGTGCAAGTTCCATGTTTTGTCCACTCGTGTATCCAAAAGCTATCATATTGCGGGTCGTCTACTGAATATTGGACGTCGGGCCAATACTGAACCATAGTAGTTTCGCCAACTTGTGACGGAATCGATGTATCAAATGGTTCGGATGTGCACGAGGACGGGTAGCCGGTATCAATATATTGTGGCCACAAGCCATGAATGGTGAAATTCGTTTCCCAATAAGAGAGGGGGGATTTACAGCCGGGGTAATTTTGTTCATAGCAGAACCCGGGAGTCCACGACAGGGCGTAAACGTAAATAGTGGGTGTCGCAGCAGCTGCCGAGGATAAGAGCGCTAACAAGGCAGGTAAAATACGCATGATGTTCTATAGAGTATCATGTGATAGTGTTTATCTAGATTAAAATTATACATTACGACTAAACCGTAAAATCGATGACTGACTGGAAAATGATTATTTTACAAAATACTGTAGATTCATTTGCAGCCACCCCTTGATATCTCGAACTGCCCGAGTGCGATGAAAATTTTCAGTTCCCATGCGACCACTATATGTATGTTTTGAAAAATGATAAAAAAAATTCGTGATAATATTGACCATGTTTGCGTTTTGATAAGTAGAGTCGAGGTCTTTATATGCAAAAATCGGTAGATTTTTTTTCGTGTTCACGCTATTGTGAAATTGAAAAAGCATTAATTTCAACTGCTCTTTCGTTTGTATATTGTCGAAATTAATACGGTTTAAATAAGCGGTTGCATGACTCGCGCAATCAGGGCATGGTAGGTTATTGCAAATGCGCATAATCACATTCAACAGCTCGATTCGTAATCGGGGAAAACAACTTTCGTCAATTTTTTCGGCGAGAGAATGTAACATATACCATGTTGGTTTCCCCCAGAGCATTTTCCCTGGTTTGGCGGGGGTTTGTTGCGTAACAGAGGTCGAGTCGGGGCGATTTAGAGATGATCCCCATTTTGCAGCGATTGGTTCAATTGCGGAATATGTTCGTTTTGTGGGATCGTGCATAGGAACACTCGAAGCTGAGCGTTTATTTATGAACATCATTCTTATAATATTAACAATTATAAAAACAAGGATATAATAGATATAAATATATAAATATAGGAATACAATATACATTGCTTTCTATGGATCCTAAAGCACAATTAATAAATATTATTCGGGATTGGGTAAAGACGGACAATGAGATGAGAACATTAAAATTGGAAGTGTCTGCGCGAAAAAAGGCGAAGGATGCACTGTCTGCTAAATTAATGAACATCATGAAGGATAATGAAATCGACAGTGTAGATATCAACGATGGGCGTATTGAGTATGCGAGTCGCAAAACAAAGAAGCCGATTACAAAAAAAATGCTTCTAAATATACTTTCGAACTATTACAACGGAAATGCGTCCATGGCGAATGAAGTGAATAACTTTATATTAAGCAATCGTGAAGAGGTTGTAAAAGAGGTTATTGTGCGCAAAGTAGACAAGACACCTGCTTCAGACGAAGCCAAGTGAGGGTATTTTATACACACCATGGCTGTATTCCCACTTTGCTATGATGCGTGGGTTTTCCGTTGAAGACATGATATCCTCCGTATTATATACATTTTTGAACTGATCCAAGTAATATACGATTCCACCCACTTCTTGTGCGAACACCTCGACATTCTGAGTCGAGTTTGTGTTCAAATCGGTTGTAGCGACCAAACCGTGAGGTGTGCCTTTTGAATGGGTTCCGCAAAATTCACATTCCGATTTGCGTCGTCGAGTGCATTGTTCGCCAGTCGCACGCTTTGCTAAGCACCGATTGTTTTCGGGAATAGAGTTCTTCACCCGTTTGCGTTTTACAAAGTCTTCTTTATCAAGGACAATGTGTTCATACTCGTAGACGAATTCCATCAAGCTGGCGGCCTCTTCCGAATGCATATTTAATAGAGACATTTTGCATCGGATGTCGTCCTTGAAGGTCTTAACATACTGGTCAAATTTTGCGTTTAATCGACGTTCCATTTTGAAATCAAAGGTATAGATGGTATACAATTTACCCAAGCAAACAACAATCAATTTTATATACGCGATTACTTATCCCATGATTCGTCGCGTTGTTTTTTGCCGCCATCATATTCAATCGCAAAGTGATTTGTAATCATCCATTCATTCAGATGTATCTGTTTGAAATATACGTCGGCTAATAATCGACCATATTTTTCGGTCGAGACGTTTTTGATATCAACGTATTGGTTTAATATTTGTTTGCTCAATGCGTCGCGCGATTCGATCGCATGTCGTTTTTCGGTTTCAGACGAACCCTTCATTTCGGGTGAATCGATACCACGTAAACGAACTGCAAATTTATAGACCCGAGTGTTTGATTCGGGCAAATAGGCTGCTATAGTGATAGTATCCCCGTCATATACTTTGATAACCTTCCCGTAGGTGATTTTGGGTATATATGTTTCTGTATTGTAGACGTCGGCATCACCCAGACTAATAGTTGTAAAGGATGGTTCATTGCATAGAAATAGTTTTTGAATACAGGCAATCATGATATTATATAATGTAGTACCAAGAAATAAATATCTTCAATTTTACAGTATTCATAAAATTGATATTATAATTGATGAACAGGTAATATGATAAATACAAGACTGCATATGAAATGCAACAATTACGAACCATCATTGCTACAAGGGATGCGATCCCGATTTTAAAGGCGTTGCCGACGGATCTGCACCCATGCATCTACCAATATATATATGACGAGGTCAAGGTTCATTATTGGATGGAAAAATACGATTGGGCGGATACAATACATACATTGGGTGAATATTATGCGAATAAATTATCGATGATACTCGCATACTTTGAGTATACAACAGGTGGCTACATGACCAAACGTGAATTTCTGAATGAAATCGGTGCGCATCGAGAGAAAACAAAATGGCGTGATGTAAATGGTCGCGTAATTCGCATAGAATGGGGATGGAACGACGACAAGTGTGATTACGAATCAGTATATACCTATATATGCGATATGATTTACGAACAATACGAAATGAGGCGAGATATGAGTGGACTATACAAATACCTTGCGCATTTGATTAAATTATGGGAAGAAATGGAGGCTAATCACATAGATTCCGAGTCGGAATAATCGTCGTCCGAATCCAAATTCGACCAGAGTATGCGGTCATACTCCCAAAACATTCCAATTAAAATCTCCATCCAGGTCATTCTTATATCAAAAACAATAAAAACATTTATATACTTTTTATTGTTATTAGTCAACAGTTTACTTAAACAATCCGTGAATATCCTTGAATACTTGCTGACCGTCTACACAGACCTCCTTTAAATATTGTCGCACACGGGATAAGTCACTCTTTTTATCAAACGCAATGCGAACGGTAGACTCTGCATCATGTGGGTGAAACTTTTTGAATCCACAGAAGGTCAATGTCTTTTCGCCTTCGTAGAATTTGGTATACATGATATACTCAATGACCTTACCGATGGTATAATCTTCATTTTCTAGGCGGATGTCGAAACAATTTTCCATAGTAGTTTCGCTAACAAATATGGGCATCGCATCGATACCTTGGATAATATCGATTAATTTGTTCTGCAATACGGCACATGCTTTGCGAACCAGATCCTTGTTTTCGTAAACGCCCAACGTTTGTAGGACAAAATCGAAGCTATTGGGAATAAAATGTCGCTGAGCATCTAAAATACGGAAATTCTCCTTTTGGAATTTGATATCAACATCGGTTTCACCTTCCGTGCGAAGTTTTGCCTCGTGTGAATCCCATGCAGCTGTCGATTTAGCCGTGTCTTGTGTATTACCATACGCACATTTAGATACCACATTATACATACTGCTGTGTTTTGCGGTGCTGACTGAGAAGTCTGCGACAAGAGACAGTTCCTCCCCGGGCAATTCATCGCTCATTTTTGCGCGAAGACGAGCGAAGTCGATATAAGATTGGGTCTTCGTATTCATAGGATAGAGACCAGGAAAACGTTTATCCATTTCTTCCTTTGATAAGACGGTGTTCGTCGTTTTATCTTTCAAGCGGAACTCGCCGCTGGTAACAAATAGCGTGTTATCGGTATCATTTTTTACATCTAAAACCAGTGAATAGTTCCCAGGTAGAGCCTTTTGGTCTTCCGTGTCGCGAAGAAGAGTTGTATGAATTGGTATACAACTCAGACGCTGTTTGAGGATTTCGTTGTGAAGACGACCGGTATTTCGATAAATATTACACTGATTGGTTTCGTGCGTCTCGGTATGAATGACTACGGTCGGGATATCAGATAATATTGTGCGTCGTATTGCGTTAGCGAAACAGACATTCACGCCGTGCAACGTGAACCGAAGAACGTCGCCCTCCTCGGAAAATTGTTGTAATGTGGGTTGCATGGTAGGCACTATGATACTAATATATCAATCGGTAATATTTAAATCAATTTTACGATTAGATAATACGTCTAAATAAATAATACATGTGACCAAACGGATGTATTATTTTACGCAGTGATTATGCGCTCTCGCTAACCATCATCGCGGATAACAGAATGAACATAATAATGACTGGAAGAAGGAGTAAGAACCATGCTATACCGGTTGCATTCGCCTTGCACATAAGATTCAGAATCCATGTCCAGAACAATATATAAACTGCCTTAATAACAAAAATAAGGGCAGTACTAGAAACGTTGCATGTGTAGGAACCCAAGCAATATTTATCAACATTGCCCACATTTTGGTATAACATCACTACCAAAGCAATGGAAGAAATCACTAAATACACATAGGAGGGTGTGCAAAGTTTACGCAAGCCAGAGAGAGTCATTATAATCTATATGTAGAAAATATGATTATACTATTGCGACCATTGTGGGAACCGGTTGTAATTCCGGACCATTATCTCCAGCCGCGCCTGTTAATTTATCATACATCAAATTAGTACCACCAGTTGTTCCGATAGCTAGCGGTGCATTCGACGTCGATGTGCTTAATCCTGTTAGTAAATCGGTTCCCATTAGAGAACCGCCGGTCATTTTCCGATTGCGTCTTCTACGTGAGCGCTTTGTGCGATTGCGACGTGAAGTCCGTTTTTTGCCGCCACTAACAATATTGGGTAATAATCGAGAGTCGATGATTTCGCGCTGAACATCGCCGCCGGTATACGTATTCAATGGGATATAATCCGCCTTTGGTAATTCTGAGAAGGCAAGGGGTGAATTGAACGACATGCCGCCCTTCATTTTGCGCCGGCCATATTTGCGGACAGTTCTGGATTTACGTTTACGAGTCGCAGATGATTTGCGTTGCTTACGCGAATGCATTTATATAAAACAAGGATATTTTATCTGATGCGACAATAAAAAAGGACGCATGTAGAAAGATGTGACGAACACGTAATCTATTCAATGTCTACATGCGTTAACATGTGTCGCCGACAACAAACATTCGTTAATCCAAGACTGTCGAGAACGATGCCCTCGGGCGTCTTTTCGATGCGGTCCTTTGTTAAATATACAACCTTCTCTATATCCTGGCCCTTCTGTATTTTTATTTTTCGAATCTCGTCCTGATAGTATCGATATTTATCGGCTAAAACGGAACCACATGTGAAGCATTTAATAGGAATAATCATGATCCAGTATATAATAATATACTATTAGTTTCAATCTCTAATTCAATTTTGTGATACAAATAAAATGTCTAAATATTACAAATAATGATTTATGTTTATTTGACTGTAGTCATAATCTTGTTGATAACATTGAAACCGAAATATTTAGGTATATTCGGTTGCATGTCTCTTGGAAATGCGCTTTCTCAGCCGATGGTCATGAACATCCGTTACAGCGTATTAATCGCGCTGATTATATGGATGATATACCAATATCTAGGACGAGTGGGGTATTTTAAGGAAGAATATGAGAATCAGAATATGGGTTATGCTGCTACACAAACCGCCGAATCCGGCTACAATACATCTTCGCCAGACACATTCCAGTATAGTTCCGCTGCATTGGATGGAGCACAACAATCGGAACTATGTAGACCGGGATCCACTCTAAGCAATGAACAACGGAACATTGTCTGTAACTCAGGATCACCGGGTGTGGCTGCATTGATGTCGGCCCCGGGTATATTTGATCCATCGCAATTATCAAGTTCGATGGACGGCTCAAATATGCAACCATCGCCACTTTATTATGAGCCAGGAACGGTTCAATATGGTGGTATGGGTTATGTGCCGTCATATGAGCAAGCCGCATATAATAACGATTTCAAATTTAAAGACCAACCTACGCCGATCGTAAACTCATTTTCATCCAACAGTGGTTTTTGTAACGACTCGAGTATGATGGGTAATATTGAGACAAAATGTAATTCTCTTTCAAAGGATGTATGTGCGACGACAAGCTGTTGTGTGTTAGTCGGCGGAGAAAAATGCGTTGAAGGTGGGGTGATCGGTCCAAAGCGCAAGAGTATTTATAGCGACACAACCATCAAGAATCGCGACGCATACTATTATCAAGGGAAATGTTACGGAAATTGTGTGTAAAATTGATTTTGATTTGTATATACTGATGAACAATACAAATCAAATATGCCGATTACAAAATACATCGATATTCCAAATAGCAAACTGACGGTTGAGTATATAATTGGTCGAAATGCAGCCGATAATTTTGAAATAATTGATGCCGCGGAAGAGCATCACATGTGGTTTCACATTGAAGGCCAACCATCTGGCCACGTGATAGCAGTTATTGACGATCAACTTGATAAGAAGCTGATGAGACATATAATCAAACAAGGAGCAGTTGTATGCAAACAATGTTCCAAATATTGTTCTGCAAAAAGCGTAGACATTGTATATGCGAGGATAGGGGATGTTAAAAAAACGGATATTATGGGGCAAGTATTGGTGACGAACGCAAAACATATTACCATATAAGTCGAATGGACGCATTTAAGCATCGGGTCCCCCGCCCTTTTTTTTCAATCTTTCCAGTAATGTAGCGCGATTTTTGCGTAAGCGTTCTATCTCATCTTTAATAGCGGCGACTTCCTTCGCGGCTTGTTCCCTTAATTTTCTCTCATCTTTCATACACTGTGTATCAAATTTCAGTTGAGAATATATTTCCTGGACACGCGAATCAATGTCTTTCGGGTCAATCGCTGTATAGGGGGTGTTCATAAGAATAAGAGGTGGTTGTAAATATAATATAGTGAGTTTTTATTGTTCACCAAAATCGCGACTTGATACATGAAGGGAAAATGTTTTACACTCGGCCAAATAAAAAACAACCCGGTATGTTTTTTTATTTGATATGATTTTATTTATGTTATAGACTTGCCTCGATTTGGGATACCTCTTCGTATATGGACACATCGACATCATTCGACGCAGCAGGATGCATATGAAGTGGCGTGTCGCCATGTGCATTCAATGTAGGTGTTTGTGAGTGCATGTGATAGAGCCACTTCATATCGTCTGCGTAAAATCCGTCTCCTACAAAATCGATAGGCCATTCTGGCGAATATTCGGGTTGTTCCTCGTATGGATCATATAGGTTGACGGTTTCAAACACGTCAAGCACTTCTTCGACAGACACCCCCCATTGGCGTGCTATAAGCATATATTCCTCACTATAGGTCGCATGTGATTCGGTGGTTTCATCACGCTCCTCCTCCACCTCCGCTCTGAAATCGGGTGCGACGCTTTGCTTGCTCATTGTGTTTCAATAGTTATCATTATATAACTATCGAAAAAGCCTATCAATTTTATGAAACAATTTTATATCCGCGACTCGTCTTTTTGCGCAACATTGCAACATCTTCACCGTTTGCATGATATTGGTCGTGGCACTTCTCACATACAGACATTAGATTTCCGGGATGATTTTTATGTGATACGCCACCGTCAGGTTGCTCAATATATCCATCTTCATCTGCGTCGGCTTGAGCATACAAATGATGTGTTTCCGCGCCCATTTCATTTTCACATAATTCACAAATACCGCGTATTTTGGATGCGTTATATCGACTAGAAGGATTTGATAAATCCCCCTTTGTGTTGGGGAAATATTTAGTTCGAATATGATAAGCTCGTTTCAAAAAGTCTTCAGACAAGTGGAGAGATTTACATACTTCCAGACCATACATTCGATTTCCGGGACCATCATTTAATTTTCGGTCATAAACGAGCGCGTCCAATTCGCGGTCATAGTGGACGGCCATGTGTTTTAAAGACAGTCGTGTAAGTTCTTTGATTTCGTCATAATGTATGATTTCATGAAAATGGGTCGCGAATATGTGGGATGATTTATTGGTGTGCATTTCAGACAGGCCCGCGACAAATATGCTTAGGGCGGATTCGGTTTCAGTTCCAGAACACAATTCGTCTCCTAAAATCAAACTATTTTCGTCGGCCAATCGAAGAATCACACGCAATTCAGACATTTCGACGGCAAATGTGGATAGTCCTTTAAATAGATTGTCGGTTCCAAGGATGCGCGAAAAGATAGCGTTGTAGGGTTTGTAACAAAAATTGCTGCAAGGAACAAACAAACCGGCTTGAGCCATCACAATCGCTATACCAAGAGCGCGTATAAAACTCGTTTTTCCGACTGCATTCGTCCCATATAATAATATACCATCTTGGACATTGTTCCCTAGAATAATATCGTTCGCAACATATAACTCATTCGTTTGTATATGTTCGATCAATACATGGCGCAATGCTTTTGCGTCCACAAATGCTTTGGGTGCATTTTCGGAAATCACGGGGCAACAATAGTGATATTCTTTCGCTATATACGCCTTGGTTTGCAAGACATCAATACGCGATAGATAGGACGCTACATGTTCAAGGTCTTCATAATAGTCTGTTTCGATGAGCGCAAGTAACTGTTGAAACGCGGTTGCGATCCATCGATTAATAGCATCCTTTTGATGTAATATGTCTCGACAAATCTTGGTTAAATAGGGTATTTCGATCTCATCTGAGCTGCCGGATGCAGTTACAAGTTTCACATCCGACCATTTTACCCCGGGTAGATTTGGGATAGAGGTTTCGCCACACTGTTTTGCAATCGTCTTCAAAATGAGGCCACGTTTCTTGGTTATTTGCATGCTTATGCCCGATTTTTCGGTAACGTGAATTTTCACATAATCAACGTCGGAGTTGATAGTCTTATCGTTCGAACGAATCACGTCGTTCAACGTCTGTTGTAATTGTTTGAATAGTTTGTTATTTGTAGCATAATCACACGCCAAATCGTCTAATTCGGAACAAAACCCCGCGCGAATAAAGTTTTCGTCGAATACGGTGGTCGTTGTAACGCCTTTGCATTTATCAATATCAAAATGCGTATTTATGAAATCGGAGAATCGGAGACAAATCTTGGGAATATCACAATTTGTATGTGTGAGATAATCGGTTAATCGTTTGTTTTGACTCAATAATTCAAAAAGAGTGTTTGTTATCTGGACAGATTGATATAGATAATAAATGGATGACGGGTAGACTTTTCGCACGACAATTTGTCGACATATGCGTTCCACATCACGCACTTGGGATAGTAATTTGCGAATAGGGGCGATGGTCTCAAAACATCCGGGTTTCAACATCTCCGTAGTTACATCGTATTCTCCGCGCAACCAGGCGGTGTCGGTTGTGGGAGCAACGAGCTGTGAATAAAATTTGCGTCTCCCCATGGAGGTGTTGCATTTATTCAAGAGTGCATTTACCGAAGACAAATGGCCATATTGTGAGCCGTCATTGGACGAATCATCAAGAATATTCAGTTGTTTTAGAGTGTGATTTGCGAGAAGAACCTCTGTATTGGTATGAAACCGCGGAGGGGAAATATTTTTTACCAAATTGGGATTGTGTTCTTGGACAAAGTCGAGCAAGAAACAAAATGATTGTGTAGCAGTGGGGTATACACTAAATTCCCCATAAGTATTTAGCGCATCTTCGCCATAAAAGGAATTCAATACATGAGATATATATTTTTGTTGAATACAATTCGCCACCTTCTCGGATACGCGACTATCCACCCTATGCACAACCCGCGTTTGAATACCCGCATATTGAATAACAGATTGAATTTGCTGACTATCAAATGGCGAAATAAATATGATCTCGCTTGGTAAATGCGTAGACATAACGCGCTCTAGATCGTCAAATGTGGTGGGCTGTATCGAGAACGGCTGTTGAAATTCCGCAATATAGGATTTTCCGGTAAATATATTTGCTATGGCTACACCACAAATGATGGTGTCGCGCGTCCTGGATGCATATTGACTCGATGTTCGATTTTGTAATACCGGCTTGTGAACATCTAACCAAATGCACGCAATATTGTTGGTGATATGCTGAGAGGGGTCAGTTTCATAGGCCATAAAGGTTCCCGCTGAATGGACACTATCTAAGACGCGCGTAATGACCGAACCCTGTTTATGTTGAACATACACAACTGCAGTATATCCGGCGGAAGTAATTTTCTGCAAATATTTGTCCAAGGTGTAATCACGGAAACCGGCCATTAATACTTGCCTATCATCATAGACAACCTTTTTTTCAGATACATTTAGATTGCAAATCTGTGAAAAATCGGATATCTTGCTTCCAACAACATCGCACGATGCCGGAGAGCGAAATCCATAGACTTCAAAGAATGCGCCGACTTGCATCAATACAATCGTGTTCTCACCATAGGAGAGTTGATACTGTTTTGTAAGCTGTGTATACTCATAATAGATAGATGTGGATTCGGACATGATTACTGATATAGTATGTCGAGAAGATTTTATATTGATTCATTATAATATGCCGATGTTCAGGGTCGTTATTATATAACTATAATAAAATAGATATCCATTATTAGTATGAATCAAAACCAGATTACTAATTATGAACACCTAGATACACAGTATGGTCAATATGGACAATATTGTATTATAGACGCCGAATCCACCGAATATATACCGCACAAATCAAAAAAACACAAAATGTCTGATTTAGATATGTATGAATCCGACCGACCAAAAGAAATACCAACCTTTGTAAAACGCGTGGTATGGACATCGGGTATCATATGCATAGTAATAATTGTATACAGCGTCGGTGTGACGAATTTAATACAATACATGTAAGTCGTTTTACTCTTTTGTCGCATCATGCAAATAATTATACAACATATTTTCTGGATTATGGTTTTCAATTTCACCACAAATAGTTTTTGCGGTTTCATACATTTTACGCAATACATCATTGGGCGCGCTCGACCCAACGCGAATAAAACCGTTTTTTACCAAAAACCGTTTTACATCGTCAATCGGAGTCTGTTTTAATCCTTGGACGGCGGTCATACATTGGTTTCGCATCGTTCGGTTTGAAATAAGGACTCCAATTTTGGGTTGGGTCTTAGACCGTCCAAGTTTATAGGTTCTTCTCACTGTGCGCTTCTGTTTTAAATAACGGTTTACGGGAGCAATCTGAGTTTGAGCGACGATTGCCGACATGAATGCGCGCTGTTCAAGATTACGCATAGAAGCGCCACTTGGTATGTTTGTATTCGGCGCTGTAGCTATCTCTAGACTAGGCATTGGCGCTGTCGCTACACTAGGCGATGGATATGTCGATTCAATTGGTCTCTTCTGCGTCTGATGATTCCATTTTCGATAAGTAGGAAGCGATCCATTTTTCATACAGCCCCATTTAGGTGGAGATGCATGAGACATTTTAGGCGGCTGTAGTGAAATTGGAGGAGACGCTGTATGGTCATCTAAATTTCCAGTATAGACCAATGGCTCGAAATTCGACGTGATATTGGGTGAAAGTGGTGGTTTAGTGCGCAGAGTATGATTATGTCGACCAGGCTTGGTTTCGTCATGTTGATTCTCGGTCAACGTCATTAAATATTTCAATGACTCATCAAAATCGCTATTAAATGCGTCATGGGTGTTAACAGACCCGCCAATGGGTTTACGATTCGATGCATCTTGACCGACTTCGGTTAACTTCTGGTAGTTTTTCTCTTGTTGTTCGCGAATGAATCGTAACACGTGCTGTTTTCGCAACCTCTTCTGTTTATCCTTTTCTTTTACTGGCGCGCGAACCTTAATCTCGTCCGTCTTATCCGAAGGAGTCTTCTTTCGACTTTTGCCGCCCTTTGCAAAACGAAAGAGGGCCGGATTAATCGAAATAGTTTTATTCATTGCGACGATTATTAGTTACATAACAATCATTTATTATTTACACATTTTACACATATAAGCCGTATATCCCGCTTTTTTTTTCATCCTTAGTAGAATGTTCGACAAACCGTTTGTAACCGCTATCAATATCATCCATAGTCAATTTCTTTTTAATGTCGACATTTTGACCGTAAATTCGCCTACCATGGGCGACCTTGCTATATGAAAACAGCAGCTCCATATCTCGCCCATAATGAGCAAATTTCCCATGATTTGTCTTGAACCATTTCTCTAAGGCCGCGTCAGAAGGATTCAACAACCATTCATTGTCGAAAACCTTTTTCTTGAAAATTTTTAACATTTCTAAATAAGAATAATTATCTAAATGAAAGCGCCAAATAAATCGCGATTCCAATCCACGATTCGCCTTAAAAAATGTGTGATTAAGCTCGTCTTTATATCCAGCAATAATCACCATCAATTCCCCTTTATGTGCACTCAGAGCTTCACATAACGTGTCTATGCATTCGCGAGAAAAGCTATCGCTCGAATAATCAGTTGCTAAAGAATACGCTTCATCTATAAATAGACATCCTCCCAAACATTCATCTATGACCTTGCGGGTTTTAATTGCGGTTTGTCCCAAGTATCCGGCAATTAAGTCGCTACGCGTCACCTTCTTAAATACGTTTTTTTTCAATACTCCTATTTTTGAATACATACGTCCCATGGTGATAGCAATTTCAGTTTTTCCAGTTCCTGGTGGCCCGGATAATACAGTATGCATGAAGTCGGGATTCGTTCCGATATGCAAATTTTGAACAAAATAAAGGATTTGATTCAATAACTCATTTTTGAACTCAGTTAGACCGACCATGCGATTCAACTCTAGCAATTCGGGCTTTATTTGCGTCAACGCTTTCAAATCAATGTTATATTCTGTATTTTCACAATATTCATATTTATCTAGCAAGTGGAGTAGATCTTCAAACGACTCAATTTTCGTATCAATTAAAACGCATTTCTTGGTAACTGGCGTTGGCGTATTCATTTGAATGGCGGGTATAATCGGTGGCGGATACGACAGGCGAGGTGGTTTATGGGTATGTATGCCGACGTAAGACGGATCGGCGTAATTCTGAACGGCATAGTGATAATCGGACAATCGCATTATGTGAATGAGATCCATATAACATCTATCCCGTCGTTCTTGTTCTTCATCCAATATTTGAACAAAGTTAGTAGAAAACATAATAAATAAGAATCATATGGTGAATATGTTTATTAACTTTTCAAGTTATATTCTCTCAAAATCGCATAAAATAGTCATTCTGTAAATGATATAGAAAATTGATTGTAACATAGGTGTAACCGGTAAAATTAAATACTCTGCACAGCAATATGTCTGCATCCATATCATTTGACTCGGGCGTGTGTGCTCAATCCCCCCCATATATTGAAAAAATGCCTCTTGCGATGGGAAAAAATGTTCGCATCAAGAAGCCGAAGAAGATGGAACGAAGTTCTTTCCCCGAACACGAGCCCATAGAAGAAAAAATATCACCTATGCTGAGCGAAGTCGAGAGTAAGATATTGTCGCATCTGGGGTCCTACACAGAAGAACCGTTTCAACTAATTGAAACCTATTTCAGAGGACAGCATTTGGAGCGTTTGGTGCGTCATCAGATTGAATCGTATAACCATTTTATCAATTTCCAGATTCAGCGGACAATCCAGATGTTCAATCCAGTAATAATACGCTCTGAAAACGATTATGTAGTCGAGCATGGAAAATACATGCTCGAAGTAGACATCTCTTTCACGAATTTCAAGGTGTATCCGCCACAAATTCACGAAAACAACGGTGCGACCAAGGTGATGTTACCAGAGGAGTCGAAGCTGCGCAATTTCACATACGCGTCGTCCATGACGGTGGATGTAAATATCAAATACACCATTCGCAACACCGAATCGATGGATAACCCGCGAATTGTGCAGCGCGTTTTGCCGAAAATCAATATCGGGAAGATGCCTATTATGTTGAAATCATCAATATGTGTCTTGAACCAGAATCGTCATATCCACCCTTCGCTAACCGGTGAATGCACAATGGACTGCGGTGGATATTTCATAGTGAAAGGTTCCGAGAAGACGGTTCTTGGGCAAGAGCGCGCTGCGGAAAACCGCGTATATGTATTTGACGGTAAAAATACGACCAAATGGACATGGTATGCTGAAATCAAATCCGTTCCAGACCACAAGTGTATTTCGCCAAAACAGATTGAGATGATGATATCCAGTAAAAACAATGGATTTGGATACGGATTGTATATTCAAATTCCACGCATCAAACAACCAATCGCGTTATTTGTCTTATTCAGGGCACTCGGGGTTCTATCCGATAAGGATATTTGCGAACATATTCTATTAAATGTAGACGACGCAAAGCAGATCGAAATGGCCGAATGTTTGCAAGCGTCAATCATAGATGCGAATAAGTATATGACGCAAGAAGGTGCGGTTCAGCATATTACAACCTATGTCGCGTATACACCTATGAATATGGATCGTGAAACCGGACTGCAGAAGAAGCGCGAATTCGCAGAAGAGGTGTTGAAAACCGATTTGTTCCCGCATTGCAAGACGCATACCCAGAAACTCCATATGTTGGGGTATATGGCGAGGAAATTATTGCAGACCAGCATGGGGTGGCTACCTGATACTGACCGCGACTCTTATTTGAATAAGAGAATTGAGCTGACTGGAACTCTATTGAATAATCTGTTTCGAAATTATTTCAACAAATTAGTCAAGGAGATGCAAAAACAGGTTGTGCGAGAAATCAATGGCGGTTCGTGGCGTTCCTCAGAGGATTACGAGAACATCATCAACATGACGAACATTTATAAAATCATGAAATCAATGACTATCGAGAATGGAATTGCGCGTGCACTATCAACCGGTGATTTCAGCATCAAACAGGCGAACAGCAGCAAAGTCGGCGTAGCGCAAGTGTTGAATCGTCTGACGTATGTGTCGAGCTTGAGTCACTTGCGTCGCATTAACACGCCACTTGAAAAGAGCGGAGAGTTGATTGCGCCGCGCAAGTTACACAATACCACATGGGGGTTTCTGTGTCCCGCGGAGACACCGGAAGGACAATCGATTGGTGTGGTCAAGAACATCAGTTATATGGCGCATATTACAATTCCGACAAATAGCGCATCGCTATATGAATATATTATGCCGAATATTAAAAGTGTTGAAGACACACCGCGCGAAACTCTTCATGGTAAGACAAAGGTCTTCATAAATGGATGTTGGGTGGGTGTTACCGAGACACCGCTCGAATTGTATAATGATATCCACGACAAGAAATGTAAGGGTATTATTAACATTTATACATCAGTAATATTCGACTACAAGGCATTGGAGATTCGAGTGTGCAATGACGGGGGTCGTTTAACCCGACCCGTATTGCGTGTGCGTAATAACAAGGCACTACTCACTCGAGACATATTGAACCGCATCGAATCTAAAGAATTGTCCTGGAATGATTTGCTTACCAATTGCCGTATACCCGAGTCGGTTATTGAATATATCGACCCGGAAGAGCAAAACTACGCGGTAATCGCAATGAAATTAAAGGATGATTATTTGCAGGG
>Ga0209230_10000122_pt1 | contig 28532 bp, 27 predicted proteins | sample LakOntMetagenome_FD_187467 | JGI IMG/M metagenome (GOLD analysis project Ga0209230, IMG submission 187467) | Freshwater and sediment microbial communities from Lake Ontario - Sta 18 epilimnion Metagenome (SPAdes) (version 2) | ecosystem: Environmental > Aquatic > Freshwater > Lentic | place... | reverse complement strand
TCCACTCAAGTTATTTAAAATATTTAATTTAAATGAAAAGAATGGAAAGTAAATGTCTATCGTCACCACAATTCCACGTGGCTGGAACGCATCAGACATCGGTGATCTCACTGGCAAATCTTTCTTAATCACAGGTGGCACCAGCGGTATCGGGAAAGAGGCCGCGCTCGAACTTGCTCGCGCAGGTGCACACGTAACAATTACCGCACGTGATGCCGCCAAAGGTTCTGCAGTTGTCGCCGAGATCGCTAAAGAACGCGTTGACTTCAAGCTCCTTGATTTAGCAGACCTAGCATCGGTTAAAAAATTTGCTAAGGAATTTACCAAGCCAGTTGATGTGCTGATTCTTAACGCAGGCGTTATGGCGACACCGTTTTCGCTAACTAAAGATGGCTTTGAAATGCAGATGGGCACCAATCATTTGGGTCACTTTGCGCTAACTGGTTTACTGCGTGAAAAAGTTAGCGAAAGAATCGTTGCTGTTTCTTCACAGATGCATCGCGCTGCCCGCATCTCTGGAATATCTTCAGATGAGCTACGCAATCGCTCTCGCGGAATCGGCGCCTACAACCCTTGGTCGGCATATGCCTTAAGCAAACTTGCTAACTTACTTTTCATCCATGAATTCGAACGTCGCAGCAATCGCAATGGCTGGAATATCGAAGCAGTGGCTGCTCACCCAGGTTATGCCGCAACCAATTTAATTAGCGGAGCATCTGTACAAGATCGCGCTGGCGCACTTGCCAATGCGCTATTTGCGCAGAGCGCCGGACGTGGTGCGCTACCAACGCTCTGCGCCGCAACTTTTCCAGGGTTATATGGCGCCTCATATATCGGGCCTGATGGATTTATGGAGATGCGCGGTAATCCCAAACTCACCCGCGCCGCTGCAATTGCATATGATCAACAAATAGCTGCGCAATTATGGAGCGTTAGCGAAGAACTGACTGGCGTTACTTGGGGCTAAAGCCCGATAAACTAAGTTAATGACCACTTCACGCGATGAACAAACGCATGCTGCGTATGACTTCGCCTATGTGCAAGAGAAGTGGCTTCCAGTTTGGGACAAATTAGAGCCATTTAAATCAGGTCGCGCCGACGATAAGCGCCCTAAGAAATATGTCTTGGATATGTTTCCTTATCCCTCTGGTGATCTACATATGGGCCACGCTGAGGCATATGCACTCGGTGATGTGATTGCGCGTTACTGGATCCAAAAAGGTTTTAACGTCATGCACCCAATTGGTTGGGATGCCTTCGGTCTACCAGCTGAAAACGCAGCAATTAAGCGCAATGAAGATCCGCGCATCTGGACCTACGAAAATATTGCAACGCAGAAAGCATCGATGCGTCGTTACGCATGTTCTTTCGACTGGGATCGCGTCTTTAACACATGCGATCCTGAGTACTACAAATGGAACCAATGGTTATTTATCGAACTTCATAAACGCGGTCTTGCTTACCGTAAAGATAGCGCCGTTAACTGGTGTCCAGGATGTCAGACAGTTCTTGCCAACGAGCAAGTAGTCGCTGGCCTTTGCGAACGCTGTGACACAGCAGTAACCAAGAAGAAGTTAAATCAGTGGTATTTCAAGATCACTGATTACGCCGATCGCTTGCTCGATGATATGAAAGAGCTCGAAGGTAAGTGGCCAGATAAAGTCCTTACGATGCAGCGCAACTGGATCGGTCGCTCACAAGGTGCCAACGTTAACTTCGTTATCGAAGGCCGCACAGAACCTGTAACGATCTACACAACCCGCCCCGATACTTTGTACGGCGCAACCTTTATGGTCGTTGCTGTTGACTCTGAGCTCGCGGCAGAACTTGCTAGCGGCACACCTGCTGAAAGTGAATTTAAAACGTATCTTGAATCCGTAAAGGCGGCCTCGGATATCGATCGCCTGGCAACAGATCGCCCAAAGAGCGGTGTCTTCTTGCAGCGTTATGCGATCAACCCAGTAAATGGTGAGAAGTTACCGATCTGGGCATCAGATTATGTTTTAGCTGATTACGGAACCGGTGCGATCATGGCCGTTCCAGCACACGATCAACGCGACTTAGATTTTGCCCGCGCCATGAAACTTCCAGTGCGCGTTGTTGTGCAAAGCGATGAAGAAGATCCAAGCGTTTCAGGCGTTGCCACAACAGGCGATGGAAAGATGATTAATTCAGGTTCTTTAAATGGACTTAACAAAACAGACGCAATTACTGCAATCAATAAGCAGTTAGAGGCAGATGGACTTGGAAAATCAGCACGTAACTACCGTCTGCGCGATTGGCTTGTTTCGCGCCAGCGTTACTGGGGCACACCAATTCCAATCGTTCACTGTGAAAAGTGCGGCGAAATTCCGGTTCCAGCAGATCAACTGCCACTCACTCTTCCTGATGCTAAAGGTCTTGATCTAAAGCCGAAGGGTCAATCACCACTTGCTGCAGCAACTGATTGGGTTAATACCTCTTGTCCAAAGTGCGGCGCAGCAGCGCTTCGCGATACTGACACGATGGATACCTTCGTTGATTCTTCTTGGTACTTCCTGCGTTATCCATCTTCAACTAACCATAACGAACCATTCTCACGCGCCGATATCGATACCTGGTTGCCAGTTGATCAATATGTTGGTGGCGTAACCCATGCAATCTTGCACCTGCTTTATTCACGTTTCTTCACAAAAGTTTTGCATGACATCGGAATGCTTGGCTTTACCGAACCATTTACCCGCCTGCTAAATCAAGGCATGGTTGTTATGGATGGTTCTGCGATGTCGAAATCACGTGGCAACTTGGTTCGTCTCTCTGATGAACTCGAAAACCATGGCGTCGATGCGATCCGTTTATCAATGGTCTTCTCAGGTCCGCCTGAAGATGATGTTGATTGGGCCGATGTTTCACCATCTGGTTCGGTTAAATTCTTAAGTCGCGCTTGGCGTTTATCGGGCGATGTCACATCACAGCCGGGCGTTGACTTCGCATCTGGCAATATCGCACTTCGTAAAGCAACGCATAAAGCTTTGCACGATGCCGCATTCGCCGTTGAATCCTTCCGCTTTAACGTTGCCATCGCGCGCGTTATGGAGTTAGTAAATGCAACGCGTAAGGCGATTGATTCAGGTCCAGGAGCTGCAGATCCTGCAGTTCGTGAAGCAGTTGAAGCAATTGCGATCATGCTCTCACTTGTTGCTCCATTTACCGCTGAAGAAATGTGGGATCGCCTAGGCCATAAGCCAGCGATTGCAACTGCCGGATGGCCAGTTGTGGATGAAAAACTATTGGTTGCAGATGCGGTTGAAGCCGTTATCCAGATCAACGGCAAGATCAAAGAGCGCATCGAAGTTCCACCAACAATTACCGATGCCGAGATCGAAGCGTTAGCGCTAGCCCACCCAACAATTGCCGCTGAGTTAAATGGTGCAACGCCGAAGAAAGTTATCGCGCGCGCTCCAAAGATCGTAAATATCGTTCTTTAGATCGTTATTTAGCCACAACCTACTTATCTTCTTTTATCAACAAAGTTAAAGCCCTGCACAATCTGGGCCATGAATTCCATACTTGAAAACTTTCGCTCCTGGTGGAGCCATATCTCCTTCACCTCGCCCCAGAAACGCTCACTGCTCGCGCTTTCTGCAATTGTTGTTGCAACATCTGCCTTCTTTGTAGTCCGCGGCACCTCGCAAGAAATCGAAGTCGTTGCACCCGAATTAACTATGGTCGAAAGCGTTACGCAGGTAACCGTTGATGTCGCAGGCGCCGTTGTAAATCCCGGCGTTTATTCACTGCCAATTAATTCACGAGTAATTGATGCGATAAAGGCGGCCGGCGATACCGTTAAGGGCGCCGATGTTTCAGATATAAATCTGGCGCGCATCATCAAAGATGGCGAACAGGTTTATATATATCCACCGCAGAAAGGTGGCAGCGCTGCGCGCGTATCGCCACAGCGCGCCAAGGCGAAGCTAACCGGCCCAATTTCGCTAAATCGTGCCAGTGCAAAAGAGCTTGAATCACTTGATGGAATCGGCCCCGTACTTGCCGCGCGCATCGTTGCCTATCGAAAAATAAATGGACCGTTCTTAACAGTTGAAGATCTGCTTAAGGTCTCTGGGATAGGCACTGCAAAGTACGGGCAATTTAAAGAGAAGTTACGCGTCTAATTGATTACCGCGCCTTAGCTTTAGGAGGGGCGGTTTGGGTTGGTGCACTTACGCAAAGTTGGATGGCGCCGTGGCGAATTTCCCTCGGCGCCATCTGCTTTGTTTTGCTGGCGATTTCACAGAAGAAGCGCCGGGTAATCGTTCTGGTAATTGCGCTGACTTTGGGTTCAGTGGTTATGTCGATGCGCCAGCAGAGTCTGGAATCGAGCGCGGTTGCCAATTACTTTCAAAGCACCGTTGAAGTAAGGGCGCAAATAACTACCGATCCACAGCGCACTGCTAAGCGGGTAAGCGGACAGAACTTCTTGCCACCGAGTTATAGCTTTCTGGCATCGCTACGGCAGATTGATAGCGGTAGCGAAAAGTTCAATCTGCGAACACCGGTGCGGATTATTACTTCCGATAAGAGCGTGGTTGGCCTGCTTCCTGGTCAGTGGATTTCCTTGAGTGCCAGCGTCTTGGAAAGTAAAGAGGCGCGCACTGGTGCGCTCTTGATTGCACGCGGTTCGGTTACAGCAACTACCGAAGCAAGTTCATGGGCGAAATCTTTAGCGGCGATCCGTTTAGGACTTCGCAACGCAAGTGGTTCAGGAGATGGCGCATCGCTTATCCCCGGAATGGTTCTGGGGGATACCTCACTGCAGAGTGATCAATTCAAGAGCGATATGCGCAGATCTGGGTTAACGCATCTAGTCGCAGTAAGCGGTGCCAACTTTGCAATCGTTTCGGCATTTGTCTTATGGTGCATGCAATTTCTCTTTCGCAGTATGCGTTTTCGCATTATTGCCACTGCGATCGCGCTTATTTGTTTTATCGCACTGGTTCGTCCATCGCCATCGGTTCTGCGTGCTGCAGCAATGGCTGCGGTGTTACTTATCTCTTACGGAACCAGACGCGGTGCTGATTCATTGCCGGCGTTGGGATTTGCGATCGCACTGGTTGTTGTCGGTGATCCGTGGCAGGCGCGCGAACCAGGTTTTGCGCTCTCTGTTCTGGCAACTGCTGGTTTGCTGCTCTATGCACCGCGGGTTACCAATTTCTTCGCACGTGGTGTGCCGAAGTTATTGGCACAAGCTGCTGCGCCACCGATTGCAGCGATGGTCTTCTGCGCGCCTGTCATCGTTGCTTTATCTGGCTTTCTATCTCCCGCTTCGTTATTTGCAAATCTCTTTGCCGCACCTGCCGTCGCACCGATTACGATCACCGGCTTTATCGCAGCGCTGATTTCACCGCTCTTTCCGCAACTTTCTACCTTGCTAATTACCTGCATTAAACCTTTAGCGATCTGGATCGCCTGGGTTGCAGATTGGGCCGCCGGTTATCGCGTCTTAACTCTGCAGAAAGGATTGATTGGCTTTCTAGTTATTGCCGTTGTTATTGCGCTCTTCTTGCTTGCGCCAAAGCGGTTGGTAGCAACCGTTGTTATCTTGGTAGTGAGCCTTTCCTATCTGCAACGCTTTCCAGCAGGGGATTGGCAGGTTGCCAATTGCGATATCGGACAAGGCGATGGCGCCGCAATTAACTTGGGCGACCACCGCGCAATTGTTATTGATACTGGCCCCGATCCGGAAGCGATTGATCGTTGTTTAAAACAACTTGGTGTACGCGAGATTCCACTTTTGATAATTACCCATGGCCATGCCGATCACATCGCAGGTTGGCCAGGTGTAATCAAGGGGCGCAAGATTGACCTGACTTGGTATCAAAATGTAAAGCGTGGTGCACGTGCGCAATTGCAAAGCACACAAGGCCCAGTTGATATTGAAGTCTTATGGCCAGATTCCGGAATTTACGATCCTAATAACTCAAGTATCGCGGTACGTATTACAACTTCGGATTACACACTCTTTGCTGGTGGAGATATGGAGCCGTTATCGCAGAGTTTGATCGCATCAACTACAAGTGAAGTCGATATCTATAAAGTCTGCCATCACGGTTCGGCATATCAAGATGAGATCTTTACCAAGGCGCTCTCGCCACAAGTTGCGATGATTAGCGTTGGCGCGGGAAATAGTTATGGCCATCCGGCGCCTGCCACCCTTGAACTATTGGAGGCGACAGGCGCTAAAGTACTGCGTACCGACAGAGATGGCGCGATCGCAATTAGCGCCCGTAACCATCGCCTTAAGGTGCGAACCAGCAGATCAAAGTTAACCTTTCTCCGTTGGGAATGATTTTCTAAAAGAATTTAAGAAGAATTTAAGAGGAAAGGAGCCAAGCGATGAACGATTTCTATCTCATCCTTGGCTCTGAAGCAGCGCTGGCAGATCGCGCGCTCTCTAAAATTTCTGCACAGTTAAAAGAGGAGAAAGCGGAAGTCACCACCATCTCTGCTGCAGATGCGATTGTCGGAGATATCTCTGATGCACTTGCCCCTTCGCTATTTTCCGAACGCCGCGCGCTAATCATTAAAGATCTGCAAGATCTACCTGAAGAATCTCGCGATGAAATAACTCGTTATCTACCCGAACCAGATGCCACAACTACGGTGATCTTCATTCATAAGGGCGGCGTAAAGGGTAAGGCGCTCCTTGATGCGATTAAGAAAGTTAAGCCAGAGATAATTGCCTGCGAGCCGCTAAAGAAAGATGCCGAGAAAGAGCAATTTGTCAAAGAGTTATTCCTGGATTCTGGCCGCAAGGCATCACCTGGCGCAGTTGCCGCCCTTGTCGGCGCACTCGGTGGTGATATGCGCGAGCTACAACAAGCAGTTTCGCAGATCGCACTCGATGCACCTGCGGGAGTAATTGATGAAAAATACATCGATGAATTCCACCAAGGCCGCGTTGAGACAACTGGCTTTGATGTTGCTGATGCAACTATTGATGGCAACTTACCAACTGCCTTAATTTCACTGCGCAGCGCAATTGAAACTGGCACAGATCCAGTAATGGTTACATCTGCAATCGCTTCCGCACTTCGCAGCCTGGCAAAAGTTTCTGGTTCTGCCACTGGTGCTAAATCTTTCGAACTTGCCGGACAACTCGGTATGGCGCCCTGGCAGATTGATAAAGCCCGTCGCCAATTGCAAGGTTGGACGCCGCGCGCACTTTCCAAGGCGGTTCAAGCGATCGCTCTGGCAGATGCACAGGTAAAGGGAGCAGCGACAGATCCGATCTATGCCCTCGAAAAAGCCTTGGCCACGATTACCGCTGCTCGCGCTGCTAGATAACTCCCAGATAAGTCCTAAGTCAGGCGGGGATTTCAACCCAATTTGAGCCTGCGCCCCCTGCGCTGATAACCTACGCACCTGCCTGATTACCAAAAGGGTCATCAAAGCTTTCAACGTTCGGAGTAATACACGTGGCAAATATCAAGTCGCAGATCAAGCGCGTTAAGACCAATAACAAGGCGCAAGCTCGCAACAAGTCTGTCTCTTCATCTGTAAAGACCGCTGTTCGCAAATTCCGCGAAGCAGTCGTAAAGGGCGATGCAGCAACAACCACGACTGAACTCCGCGCCGCTTCAAAGGCTCTAGACGTTGCAGTAGCAAAGGGTGTTGTTCACCGTAACACTGCGGCAAATAAGAAGTCATCAATGGCTAAGGCAGCTGCCAAAGCCGGCGCTCGTTAATTTTCTTTCCACCAGAATTAAAGCCCAAGTTAAGTTAGAGGTCGCATAAGTGCCTGCAATTCCAATTGCCAAGGCTCCGCAACCGGCAGCGACAAACCCCGCGCAGATACGTAACTTCTGCATCATCGCCCATATCGATCACGGCAAATCAACGCTGGCAGATCGCATGCTCGGCATCACCGAAGTTGTAGAAGCTCGCAATATGCGCGCGCAATATCTAGATCGCATGGATATCGAACGCGAACGCGGCATCACCATTAAGTCGCAAGCAGTTCGTCTGCCATGGCGCAGCGGTATCGATGGCCAGGAATACATCCTAAATATGATCGATACTCCTGGGCACGTTGACTTTACCTACGAAGTTTCGCGCTCGCTCGCTGCATGCGAAGGCGCAGTGTTGCTCGTTGACTGCGCACAAGGAATCGAAGCGCAGACTCTTGCCAACCTTTATTTGGCGATGGAGAACAACCTAACGATTATTCCGGTTCTAAATAAGATCGATCTCCCAAATGCGCAGCCCGAAAAGTTTGCGGCAGAACTTGCTCGCTTAATCGGTTGCCAACCAGAAGATTGCTTACGCGTCTCTGGAAAAACTGGCGATGGCGTTGCCGACCTTCTAGATCAGATCGTTGCGCAGATTCCCGCACCAGTTGGCGATGCCAACGCACCTGCGCGCGCACTTATCTTCGACTCTGTATATGACTCATATCGCGGTGTGGTTACCTATGTTCGCGTTATCGATGGACGCCTTAATCCACGCGAACAGATTCAAATGTTCTCAACTGGCGTTCGACATGAAGCACTTGAAGTCGGCGTTATCTCACCAGAGCCACTACCCAGTAAAGGTTTAGGCGTTGGCGAAGTAGGTTATTTAATTACCGGTGTAAAAGATGTTCGACAGTCACGTGTTGGTGACACTGTCACTAACTATCAAAACCCAACAAAGACCGCACTTGCTGGTTATAAAGATCCGAAGCCAATGGTCTTCTCTGGTCTATTTCCACTAGATGGCGCAGATTTTCCTTTACTTCGCGATGCGCTAGATAAATTGCAGTTAAACGATGCAGCCCTTGTTTATGAACCAGAGAGCTCTGCAGCACTTGGCTTTGGTTTCCGCTGCGGTTTCCTCGGTCTTTTGCATATGGAGATCGTGCGCGAGCGTCTAGAGCGCGAATCCGGGATCAGTTTGATATCAACCGCCCCAAACGTGGTCTATCGCGTGATGCTAGAAGATGGCAAAGAATTTATCGTTACCAATCCGTCAGAATTTCCTGATGGCAAGATCAATTACGTCAAAGAACCGATCGTAAAGTGCACCATCCTTGCGCCATCTGAATACATCGGAACCATCATGGAGCTCTGCCAAGAACGTCGCGGCACGATGCAGGGGATGGATTACATCTCGGAAGATCGCGTGGAAATTCGCTACACCTTGCCACTTGCTGAAATTGTCTTCGATTTCTTCGATCAACTAAAGAGCCGCACCAAGGGTTATGCCTCACTTGATTATGAAGAACTCGGTGACGAAGAAGGCAATCTCGTTAAGGTCGATATCTTGCTCCAGGGCGAGGCAGTAGATGCCTTTAGCGCAATCGTTCACCGCGATAAGGCTTACTCATATGGCGTGATGATGACCGGCAAACTTCGCGAACTTATTCCGCGCCAACAGTTCGAAGTTCCTATTCAGGCTGCTATTGGTTCACGCATCATCGCGCGCGAGAGCATCCGCGCGATCCGTAAAGATGTTCTTGCTAAGTGTTACGGCGGAGATATTTCACGTAAGCGCAAACTTCTGGAAAAGCAGAAGGAAGGTAAGAAGCGCATGAAGATGGTGGGACGCGTTGAAGTTCCGCAAGAAGCCTTCGTTGCCGCCCTCGCCACAGATGCTGATATCGAAAAGATTAAAGCCGCGCGTAAGCAAGACTGATCGTGCTCTCATTCTACGTACATATCCCGTACTGCATTAAGCGCTGCGGATATTGCGACTTCAATACCTACACGCCTACTGAGCTACAGGATGGCGCAACCCTTGAGATCGTCTCTAACGATTACATCGATGCGGTTCTGCGTGAATTAGAGAGCGCACCTAAAGACCAAGTCCCAACAATTTTCTTCGGGGGAGGCACGCCTTCGCTATTGCCCGCCCATGATCTAGGTCGAGTAATCACCGCGATTAAGGCGCGCAATGGTTTAACTGCTGATTGCGAGATTACGCTTGAGGCAAATCCAGATTCGGTAACGCAAGAGAAGTTAGCTGCCTATCTCGCCGCAGGCTTCAACCGCATCTCATTCGGAATGCAATCTGCGCAACCTCATGTTCTAGCGGTGCTTGATCGAACCCACAATCCGGCCAATGTAAAGCGCGCAGTTGATATGGCGCGAGCTGCAGGTTTTCAAAGTATTAGCGTTGATTTGATTTATGGAACTCCTGGTGAATCACTGGAGGATTGGCGCAGCACCGTAACTGAGGCGCTCTCGCTGGATATCGATCACATCAGCGCTTATGCGTTGATTGTTGAGACAGGCACCAAACTTGCGGCGCAGATCAAACGTGGTGAGTTAACTATGCCAAATGATGATCTGATGGCAGATATGTATTTGTTGGTTGATCAGATGTGCAATGACGCAGGTTTGAATTGGTATGAACTATCTAACTGGGCAAAGCCTGGCAAAGAGTGCTTGCACAATATTGCTTATTGGAAGAGCGCTAATTGGTGGGGTCTTGGGCCAGGAGCGCATTCACATGTTGATCGCAAACGATTCTGGAACGTTAAACATCCAACTGCTTACAAACAGAAGTTATTTGCTGGTGAGTCACCAATTGCAGATTCAGAGGATTTAACTGCTGAACAATTGCGCGAAGAATCAATTATGTTGGCGATTCGTATGCGCACTGGTTTAGCGCTCTCGCTATTAACTGATGCCGCCAAAGAAAATTTAGAAGCCTATAAATCATCAGGCCATCTAGAGATAGTTGGCGATGCAATCCAGTTAACTGCACAAGGTCGGCTGATCGCTGACCGTTTAGTCCGAGAGGCGCTGGCCTAAGCGCCTGTAGTACCTTTAGCCCATGACTACTAGCGCAACGATCATCCTGGCATTTCTCGCCGTCGTATTTGTTATCTCTGGCCTTTCCAAAGCCAGCGGCAACGAGAAGGGGCTATCTGGCACCCGCGATGTAAATGTTAAAGATGGACTCGCGCGCGTAATCGGTTTCTTTGAAGCGCTATTGGCGCTTGGCCTAATCCTCGGCCTCAAGTGGAATTGGATGGCGTACTTCCCACTAGTTGGACTCTGGTTCTTTATGGCCGGTGCCATCTTTGTTCACTTCAAAGCAAATAAGGCGAAGACTGCTTTCCCTGCCTTCTTCCTCTTAACTTTAATTTCTATCGCGCTAGTTTTGATCTAGAGACTAATAAGAGAAAAGAACTATAGAAAAAGCTATGCAATCACAACGCCGACTCGAGATTTTGCGCGCCATCGTTGATGAGTACGTAGCTACCCAAGAACCCGTGGGTTCTAAGGCGATTGCCGATAAAACTTCTCTAGGGCTCTCGCCTGCAACAATCCGCAATGAGATGGCGGTTCTGGAAGATGAAGGGCTAATCACTCATCCGCATACATCGGCCGGACGTATTCCAACTGATCTTGGTTACCGAGTCTTCGTAGATAAGTTGGCAACGGTGAAGCCGATGTCATCTGCCGAACGCCGTGCGATTGAAACTTTTTTAGATGAAGCAAACAACTTGGATCAATTGATGAAGAGATCTGCAAAGTTGTTGGCAGATCTAACCAAGCAGGTTGCAGTAATTACCTATCCCATAACTGGCGAAGGCGCCGGTAGCGAAAAGATGACTATTTCTGGAACCGCCAACTTGGCGCGTTCTGGTGAAGATTTAGGAACATCTCTCTCACCAATTCTTGAAGCACTTGAAGAGCAAGTTGTTCTGCTTCGCTTACTTGGCGATGCCAATGACACCGTTAAGGTGCGAATCGGCGGCGAACAAAGTGAGAGCAATTTACGTCAAACATCCCTTGTCACAGTTGGTTATGGCGCAGCGGAGTCTCCAGTTGGAGCGCTCGGTATTCTTGGGCCAACGCGTATGGATTACGCAGGCTCGATGGCAGCAGTCTCTGCAGTTGCTCGTTATGTTGGGCGTTACATTACGGAAGGCCCACAATAAATGGCTGATCATTACCAAACACTTGGCGTTGATCGTGGGGCAAGTTCAGACGAAATTAAAAAGGCTTATCGCAAAATTGCGCGCGAACTGCATCCCGATGTAAATCCTGATCCTGCAGTACAAGATAAATTTAAAGAAGTAACTGCCGCCTATGAAGTTTTAAGTGATCCGCAGAAACGTCAGTCATATGACATGGGCGGTTCTGGTTTCGGTGGTGGATTTGGTGGCGGTGGATTTAGCGACATCATGGATGCCTTCTTCGGTGGCGGTGGAAACCGCGGACCACGTCCACGTATGCGCCAAGGACAAGATGCCTTAATCCGCGTTGAAGTTGATTTAAATGAAGCCTGCTTCGGAACTGAACGCGACATCTCGGTAGAAAGCGCAGTCGCCTGTACCAAGTGCAACGGACAGGGTTCTGCCGATGCTTCAGCACCTGCAATGTGTCAGGTATGTAAGGGTCGCGGCGAAACCCAACAAGTTCAGCGTTCCTTCTTAGGACAAGTTATGACTTCGCGTCCATGTTCTGCGTGTCAGGGCTTTGGCAGCGTAATTCAAAATCCTTGCCGTGAATGTGCTGGCGATGGCCGCGTACGCGCTCGTCAAAATATAAACGTCAAAATTCCCGCAGGTGTTGAAACCGGCAACCGTATTCAACTAGCCGGTCGTGGTGAAGTCGGAGCCGGTGGCGGACCTGCAGGAGATCTCTACGTTGAAATCGTTGAAGCAGAACACCCATTCTTAATTCGCGATGGCCACAACCTGCATTTAGCAATCGAAGTTTCATTTGCTGCAGCTTCTCTTGGTACCAAAGTTAAAGTTGAATGTTTAGATGGCGAGATCGAAGTAGAAGTTCGCGCCGGAACACAGAGCGGGGCAACGATCCCAGTTCGTGGCAAAGGTATGACCCGCCTGCGCGCTGCAACCCGTGGAGATTTAATTGTTCACGTGGAAGTGCAAACTCCACATAAGTTAAATCGTGAACAAGAAGAACTACTCCGTAAATTTGCTACAGCGCGTGGTGAAAAGCCTGGCGATGTAAAGATCAAGGGACTTGAGCAAGGATTCTTTAGCAAATTTAGAGATGCCTTCGGTCGCTAATGCTTAGCCTCTTCTTCGTCGCCGATCTTCCTACGATAGTAGGCAGTACTTACCAATTCGGGGGAGATGAAGCAGCGCACGCAATTCGCGTCCTGCGCACCCAAGTTGGAGATTCACTTGCCCTATCTAGTGGGCAAGGTGGCTGGTCGGTTGTAAAGGTGTTAACTGTTGGCAAGAAAGATATGACGGTGCAAGTCTTATCAACCGGATTTGAAGATAAGTTGTGTGTTGAACTACATGTCGCACAGGCGCTCACCAAGGGCGATCGCATCAAGGAATCTATTGAGTTAAATACTGCAGGCGGCGCTGATGTGATTCTGCTCTGGGCTGCGGCGCGTTCGATCGGCAAAGGTTCTCCAGATCTAATGCAGAAGTTAGCCACCACTGCGCGCGAGGCAAGTAAACAAACGCGTCGTAATCGAATTCCATTTGTGATGGGCGTATTAGATGCCGCAAAGATTGCCGCCGAAATTCCAAATTATGATCTGGTAATTGTTTTGCACGAAGGCGCACAACGTAAATTCACTGAAGTGATTAAACCGGGTTCGCAGAAAGTTCTAGTCATCATTGGTCCAGAAGGTGGGCTAACCGATGAAGAAGTCGCGCTCTTTACCAAAGCTGGTGCGCAAGTTGCGCTACTTGGTCGCCCAATTTTCCGTTCGGCTCATGCCGGAATGGCTGCGTTATCAGGCTTAAACGCAGCTTTGAGAATTTGGTAAAGGTATAGTCGCACTCATGGCACTTGATCCAAATTGCATCTTCTGCAAAATTATTGAGGGACAGATTCCAGCCGAGATTGTTTATCGCAGTGAGAACGTTGTTGCATTTAACGATTTAAATCCGCAGGCACCAACTCATGTGCTTTTGATTCCGACGGTGCATACTGAAAATGCGGCAGTTCTTGCCAAGATGTCACCAACGATTACCGCAGATCTTTTCACCGCAGCCGCCCATATCGCCGCCGAGCGCGAGCTAGATGGCTACCGCACCGTCTTTAATACCGGCGCAGATGCTGGGCAGACCGTCTTTCACGCTCATTTACATTTGCTGGGCGGGCGTGGGCTCGCTTGGCCACCCGGTTAAAAGTAGTATCAGCGATATATGGAACGCACTTTAATAACCGTCCCACCAGCGATTCCGATGGTCTCACTCATCGGAGCAAACGATGCCAACTTACGAGCGATCGAAGCGGCTTTCCCAAGCGTTAACATCACAGTTCGCAGTAACGAGATAACTCTGCGCGGACCACATATTGATTGCTTAGCAATTGAAAAGTTATTTGCTGAAATGACGCTGGTTATCCGCTCTGGTCAATCTTTAACAGTTGATGCCGTTGCGCGCAGTATTGCGATGCTCGGCCAAGAACCTGCGCAAAGCCCGGCCGAAGTCTTATCTTTAAATATTGTCTCTAACCGCGGTCGCACCATCAGACCAAAGACGGCAAATCAGAAACACTATGTTGATGCGATTGAAGATAACACCATCACCTTTGGAATTGGTCCTGCCGGTACCGGTAAGACTTATCTAGCAATGGCGAAAGCGGTTGCTGCCTTGCAAGCCAAGAAGGTAAATCGCATTGTGCTTACGCGCCCGGCAGTTGAAGCTGGCGAAAGTTTAGGATTTCTTCCTGGCACCTTAAGCGAAAAGATCGATCCGTATCTGCGCCCGCTCTTTGATGCGCTGCATGACATGATCGATGTTGATTCGATTCCACGCTTGATTCAGACCGGGGTTATCGAGGTAGCACCGCTTGCATACATGCGCGGTCGTACCTTAAATGATTCATTTATCATCTTAGATGAAGCGCAGAACACCACACCTGAGCAGATGAAGATGTTCTTAACCCGTTTAGGTTTTGGTTCCAAGATGGTTGTTACAGGCGATGTAACGCAGATCGATCTTCCAAATGGAGCAAAGTCAGGGCTTCGCGTCATCACCGATATCTTGCAAGATATTGATGACATCGCATTTATGGAGCTAACCGCAGAAGATGTGGTTCGCCACCGCTTGATCGGCGATATCGTCAAGGCTTACGAGAAATTTGATGCGGCAAAGGCTGCACCTCGTAATATCCGAAACTCCTAATTTAAAACCACTTATGACCATAGAAATCACCAACAAATCTGGCGAACTTGTGCCCACAGATCAAGTGCGCGCCCTGTTGACCCAGAGCCTGGTGCAGTTAAAGCTAAACCCAGAATGCGAAGTTAACTTAGTTTTTGTAGATGAAAACGAGATGACTGAACTACATATTAAATGGATGGATGAACCAGGTCCTACCGATGTTCTCTCATTTCCTATGGATATGCCGGCAGCGCCAGGCGATGCGGTGACGCTTGGAGATATTGTGATTGCGCCAACTGTGGCAGCGCACCAGGCAGCAACTGCCGGACACTCTGCCGAACACGAAATCTTTATCTTGGCCGCACACGGCTTGCTACATATCTTGGGTTATAACCATGCCAACAAGGAAGATGAAAAAGTTATGTTCGACCTACAAGAAGATCTAGTTAAGAACTGGCAGGCAAGTGCATGAATGCGGTAAATATCAGCGCCATCGTTGCTCTAATTGCATTTGCAGGTTTTTTGGCTGCATCTGAATCAGCGCTGACTTCTATCTCACGCGTCTTAATTGAAGAGCTTGAAAGCAAGCGTGGGGGACACCTTCTAAAGAAGTACTCACAACATCCTTCGCGCTATCTCAATGTTTTGCTGCTTGTCCGCAAGATCTGCGAATTCACCGCAGCCGCGCTTCTAGCAGTTGCGCTCTTGCGCGAATATTCATCTGCACAAGCGATGATCGCAACTGTTGTCATCATGGTTGTTCTCTCATACGTAGTCGTCGGCGTTGGTCCGCGCACACTGGGTCGCCAGCAACCACATAAATGGGCGCGCGCCGGAATCTCTGTCGCTTACTTCTTAGCCTTTATCTTGGGTCCAGTGACAAACCTGCTTATTGCAATCGGTAACGCGATAACACCAGGTAAGGGTTTTCGTGATGGCCCATTTACCAATGAAGCAGAGCTTCGCGATCTAGTAGATCAAGCGCACGAGCGTGGCTTAGTAGAATCAGATGAACACGAAATGATCAACTCTGTATTCGAACTCGGCGATACCTTGGTGCGCGAACTCATGGTTCACCGCACAGATATGGTCTGGATCGAAGGCGATAAGACTCTCCGCCAAGCGTTATCTCTGGCACTTCGCAGCGGTTATTCACGCGTTCCTGTAGTCGGTGAAAACCTCGACAAGATTGTTGGAATTGCATACGTTAAAGATTTAGCAAAGCGTGCACTCGATCACCATGAAGCAGAGACAACTGAAAAAGTTGAGCAGCATATGCGCCCTGCAGTGTTTGTTCCCGAGATCAAGATTGCGGCCGAGCTGCTAAAAGAGATGCAGCGCGATCAGATCCACTTGGCGATTGTGGTTGACGAGTACGGCGGTACCGCCGGAATCATCACGATCGAAGACATTATTGAAGAGATCGTCGGTGAGATCACCGATGAATTCGATGATGGCGATGAAGCATTTACTTGGATCAATGAAGATAAGGCGCGCGCGAAGGCAACGCTACATATTGAAGATCTAGCCGATGAGTTAAAGATCGAGATCGATAAAGAAGACTTTGAAGATGTCGACACTATTGGTGGCTTGATGGCGCAGAAGTTGGGGCGCGTTCCGATCGCGGGCAGCACGATTTCTATGCTGGGTTGGTCGATTACATCTGAGCGTCCAGTTGGTCGCCGTCGTAAAATAAGTTCGGTAATAATTGAGCGAGTTAAAAATGGCGAGGTTGATGAACATGAGTAATTCGGATTCAGCCAACCTCTTTGAAAATCCAGAAGATCAAAAGTTAGCAACTCTTGCTACATCAACTTTGGCACGCTCTGGTGCTAAACAAGCTGCCGCTCTGCGCGATTCAACAGGGCGTACCTATGTTGCAATAAATGTGGCATCACCTGAATTAACTCTCGATGCAGTTGAAGCGGTATTTGTTGTCGCCTTGGCATCACAGATTTCTGGAATTGAAGGCGTTGTCTATGCAGGTTTGCCCGATGCCAAAGTTGCGGTAATCAAGGAACACTCAGCGCAAGCAACGCTCTTTCATATCGATGCAAGTGGAAGTGTGACAAGGGCGTAAGATAGCCCAATGCGTATTGTTCGCTTCTCACCAGGTCCTGAATCAGGTTTAGGTACCGACCCGTTATTCGGCATCCTCGAAGATGACAATCAGATCAGCGTTATTTCAGGCGATCCGATCTATCACGGCGTTACCAAGACAGCGGCAAAGGTCGAGCTAACTAAGGTTCGCCTGCTTGCCCCAGTTATTCCGCGCAGCAAGATCGTTGCAGTTGGAAAGAACTATGCCGATCATGCAAAAGAGATGGGCTCGGAAGTTCCGAAAGAACCAATCATCTTCTTGAAACCAAATACTTCCGTAATCGGCCCCGGCGACACAATTGTCTGGCCCGCTATGGCGCCAACAATTGATTACGAAGCAGAACTAGCAGTTGTTATCGGTCGCGTCTGCAAAGATGTTCCAAAAGAGCGTGTGCACGAAGTCATTTACGGTTACACCTTGGCAAATGATGTTACTTGCCGCGAACTACAAAAGAGCGATGGTCAGTGGGCGCGCGCTAAAGGCTTTGATACCTTCTGCCCAATTGGTCCGTGGATTGAAACTGATTTTGTTCCAGGAACTCAACGCATCTTCTCTAAGGTAAATGATGAAATCCGCCAAGATGCAACCTTGGATCAGATGATCTTTAGCGTTGCCGATATCGTGGTCTTTGTTTCACAGGTCATGACCCTTTTGCCGGGCGATGTAATCATCACTGGAACCCCAGCAGGAATTGGACCGCTCATCGAACGTGGCAACGTCGTTGTCGGAATCGATGGACTTGGCCAACTAACAAATAAGGTGAGTGCAAAACCGTGAGTACTAATACAACTGCTAAAAAGGTAAAAGTACGTTTCGCACCTTCACCAACTGGCGACCTACACGTCGGAAATATCCGTACCGCCCTTTTTGATTGGGCTTACGCACGCCACACAGGTGGCACATTCTTATTCCGTATTGAAGATACCGATACAACTCGCGTTACCGATGAATACATCCAAGCAGCGATCGATACTCTGAAATGGCTCGGCTTGAATTGGGATGAGGGTCCAGAAGTCGGTGGCGAAAATGGCCCTTACTTACAATCGCAGCGTTTAGATATCTACGCACACTGGGCGCAGAAGTTTCTTGATCAGAAAGATGCTTACCACTGCTACTGCTCACCAGATGAGTTAGAGGCGGTACGCGAAGCACAACGCGCTGCAAATGTGGCACCTGGTTACAACGGCCACTGTCGCGAGCTAACTGCTGATCAAATCGCAGCGTATAAAGCACAGGGACGTGAAGCAGTTGTCCGTATGCGCATGCCTGATGGCTCAACCACATTTACCGACGAGATCCGTGGTGACGTCACTTTCGATCACAAATTCGTACCTGACTTCGTTCTAGTTCGCGCCGATGGTTCACCGCTCTACACGCTGGCTGTTGCCGTCGATGATGTTTTGATGAAGGTAACCCACGTACTGCGCGGAGAAGATCTACTTTCCTCAACCCCACGACAGATCCGCGTTTACCAGGCGATGGGCGTTGCTATTGAAGATTACCCAGTCTTTGCACACCTGCCATTCGTTATGGGCCAGGACAATGCCAAGCTGTCTAAGCGCAACGGTGAAGTTTCGATTGCTTGGTATCGCGAACAAGGTTATTTGCCAGAGGCGATCTGTAATTACTTAGCGCTGCTTGGTTGGTCACCTGGCGATGATCGCGAAAATGTCACGATGGCTGAACTCTGCGAACTCTTTACCATAGATAAGGTGCATTCATCACCTGCACGTTTTGACATGAAGAAGTTGGAAGCGATCAACGGCGACAAAATTCGTGCGCTAACCCTTGATGAATTCCTTAAGTGGTCGCTGCCATTCTTAAATAAGGCAAATGTGATCACCGGAAGCGATTCTGAGATCGCACTTGTTAAGCAGGCGCTGCCGCTTATTCAAGAGCGCATCGTTAAGTTGGATGAAGTTCCTGCGATGTTGCGCTTCTTATTTGTTAAGGATTTCAAAGTTGAGGAAGCATCGCTTTCAAAGGTTACCGATAGCGCATCAAAGGACGTGTTAAAGCGTTCACTTGCTGAGCTAACACCGCTTACAACTTGGAACCACGAGAGCATCGAAGCCGCACTTCGCACATCACTTATTGAAGAGATGGGGCTTAAGCCACGCATTGCATTCGGTGCAGTTCGTATCGCAACAACCGGCAGCACCATTTCACCACCGCTCTTTGAGTCGATGGAGTTGCTCGGAAAAGATGCGTCGCTGGCTCGAATTTCAGCGGCGATAGCGCTTTAATTTTTGGGGTATTCTTACCCCTGTTGTAATGGGGTATGGGGTAATTGGCAGCCCTGCTGATTCTGGTTCAGTAAGTCTAGGTTCGAGTCCTGGTACCCCAGCGCAGTACCCAAGCACCACCGCAATAAAGAGCAGTAAAAATGTACTAGGGCCCCGTCGTCTAGCGGCCTAGGACTCTGGCTTCTCAAGTCAGCTACGAGGGTTCGAATCCCTTCGGGGCTACAAAAGCAACAGAGCGCCAACTGGAGTTAACCTTCAGTAGGCGCTTTGTTCATTTTTTTGAAGTCTGTAATTCTTCTGCAAGCCTTTCACTCTACACGGGCCGTTCACAGGTTCTTCAATTCAATTAACCTGTTTGTTAATAATCAAAAGATTAGATCTCCTCGTTGTAACCCACAACTAACTAAATTCTAACGAGGAGAATTAAAGTGAATATTTCAAAAGCTAAGCGTGGGATTGCTGTTATTTCAGCTACTGCGTTTCTAGCAATTTCAGCGGCGCCCGCCAATGCGGCTGCACCTGTTTACATGGAGGCTGTTGCTACATCAGCAACACTCACTCCAATCACCTCAGCCGGCGACATGATCGGCACCTACCTAGTTCCGGGAATTCCTGACGGATTAGGTGTAATCAAGAACGGAAACTCACTTCGCATCATCACAAACCACGAATGGAGCGCAACTAACGCTGTTGCTGCAGGTCGTACAACAGCTGGCGGACTCGTCTCAGGTTCATTCTTGAGCGATATGACCTATGACATCGCATCAAGTAAGGTGACCAAGGCTGTTGATCTATTTAAAGATGTCGTTTGGTATGACTACGCATCCGGCAAGTACGGGCAGAACCCAGGCGCTCCTGCAAGTGCTGCAGTTAAGGATTCTTACGGAACCCTAAATCACTCTTACCTACTTAATCGTTTCTGCTCAGGTTCTCTAGCTCCAGCAGGATCATTTTTTGACAAGACATCTGGCTTTGGCGTTAACGATGCAGTGTTTCTTGCCGGAGAAGAAGGCGGAGATGAATCTCGCGCATTCGCTACAAACTTAACAACTGGTCAACTAGTTCAGCTTCCAGCTCTTGGGTTGGCTGCTTGGGAAAACGTCATCCCTGCGCCAACTAAGGGTAAGACAACTGTGCTTATGACCAACGAAGATGGCGCTGCGACAGATAGCCAGCAATGGATGTACGTCGGAACAAAGACCAAGACTGGTGCCTGGTATGAAAAAGCGGGCTTTACAAATGGAAAGTCATACGTTCTAGCAGCGGCTGCAGATGCAGTTGTAGCAAATGACAATGAAATCCGTGCAAAGTACGGAAAGAACACTCCTTTCCCAATCACATTCGCTGAAGTGAACACGAAGGCAAATGGTAAGGATCAGAATATCGAAGCCAACGCTAAGGGTATTGAACTCTCACGCGTTGAAGATGGTCACTTTGATCCAAATAAGCCAAATGATTACTACTTCGTAACAACTGAATCAAATAAGGATCCAAAGGCAACTGCTGCTAACCCAGCAACTCCAACAGTTTCACGTGATGGTGGAGCCCTATGGCGCATACGCTTCAAGGATGTTTCAAAGCCACTAAGCGGCGCAACTCTAGAGATGTTGCTTGATGGTTCAGAAGATATCTACATGTCAAAGCCAGATAACATTGCAGTAGATTCACTTGGAAACGTCCTAATCCAAGAAGATCCAGGCAACAATGCACACGTTGCACGTATCGTTTCTTACCGCATTAGCGATGGCAAGCTAGCAACAATTGCTCAATTCGACTCAAAGTACTTCGATTCAACTCGCCCTAACTACATCACTCAAGATGAAGAATCATCGGGAATTATCGACGTCAGCAATGAATTGCGTACTTCAAAGAACGATAAGGCTAGTTACTACATGTATGTAGCTCAGATCCACGCAACACCTGCAAAGGCTCGTCCAGATATGGCTGCAGATGATGCAACCCTGGCCAAGGCTGTTGAAGGTGGACAGTGGTACATCTTGAAGATTACGAACTGGACCGACGTCTACAAGTAATACTTTCTTGCGAGGGATAAGGAAAGAGGCCAGACGATCCTGGCCTCTTTTCTTTTGCTTACCAAGAGCTTGTGCCTAGGCCACCATCGAAGTCGTAAGTACTTCCGGTGGCCCAGGCATTTGCATCAGATAATAAAAATTCAGTAACACCGACTACTTCGATAGCTGTTGCATAGCGAGCCAGGGGAGTAGCAGCTTTCCAAGCAGCAACGCCTTCTGGCCAAGCTTGATCAATTCCGTCACGACCGATTAAACCTAAACGCAGTCCAAGTACACGCATTGGGGCATGTGCGCGAGATGCTGAACGAGTTAAGACATCTAGGGCTGCTTTACTTGCGCCATAAATTTCGTGGCCCGCGCGCGGATTTAGCGCTTCAACAGATGAGATATTCAAAACAACCTGCACACCTGACTTTGCTGCTTCATCGATAATCTCTTTAGGCGCATCAACGTTGATACGCATCATAAGTTCTATTTCAGAGCGCGATGCGGCAGCCGGATCGAGGATCGCTTGGTTAGCCGCATTATTGATTACATAATCTAACTTTCCCGCACGTGCGAGTGCTTCTTGTACAAGTGAATTTCCTGATTTAGTAACAGATAGATCTTCGGCAATGACATGTAAATTTGGACGGGCATGGATCTCGCCAGTATTTACTTGGGCGCAGACGGTGAAGCCAAGTTCTAGAAAGCGATCAACGTAGGAGCGCCCGATAAAGCCAGAGGCACCGGTGATTAGGATGCTGTTGCCAGCAAAGTTCATCGAAGTGGGTCCAGCGCTTTTACTCGATGATTTACCCGCTTAATCAAATCTGTTAGATCGATCTTGGTGCTGGTTCGGTTAGCAACTACTTGATCACCTGCCACCCAGACATCCGTGACATCGCCGCGGCCTGCTGCAAAGACCAAGAGCGCGTTGACATCATGCACTGGCGTTAAATGTGCGGCATGAAGATCAATGGCAATGAGATCTGCCTCTTTACCAATTTCGATACTTCCGACTCGGTCGGCTAGTCCTACCGCGTGCGCTGCTTCGATAGTTGCAGCGCGCACAATAGAAGTTAGATCAACATCGGCAGGGGATTGGCGCAGTGCAACAACATGGGCTGCCATACGCATAACCGAGAACATATCTAGATCATTAGATGAAGAACAAGAATCAGTGCCAAGGCCAACTTTGATGCCAGATTTACGCAGGTCATTAAAACGCGCAAGGCCTGAGCCAAGTTTTAAATTACTGCCTGGGCAATGGCCTACTGATGCGCCTTTACTTGCCGCAATCGCCATATCGGAATCTGATAAATGCACGCCGTGTCCGAAGATAGTTGGGACATCCAAGATTCCAGTATCGCGACAAACTTCGGTTGGAGTCTTGCCGTAACGAGTAGCCACATCGTCGTTCTCGGCTTGTGTTTCCGAGACATGTAAGTGAATACGTACGCCAAGTTCTTTAGCGATCGCAGCTACCTGCGTTAAGTTTTCTGGTGAATCTGTATATGTTGAATGCGGCATTAAATATGTCGGAATATATGGGCCACCGATTTCAGCAAGTACTGCCTTCCACTGATGTGCGCGTTCGATGCGTTGCTCCCATTGCAGACCATCTAGGCCTGGGAAATCAAAGAAGATCGGCCCTGCGATATGGCGCAGACCAACCCGCACTGCGCCACGATGTGTTGCGGCAGGATTTAAATACATATCCATTGTCGTTGTTGTGCCAGATAGCAAAGCTTCCAGCGCACCGAGTTCGGTACCTAGTTCGCAGGTTGCCTCATCCATGATCGCACCTTCAGCGGCCCAGACGCGTTCTAGAAAACCTTGCAGGTTTACGCCCTCTGCCCAACCGCGCAACAGCGACATTCCTAAATGGGTATGGCTATTAATAAAACCCGGAGCGATTAACTTGCCCGATGCGTCATATGTTTTTGCTGCAGCAGGTTTATCTGTGCCCATGTATGCGATCTTGCCGTCTTTGATACCGATCGAGATATTTTCTAATATCTCATCGCTACCGTTAGAGGTTACTGCGTACCGCGCATTGGTGATTAAGAGATCCATGGTCAATTTTTCCAACTAAGAAGCCAGGATTTTTATCGCACCATCAATGATTGTGATTACATTTCCCGCACAGCCCTTAATGACTTCACCGACGCCTTCGTGGCTAATCTCTTCCTTAGAAAGGCCTGCTGCTGGGTTGGCAACAGCTGCAATTGCTGCGTAACGAAGACCTGCCTCACGAGCCAAAGTTGCTTCAGGTACACCTGTCATTCCGACAACAGTTACACCCAACATCGCGCACATGCGGATTTCAGCCGGTGATTCAAAACGGGGACCGTTATAGACGGCGTAGATTCCACCTTCGTGCAATTTGATATCTGCTTTCTTCGCAGATTTTGCAAGCGCCGTTTGAATCTTCTTGTCATAGATATAGGTCATATCAATATGTTGAACGCCGCCTTCTTGGACACCATCAAAGAAGGTATCTGCGCGACCATGAGTGAAGTCGATGAAATCATCAACTAACTGCAATGCACCCGGCTTTAACTTCTTATCAACGCCGCCAACAACGTTTACGCCGATAACGAGTTCTGCGCCCCAGTTCTTTAGCGCTTGAATATTTGCGCGATAGTTAACTTGGCTAGGTGGCACGGTGTGGTTAACGCCATGGCGAGTTAAGAAAGCAACTTCTGCGCCATGCCATTTACCCGTTGTGATAACTGCCTGACCGTATGCGGTGTCGACAGTTGTAGGGGATTGGCCTTCGAGCGCTGGAAGGTTGTAGAAACCTGTGCCAGCGATGATTGCGATCTTCAATTTATTACTCCTTTAGACCGGCCATGAGACGGCCGATGTAGTTGCGATCTGCATCTTTGGAGTCAACGATCGCAACGATCTTTCCACCCGACATAACCGCGATGCGGTCTGAGAGGGAGAGAATTTCATCGAGTTCGGCAGATACCAAAAGTACGCCAGCGCCGTTATCGCGCGCTGAAATTAACTGGTTATGGATAAATTCGATTGAACCAACATCCACACCGCGAGTTGGCTGAGCTGCAACCAGAACAGGAAGTTCTTGGCTTAGCTCACGCGCCACAACAACTTTCTGCTTATTTCCACCAGAGAGTGAACTCGCTAGATTAAAGGCTGAAGGTGTGCGGATATCGAACTTCTCAACAAGTTGTTCGGCATTCTTAGCAACTTCGCCAAGGTTTCGAATCCAACCTTTAGCAAAAGGCGCTTGATCGAATTGGTTTAACACCAAGTTATCGGCGATCGAGTAATTAGCGACTAGACCATGCTTTTCACGATCTTCAGGTACATGTGAAATACCAGCTTCATGAACTGAATGTGGGGCCATATCTCTAGAAGCAACGCCGCTGATTAGAACTTCGCCTTCCTCGCGATGGCGCATACCGCAAATTGCTTCGACTAATTCGCGCTGACCATTTCCTTCCACGCCTGCAACACCAAGAATCTCGCCTTTATGAAGTACGAGATCTACTCCCTTAACTGACAAGATCTTGCGATCATCGCGAACTTGTAGCCCTTTAACTTCTAGAACAATTGCGCCGCGTTTGGCCTCAGTGCGATTGACCTGCAGAACAACAGAGCGCCCCACCATCATCTGCGCCAAGCCTGCTTCGTCGGTCTCTTTAGGAGTTGTTGTTCCGACTAGCTTTCCACCACGCAAAACGACTACGCGATCGGCAACAGCCATAACTTCGTGGAGTTTGTGGGTAATCAAGACAACGCCAACGCCTGATTTAGCGAGGTTACGAATAACACCTAATAGTTCATCAATCTCTTGTGGAGTTAGAACTGCAGTTGGCTCGTCGAGAATCAAAAGCTTTACATCTTTACGCAGCGCCTTAAGAATTTCCACGCGCTGCTGCATACCAACTGGAAGATCTTCGATTACCGCATCAGGATCTACTTCGAGGCCATAACGCTTTGATAGCGCGATGATTTCTGCGCGTGCTGCCTTCTGATTGATAAATAATCCGCGCTTTGGTTCATCTCCCAAGATCAAGTTTTCAGCAACAGTCATAACCGGTACCAACTGGAAGTGCTGGTGAACCATACCGACGCCACGTGAGATAACTCCTGCGGTATCGCCGAAGACGATTGGAGTGCCACCGATCTTGATCTCGCCAGAATCTGGCTTAATCAAACCAAATACTGCTTTGAGCAAAGTGGATTTTCCGGCGCCATTTTCGCCAAGCAGTGCAACAACTTCGCCAGCGTTAACAGTTAGCGAAACATTGTCGTTTGCAACAACTCCGGGATAGCGCTTGGTTACGCCAGTTACTTCAAGAAGAGCGCTCATTGTTACTGTCCCTTCTCATATGGTTGACCTTCTGCGGCAGGTGGTCGCACCTTGCCGGCAGAAATTGTTAAGACAACGATCGTTAAAACATATGGAAGTGCCGCGGTAAATTGAGAAGGAATATTCACAACCTGATCGATCATCAACTGGCTGGCATAAGCCTGAGTTAGCCCGAAGAAGAGCGCTGCTGCGAGTGCACCGAGTGGATTCCAGCGGCCGAAGATCATCAAGGCAAGTGCGGTGAAGCCCTTGCCGGCGATAAAGCCGCGTTCAAATGAACCAACTAGTTCGAGTGCCAGGTATGCGCCAGCAAGTGCACCGATCGCACCTGCGATCGTGACGTTGATGTAGCGCAGACGAGCTACTGAAACACCTGCAGTGTCAGCGCTAGATGGGTGTTCGCCAACTGCACGAGAGCGCAAGCCCCAAGGCGTGTGATAAATCCCCACATAGAGAATCAGAATTATCGCAAGACCTATGAAGGTAAGTGCTCCGTGGATAAAGAGAACTTGTCCAAAGAATGGAATCTTGGAAAGTAGTGGAATTTCAAATGATTGGAAGACCGAGGGAATTGTCTTTCCCTGAACGTAGAGAAATGAAGTCAGTCCAGTAGCCAAAATATTAATAATAGTTCCGGCGATAATCTGATCCATGCGCCAAGAAACTGCCATCAACGCCAAGATAAAGCCCATCAGCGCACCAACCATGAGAGCGGCGATGAGTCCGATGACGATGTTTTGAGTCAGATAAGAAACAAAGAAGGCGACGAATGCTGAGATAAGCATCGTTCCCTCAATACCAATATTTACGATACCGGTACGTTCGCACATGATTCCGACCATCGCTGCGAGTGCAAGGGGGAGTGCGAAAGCAGTACCTGTTGCGTAAACGGAAGTTGTTATATCTGCGTCACGAGAGTAGAAGAAAGCTGTCGCAGCAACTGCGAGCAAGATATAAATATTGCGCTTGGTGAGGTGTTTCATAATTAGTTACCCCATCCGCTAGTCATAGATTTATTCGAACTATTCTTAAAGAAGCGCGTAATTAGCGGCGCTGTTACAAAGAGCAGAATCAGCGCCATCAGGAGATCCACAATTTCTGGGGCAACGCCGGCATCAAATTGCATATTGGCAGCACCTGCTCGCATGCCACCAATCAAGATTGCGCCCGGGATAATTCCGATCGGATGAACGCGGCCCAGTAGTGCAATTGTGATTCCATCAAATCCCAAACCTAAGTTAAATGCTGGTGCGTAGCGATAAGTGATACCCAAAGTTTCGATTGCACCACCCAAGCCAGCAATCGCACCAGACACGACCATCGCTGAAACAACTGTGCGCTTCACCGAGATACCTGAATACCAAGCGGCATGGCGGTTGCGACCAACGGTTTCGATTCGGAAACCGCTGGTTGTGCGACCTAGAACCCACCAGATAAAGACGCCAAGGATTACTGCGATAAAGAATCCTGAAGGCAAGCTTCCAATGATTGGAAGCCTTGCACTTTCTGCAATCTCTGAAGTTCGCGTTAAGAATTGACCTGGCTCGCGCAATTTTCCTGATGCCAAATAATCAGCAATTGCCATCACAATACTGTTAAGCATGATCGTTGTAATAACTTCATGGACACCGCGGTAGGCCTTCAATAGACCTGAAATTGCGGCAACAATTGATCCGAAGAATGCGCCGATTATCAACGCAACTGGAATGTGAATATATCCAGGAAGACCATCAAAGGTAACGCCGGCCCAAGCAGCCGCAAGTGAGCCAGAGAGAAGTTGTCCTTGAGCGCCGATATTAAATAAGCCAGCGCGTAAACCAACTGCAACTGCGAGTCCGCTTAAGACAAGAGGAGTTGATTTGCCAAGCGTTGCTCCAATTCCTTCAATGGAACCAAAGGCGGTTTTAAAGAGTGACTTGTAAGCAACAACTGGATCGAGTCCTTGCAACTTTATTAATATTCCGCCAATAAAGAGCGCAATAAAAACTGCAATTATCGGAATCAACCAAGAGCCAACATCAAACTTTTTATCTGTCTTTTCCAGATCGGTTTTTATGGATTTCGTCTCGCTCATAATTGGCTATCTTATTGGTTTTTTGTAATAAAGAAAGAGGAAGGAAACTGTAAAGATGGCTGGAGAAATGAAAGAGCGGGTGTGCATTTGCACACCCGCTCTTTCAACTAACTCTCAGATTATTAATTAACCCTTGAAGCCAGTTGCAATTGAACCAGCAAGAACTGCTGTTGTTGTCTTCTTCAAACGTACCTTGACTGCTGCAGGAACTTTTGATTCCAAGTCGTGGTGTGGTGCAAGACCAACTTGACCTGTGTAGTTTCCGCCCTTGATTGTTCCGGCCTTAGCCTGACCAACAAGTGTTGCAACTCCAAGTACTAGCTTCTTCTCTGCAGAAGTGACGAGACATGACTTTGCTTCAGGAACTGTGTAGTACTGATCGATGTCAACACCGATGCAGAGCGCGCCAGCCTTTTGGGCTACCTTGCCGATAGCACCGTTACCAGTTGATCCACCTGCACCGAAGATAACGTCGTATCCCTGTGTAAGTAGCTGGTTAGCAGTTGTTGCGCCCCATGCTGGATCTGAGAAAGCGTTATCGCCAGCTGCGTGGTAAACAACAGTTGACTTGATCTTCTTGCTGCGCTGCTTAGCTGCGTATGCAATTCCGCCTTCGTATCCTTCACCGAACTTGCGAACAGGAAGTACTTCCTTCATACCGAATACTGCGCCGACCTT
>Ga0209230_10000120_pt1 | contig 28796 bp, 25 predicted proteins | sample LakOntMetagenome_FD_187467 | JGI IMG/M metagenome (GOLD analysis project Ga0209230, IMG submission 187467) | Freshwater and sediment microbial communities from Lake Ontario - Sta 18 epilimnion Metagenome (SPAdes) (version 2) | ecosystem: Environmental > Aquatic > Freshwater > Lentic | place... | reverse complement strand
CAATTGTACTCTTTTAATTTTTCAATCACAATTTTAGTTATTTTTTGATTTAGTTCTTGACTTTTTGATTTGGACTTAGACTTAGACTTAGACTTGGATTTAGACCCACCTTTTTTAAAAATTTGATTCAAAATAACTCCAACTATCACAGTAATTAATACAATTTGTAAATTTGACAATCCTTCTTCTGCTTTCTTATGCGTCTGAGCGCGCGTTTGTTGAGGACGAGACCTTACTATTGACATGCTTTGATCGTAAGACGCTGTTTTTCTGATAGAGAATAATCGGTTTTCACGCTTCGCGTCTTCAATCGCACTGCCAGATTTTGATTGGCGCCCAAGCATTGTGTCAACTTTGCTCATTCTCTCAACCAATTTAATAACTTCTTGATAAATTGGAATAGATCTTTGATCCAATACAAAAATTGGTTTTTTATATCTAGCCGCAGTTGGATCCCAAACATCACTCATGTTTCCTCTTCCATAAATTATTTTTAACATTTCATTCATTTGCGGCCGTTCAAATCCTGTCATGTTAAAATAAGACATATTCACAACATGATCAACATATGCCAAAAATTTAATAATTCGCTGCATCCTTTCAATTACTATAATTTCATTCGTTCTTCCACTCACATACAAATCTGTAAGATCTATTCCCATTATTGCTCTGAATTCAGTTTCATAATCAGTTCCACTTATTGAATTGTAATCTCTTATTATTTCATTTCCAAGTTCCGGAAATGCGTCTTCTAACCTTCGCTTTCCGTCATTAAAATCAATTGTTCTGCCAAAATCAATGTGAAAGGTTTTTGCTGAATTCGGTTTTGTTAAAATATTTCCCATATGCGAATCGTAATTCATTATTTTCAACTTTGTGAAAGAAATAAACAATTGAGAAATAGAATACATCATTTTTTCCGCAAGTTCATCTCTATTTGTCACGTTTGCTATTTCAGAATATCCATCTGCCAATTCCATTGTAATCATTCCCAATCTTCTATGATTTTTGACATTATTAAACAAATATAACAACATATTTCGCGCTTTGTTTGTTCTTGCCAATTTGAAAATTTTTTCTAAAAAGAATGGGGCGGACGCAGAATCAAAATGCGAAAAATCAACCACCGCAAGACAGACTGGATTACCCGACGGAATTACTGTTTTCAAATAAACTTGTTGTTGAATCTCGCACTCTTTTTGAAAATCTTCTAAAGTCTCTTTTCGCTTTTCATATCTTTTTCCATCATCAACCATAAACAAATCAGGCAAACGTTCGTCCACATCAGATAATATTGCGAATTTAATTATTAAACTATATATTGGAACATTGAAAGCATGTGATTTTTCATTTAATCCAAAAAACTCTGAGTTATCCGGATTATGTGGAATGTCCAATTTAAATATAAATCCGGACAATGATTTATATGCTATGTGCGACAATTCTGCTCCCGGCAATTCAATCATATTCATAACCGCTTGAAAACTACTAATGCTCGTGTTTTTTTGCCTTAATCCACCCTTGATTTTCATATTATAAATATACTTTATATTTATAAAATTAATTAATTAGAAACCAAATTGTATCGGCACGGAAAATATCCATTCGTTGCAAAATAATTATATGATCCCGTGGATTTTCGGCAAACATCGCCCGACTGATGTTCTGCATATTCATAAAACGCATCCGAATCTATCCATCCTCCAAACAACAAAACATGCGTTGACGGCTTCAATATTGCATCTCCTTTTTTAATATCCGACTTGGATACTTTTGTACATATTTCCTGCATATTACTCGTCACATGTCCCCCACCCGACGTAGATGACGCCCAACAATATGACACATATCCAGAACAATCTTGTCTGTATCCGTCCTTGGTCACCGTTTGCGAATATGGCACTTTTTCGTCCACCCATACTTGGGCCCGTTTCATTATTTCATCACGTGTTATAGATGATGCTGTGTAATTTTGTCCTGATGCTGATGTCAGAAAAAAAACGGCCAATGCGATTAATCTTATAAACATTATACACAATTACAAATATATTATTTATGCGTCTTCTTCATTTAATGAGTTAATAACTTTCTCCACGTCCTGCGAGCAATATGTTGGCGACATCTCATGATTATTTATTAATTTCTCAAACTCATCTTCTTCTTCTTCTTCTTTATCTAATTCTTGTTCATCCATGAAACCAAACACATTGTCTTCATTTGACGACCTGGATAATGAATATTTATTATAATCATCTTCTTCACACGCATCTTCTGCCGGCATTACACTACATTGTCGTGTGTGTAATCCATGAAAATTTCCAAATCTGGCGTGTCTTTGTCTTTGCGCTCTTGGTGCCCTCGGCGTATCTGACGCATTGTGCGATCTTTCCGCTCCATTTGACTGTTGTCTCGCACAAGAATACATGAATCCATGTTCGGTTCCCAAAGTTCTATATACTACCACGATGTCGTCACATAAATTCTTCATCATTCGGTCTTCGGTCAATCCATTCTTCTTCATGTAGTCTATCATTTCAGCCATAAATGCCTTCATCTCCTTCTTCATATCGGCTATTTCTGATTTGGTAGTCTTCGTCTTTTCATTGATCTTTTTCACCTTGTGTAAAATTTCCTGCGTCCTGTGTCTATAAAACATGTTCGTTAAATCATGGTTCTCTCCCTCATTGCCGTGATATTTATAAATAATTTCGCCATGAAGCTCCGAATGTCCGAGCAATGTCATTTCCATTTCCCCTTTATTTGTAGTCTTAAAATGAAAAGTCTTTTTCATTTCACCCGACATTCTTCCTACAAATATCTCGGTGGTCCATTCATTCGTTTTCCAATCATAAATCATACCATTCTCTATCGTGATTTTAACATCTCTCAAAGCGCCATGTAATATCCCATGTAATATTTCTCCATAAGCCGTTGCCGACTTCTCTATCTTGTCCACAAAATAGTAACTGCCATTTTCAATATCGCTTAGAGCCGCGAATATCTTTGGATTATGCTCCAATCCAAATCCCACAACATAATTTGTTGCTCTTGTGTCCATTAATTTTGCTAATTCTTCAGGCCGCGTCTCTCCAAAATTAGCATCTCCGTCACTCATAAATATGTTGTTACTTTCCTCTCCCGAATTAAGAGCCTTCAACGCACATTCTATGTTCGTACTATCTTCCGGATAAATCTTTCTCAAACGACCTATCATTTCCGGCAAATTCTCTTCCGTGATAATTTCATCAATTATTACGTCTTGAACTTCTGAGTTAAATGTCTTCACATTCACTCTTACATTTTGCCGCAAACAATTGCTTGAAATATATCTGATCATATTTGTAACTACATGTATTATTTGTTTCATCTTGGTGTTTCCGTCCTCGCACTCATCATCCATTGAACCCGACTTGTCCAACATAATATTAATGCGCGTGGGCTTGTCGGTTATTTCCACTTTTTCCATTTCTAATTCAAATGTGCCAAAATCCTCGCCCGCGGCAAGTAGAGATATTCCATTGTGAATTTTGATAATCTGTTGTCTGAACATTTTAACTGTATTATTATAATTTGTCTAGATATTACATGTTTTGAAAATGATCAATTTTTCAAAGAATGGCGTCTACACTCTCCAATGCGCCCTCCACCCATCCCTGTTTCTTACTCACCATCTCTCCCACAACATATATATTAGGCTCTGGGTTATTCAATGATTTGTAATTTGATATACTAGGTTTATAATAATGTGTTCCAACTGGCCAATAATAGTCTCTCATCGCCTTCATTTTTAACATGTTTTTTCTTATTCCAAGTGATTTCTCTATCAGACGACACATAAATTCACGATTCATTTCCGTGTTTTTTAACTTGTCTCTCAACCTTTCCGCCATTTCATTGTCTGTGTATCCAAACATGTAAACCCCCTGACCCATCGGTATCATTTTCTTCAATGGTCCTGGAACTATTGTCATTTTCGGCACTTCCCTCGCCATTATTTCGGCGCTTTCTTTGTCAAATTTTCCATACAATCGCAAAAATGGCTGTCCTTCCACACTCTTATATTCTCTGTGGTAAGGCAACAATTTCCGCAAAGACGTTATAGTTGTCGCTATTATCAGTTTGGCACATTCATATGTCTTACCTTCTTCCGTTTTAATTATTATGTGATCATCCCGTGTTTTCATTATTTCCACAACATTTTGTGAATACTTAATGCTAACATCATCCGCCATTTTCTCTATCAGTTTTTGCCACGGAATCATCATTCCAGTCCACCCCGATTCATTATCATCTAATCCATAATTATAAAGCGTCTCATAAACATCTGCTTTCTCATAATCTGTGTATTCAGCACATTCCATGTATTTATTGTAAAGCTGAATTCCTAAAATCTCTATCGCGAACTGTTTGAATGTCTTGCCTTTGGCCCTGAAAGGCGCTTTTTCATATTCTTGTGTTAAATATCTGATAACTTTCTGAGTATCCACCGGATTCATTATTGTGCTGGCATACTGTTTGTCCACCATGAATTCATTATGTGGCACCTTGTATTCTTTCAGCAATTTAATCAATAATTTGTCTTTTGCTTTGCGACCGATTCCAGCACCAGTTACCACATTAACTCCTTGAAACATTTCATTGCCAGTTCGTCCTCCTAACCATTTTCGTTTGTGTTTTTCTAATACTAATATTCGCGCGTCTGGGTTCTTTTTCTGTAATCTTGTTGCGGCATACAATCCTGCGATTCCTGCTCCCACAATAATCACATCATATTTCATTTATATTATGCTGGTATTTTATGTCTATATTTGGATAGAATATAGACACAATTGTTCTCTATATTTAAACAATGGATATAGAAAATCAATTAAAAAAGGCAATCTCTATCGCGCATGATCGCGAAGCGATCGTCGCTTATTGCTTGGATCTCAAACCTGAAAATAAAACCAAGATGATAGAGATTCTAAATTCTGTTCTAAATTTATTAAATGAACCAAATGAACAGTCTGATTGTGACTCTGAATCGGATAATGAATCGGATGATAATACCGATCAGTGGTCTGATGCGGATTCCGACGCTTCATTCACGGAGGAAGAAGAATCCTATATTCAGAATGAAGCCCACCGCGAATATTTGAAACGCTATTCTTTGAAACCAAAATTCAACAAGCATTATTTCAATGCCGATAGAGACAAATAAAATGTTACTTTATGGTTTATAAATTTCTAATTTTTCCAATCATTTTCATGGTTGGTTCCCTAGGCCAGGGAGATTGTGCGTCCTCTTCAGCATTAATCAGTTTGAAAAAATTGCCACCATTATGGTGTTGAACTTTCTGGACAAAGGTTCAAAACCCGCACTGTGCGACCAACAATAAAGACGCGTAATAGAGAGGATTATTGATGTTTAATAATTAATAAAAAATAAAATTAATTAATTAATAGCCGCACAGTCAAATATAAGCCTACATGGGGGACGCCCCGTGTTTTTTAAATATGAAAATTGTTATTTCACATTTAAATTGTTATTTATTTAAGCAACTAGAACGAAAAGAATGGGGGCATTGGCAACTCTTGTCAAAAGAGATGTGGTTCCTACTGCGGAAGTTGCGAAATCTGTTCCCGGGTTTCCAGTGACTAATGTCATAGAAAGAGCGTTGATGGGCAACATGTTCTCAGGATTAAGGCCAAGTTTCAGCGTAATCGCAATGCCGGAAGGGCACCAGATAAGATCACCAGCCACAAATTTGTCTTTAAGACCCCAATCATTCGCACCACCAACTTCGCCACTGGGAGCTCTGTTGTTGAAAATGTTGCCATCAACAGCGTACCTTAACAACTGACTAACATTGCTCACGGTCACTGTGCCAGATAGCGCACTAGTTTGGGCGTTTGTGGTTTCATTAGCAGCAACTGCTCCATCAATTAAAGCAACAAATTCAGTCGGTCCAAATGCCTCAGCAGCCTTGGCAGTAGAAAATGCTTCTTCAGCATACAAAGATTCAAAACCTCCAGTGACACCAAAATAAGTATTTACAAATGCGGCAAAATCAGAGTTCAAAGTTGAAAGTCTTCCAACTGAAAGAACACTGCCAGAAGAAATTCCGTCAAGATATTCAGCACTAATTGTTACAGAATCAACCGCATAATCATCAGTTGCGGTTTGATATGTGAGTTGATCATTAAAATAAGCAACAGGTATTTTAATTTGAACAGCACCAGTGGCATCAATGTAAACGGTTGTTGATTGCACATTAAGAGAAATATCGGCAAATCGTTGTTCAACTGCGAAACTTCCGGTTCCTGAAAGAGCATTTAAGGAGACGTCGGCAATTGCGGCAGCAGCAGTAGCATGGTTGGTGGCATTACGTGCGGGAGAAGGAGTAGAAGCGGCGGGGATGGGCATTTTTATATATTATAAAACATTATTTTTTTTTACAGAAAAAATAATTCTAAATTAACGCGTGAAAAGTGTTATTCACAGATCATACAAACATTTGAACAATAAGCAACACGAAAAATTTGAATTATTCATGTCTAAAACACGTCCATGATCATCAAAAATTTGAATGCGCATCTTTTGAATATCAACCGGACCATAATATTTTCGCGGTTCTGTGGTAAGATTTAAATCAGATTCCATCAATAATGTGAAATATGACCCTTTTATTGATATTCTTGCTAAAACATTGGAATTTATATTTGAAGCGGGAAATGCCGAAATAAAATGATTGTTCATAGCATTATTAAAATCATCTATTGCTAAATAAATATAACGAACAGAGGCGGGTTCAATGATTGTTTCTGCTTCATACCTAGTTGCCCCTTGATATTTGCGCTTCAAAAATCCCAAATTATTTCCCATTTTTGTAGTTATGGGTGTTTTATCATATTTTCCATTAATGTCTTTAGTAAAATCCATGCCAATTGACTTTATTGTGCTGGCAAGGTTGCCCGTCGTCTCTAAAAAAACTTTGCCGGTTCCAGAACCGGTGTTAGTAACATCCAATCTAAATATTATATAATTGAACATGCTGTTGGCATTTATATGTGAACCGTCTGCGTTTGTGCTTGACAAAAGTTCATTTAAAACACTTATAAAATCTCCCGAATTGTAATTTCCGTCTGGAAAAATTATAACTTTAGACTCTTCTACTATTGGTCCATCCGTTATCATTTGTTGTGTTGCGCTAATTGTAAAAAAATTATTACCATATTTTGATGAAATTCCATAAAAAGAAACTGGCAATTCAATTGCGGTTATTTGCATAGAAACCACTTTTTGTAATTTCATCGGCAAATTTAATAAAAAATCAGAACTACTTGTTTGCGTCTCATGATCTCTAAACCGTGTGTCAATGTTTAAACATTTTGATATCAATCGCGTTTTCAAAGGATTTATGATTCCTGGAAAATATTCACTATCAAAAGTATTTATATAAGTAGTTTCTGCTCTCATTGGCATTTCTTCAAATCTTGACCCAATATCTTTTAACATCGGCACGTTTGGATATTTTTCCATTTTAGGGGTGTTTTGAAAAATTGTCGGATTCGTTTTTTCATTTCCACATTTTACCAATATTAACCAATTCTTGGCAGTCTCTAAAAATACAATCAAATCTCGTTTGAATTTTTTGTCAATGTTTCCAGATGTCAATAACAGCTCACGCAATTGTTTCTCTTTCAATTCAATGTCACTCGCATAATATTTTGAATTGGGTTCTATTTGAAAAAATTTTTCCAAATCCTTTATTGTGTAATTATTGATATCTAAATCTAATGATTCCATTATATTCTTTCATGATTTTTATTTATTACATTTTCATCTACCATAATATTATTAAATATGAGCAGATCTATGTTATCCGGAAGAACAACATCTTACAAATCTATTATTAACCCAGTTGGCGAAGGTTCCATGATGCCTTTACAATTCAATCCTGGGCTTTTAAAAATTTTGTACCGAATTGAAAATAATTATGTAGAAAAAATGGCACAACGCAAATATTTAGAAATACCCGACTCATTGCCTGATTATTTATTTTTAAACGACTCCATGTTAAAAGCAATCAGCCAAGAAAGAAATACAAATTTAAAATTGTTGTTTCAAACAGTAAGAGATGGATTGGATGGCGCAATTAACTCTAAAATTTCTTATATACAGCATATTGAGTGTGAACTACAGATTTTAGGGTTGAATAAAACAATTGAAGACATTCTTTCTGGAAAAAATGAAGTCACTGCTTTCGGTGACGTTTGCGGTGGTTTGGCTGTTAACAGAATGGTCAGACTCAAACCTCTTTATAGTAATTATATTTATTTGTATGGCATGCCCGCTTTTGGTGTTGGTTTTGATCCCGCAAAACTTTCTTTGATAGCAACTATTCTTCAAAAGAATGGAATTGATCCTTATGCATAATTTATTTGAACCAAAATATATACAATGCCATACACCATCCGCAAAGTTCCCCGAAAAAAATGCTACCGAGTCAAAAATATGAAAACACGCCGTGTTCATGCCAAATGTACATCCTTGTCAAAGGCGAAAAAACAAGTCCGTTTGCTGCGCGCAATAGATAATAATCCGAATTTTGTTTTGAAATAATTTTTTTAATCTTATAATATATTACAAATAAATGAGCAATTATGACTATAAAGGAACACTTTTAAGTAATATTTTTCAAAGTGGAACAACACAATTTGCCGATTACACAAACTTGGGAACTCCTTTACAGTTTTCATCAATATTTCCAAATTTGCCGACACAAACATTAGGATACGCTAACACAATAAACGATATTGGCGTCGCGTGTTGCCCTAGATTTGTAAAATACTCAGCAAATGCCACTCACATATGTAACGCCGCAGCAACTGGTGTTTATTTAATTTTAATTGGCGGCGGCGGTGGCGGTGGGTCTGGCGGATCTACCGCAACTTATGTCGGTGATGGTGCCGGCGGCGGCGGCGGCGGCGGAATGCTGGCATTGAAAATTTCAAAATCTAATAATCCAACAATTACAACGCCAATCACGATTGGCATTATAATTGGTGCCGGTGGCGATGGTGCTGCAAAACGAACCAGTCACGGTGCCGGATTAAATGGATCCGCTGGCACCCAAACAACAGCAACTATTTGGTGTTCTGGAAATGATATAATTGGAACTGCGAATGGTGGCGCAGCGGGCAGAGGGGGCGAAAATTTAAATAATGGTTTAGTAGACGCAACCGGCGGGGCGGGCGGGGGTAGTTCCATATTTTTAGTTGGCGGAGCAGTAAATTATTCAAACAACAATAGCAATAACGGCGCTACTGGTCTTGGCGGTCAAGATGGCACTGGACCAGACGATGATATATCTGCTGGCGGAGCTGGCGGAGATAATGGTTATACAACAAAAGGGTTTTTTTTAATAGAAACTGTCAATAAGGGCAATGGTGGCGATGGTGGCATCGGTAACACTACCGCCGTGGCTGGATCTGGCTTCGGAGGCCCCGGAGTTGACGGACGACCTGGACTTGCTTACATTTTTGAATATTTTGATTAATCTTTATATGCCATTATTAATTAAAAACTATTGTCAAATATATTGTATCCATATGAATGCCACAAGTGAAGAACAAACAATTGTTCTTAATAATACAAAATCCGGCCACAATTCGGTAGTTGATGCCGTCGCCGGATCCGGTAAATCCACCACCATTCTCTCTATCGCCGCAAAAATGGTTTCCAAAAAATTCATACAATTCACTTACAACTCCATGTTGCGCCACGAAATCAAAGAAAAAACCGATCAACTCAACATCTCCAATCTGGATATCCACACCTATCACAGTCTCGCCGTCAAATATTATAATTCATCCGCTTACACCGACACCGGCATCCGTCATATTTTGACTCATAATACACCGCCACGCATCCACATTCCCAAAAAAGACGTTGTCGTAATTGACGAAGCACAAGACATGACATTCCTCTACTTTCTTTTTATCGTCAAATACACCATGGATATGAATCATCCTTTTCAACTCATTGTTCTCGGCGATTATATGCAGGGTCTCTATGATTTCAAAGGCGCCGACACGCGGTTTTTAACCATGGCGATAGAGATCTGGAAACATCATCCTAATTTAAAATCTCCCACATTTCACAACTGCTCCCTCAAAACTTCCTATCGCATCACCAATCAAATGGCCTCTTTCATAAATGAAGTCATGTTAGCAGAAAACCGTCTACTAGCATGTCGCGAAGGCAATTGTCCTGTCACATACATTCGCAATATTCAAAGAAACATAGAGAATACTGTCATTTTTCACATAAAATCTCTATTGGCCGCCGGCGCAAAACCCAATGACATTTTTGTTCTCGGTGCGTCCGTCAAAGGTGCAAACAGTCCCATCCGAAAGATGGAAAATATACTTGTTCAACACGGCATTCCCTGCCACGTTCCCATGTTTGAATCCGACAATGTAGATGAAAAAATCATACAGAAAAAGATCGTTTTCTCTACATTCCATAGCATCAAGGGGCGACAACGCAAATACGTATTTGTATTGGGATTTGACCAAGGATATATGCGATTTTATGGTCGTAATTTGCCCCAAGACAAATGTCCCAGCACACTATATGTGGCATGTACTAGAGCAACTGATGGATTAGTAGTAATGGAACGCTGCGATTTTGAGAATGATCGTCCCTTGGAGTTTCTTAAAAAAACGCAATTTGAGATGAAACGGTTGAAATATCTAGATTTCAAAGGCATGCCTTACTATGCCGATTTTCAAAACGCCGAATCCGAATTACAGGATGAAATAGTTCTCAAGCATTTTGTGACGCCAACCGATCTCATCAAATTCATACCAGAAACCGTTTTGGAATCCATCACGCCCATTCTGGATTCAATGTTCACGATAGAGAAAACAAAAGGCGTTGAATTGGATATACCAACCGTGGTTGAAACCGCTTCAGGGTTTTTTGAAGAAGTCAGTGATCTTAATGGTCTAGCTATTCCCGCCATGTATTATGATTTTTTAAATGCCAAATGGTCTTCTGATAATGCAACAAATGTTCTCTATGAAACCATCCTCATTATCATGGACGAATTCAAAGAACATGAACATAAATTTTTAAAAGAAATCGCGTCCAGTTTGCCATCTACATTTGTGAAGCCAGCTGATTACCTTTTTTTGGCAAACGTTTATACTGCTTTTCAAGAAAAACTCTATTTCAAACTGAAACAGATATCAGCGGATGATTACAATTGGTTGACGGAGGCCATGTTTAGTCAATGTCAACGACGTCTAGAAAAAAACATTGGTGCTGAATGTGAAAGCGCAAAGCCTCTGATAGAGAAAACCATCATCCATCAATCCCAAGAAATAGAACATGAAGCAATTGATGCGATTTTAAACGAATATTTTGAATACAATATAAAATTCCGATTCACCGCGCGCGTGGATATTATAACGCCATCCACCGTGTGGGAAATCAAATGCGTCAGAGAAATCACAATGGATCACCAACTGCAAGTCGTAATATATGCTTGGTTATACAAAATACTTCATTCGGCGGATGAAACACCAAAAGAATTCAAGATATTCAACATTCGCACAGGAGAAATACAAAAACTGGTTGCCAATAGAGAACATCTGGATTTTATTGTGATTTCTCTATTACAAGGCAAATATCAAGAATCAGAAAAAATGACTGACGAAGAGTTTATAACCAATTGTAAAAACGCATTTAACAAAAATTAACAAACATTTTTGCGAATTATGTCAAACAACTTCATCATGGTTGCGTCCATTTCTATAATAGCTTCATATGCGGTTTCCATGAACACGGGCTGTCTATAAAATTTTTCAAGTTCTGATCCAACTTGTTGGATGCTTGCTTTGCTATTTGATCTATTTATTATAAGTCTTTTCACTTTTTCGGCAATTTCATGCGTATTTTCATCATTCAAAAATAATATTCGGTTGCGATTGAATATTCTTTCATCCACATCATCCAATTCACCAAAATATATCGGGATTGCTCCGCCCAAACAAGCATTCATTATTTTTTCAGTAATATATCCGGGTTGTGAAGAATCAATGAAATTTTCACTACAAATGTTGAATAAATATTTTTTTGCGTATTCCACATTTCCAATCGTGTTTATTTCTTCATTGGAACAATTATTCAAAAGTTTTCCTGGACAATCAATAAAAGCAAATTGAGAAATTAAAATATATATTGGTGCTCGCGTATTTCCCCAGTCATGTCTGTTTGCCATGAAACCTACTTTTTTGTCATTTATATCACAAGTTTTCACATATTCATTCACTTCATTGAATGTGTTTTCTTTATGTAAAAACGTATATTTATATATTGGATATTTAATCCATCCTTTTTCAAAATTATTACTTATACAACCGATAACATAATTGTAAATATTTTTTTCAAACATTTCATTTGTTATTTGACACAATTCCAATTTTGAAATGGGTTCAGTCAAAAATAAAATTCGCAACCCCCTATAATGTTTTGTATTTTCATGTTCTTCATATGTAATTGAGCTTCCGATTATTAAAACATTGGTTTCATTTATATCAGTTGTCATTTCATCGCCTTCAGCCATAAATTTCCCAAGAACTTCGCCTTTCGCAAAACCCGGATCCCATGAAAATCCAACATAATTTATTTTTATTGGCATTCAATATATTATTATTATAGTATTATTTTTATATATCTACTTTATAATGAAACTAATATCATATTTAATAATAACATTCATAATCGCTTTCATTTTACAACATTGGATAATTAGCATTATAACCACTTCAAACATAAGTCATGTTCGGCACAATACTGGTAAACTTTATATATCATTGTTTGCCGCCTCTATCATGGGAATTTTAGAAGTCATTATTTATGACTCATATCACAAAACGGTCTCTCTTTTTTACTATGTTGGATTGGGAATTGCCATATATGGTTTCGCTTTTATGTATAAAACGCAATTGAATGTGTCCGAGGCCGATTATTTGCGACAAATGATAGAGGCAAGTTCAAGAGACTTGCTTTTATCCGAAAATTTGATAAATAATACTAAAAATATGACTATAAAAACGGTTGCTACTAATATAATAAATAAACGAAAACGTGATTTGGACATGATGACCAAGATGCTTTCGGATGAAAAAACTTTGCCGATTACAAAAAAAGAGGCATTTTCTTATAACAGAGCATCCGGATTATAAAATTATTATTAAATGGTGTCCAATGGAACATATTATGTGCATGAGAGCATGAAACCAATCTGCCTTATTTTTGTCTTCGTGAAAACAGTAATCATTCAAACAATATCCTCCGTAATACAAATACATAGTTGCTAAAAACGTGGCAACAATGATTGCTGATAAAAATAGATTTGCTTGGATTGTTTTTTCATAAAATAAATATCCTCCATAGAGAACAATAGAGAAGATGGCGATTTTGTCAAAGACATAAGAATAGTCTGTATAATATGAATGATGCCAAACGGATGTGATCGTCAAACATAAGAAAAAAAACGAATATAGATAATATTCATGCCAAAATGCGACAACCGCGTTTGTTAAAAAAACCATGCTTGAAAAAACCAATTTGTTGATGTCACTCATCTACTATATAAAATTAGCATTTTATTTCTGTCTCTTTCGTCCGAAAAAAAAATGAAACTATATTTGAAAATTACAAAATGGACATTTTTGATTTTGAAGAATGTCCATTTTTGATTTCCTGGAGGGATTTTGTTTTTTATGAGACCCGAGAGATTTTGTGATTTTCCTATTTTCGCAGGTTGATGACGTTTTGGTAAAATTAGCAGCATTTATGGGTTGGCACATTGTATAAGACGTTCTAAAATAGATTTTCATAAAAATGTGTTTTGGAGGAATTCTAAGGATCCGATGGAAGAAATGTCCATTGGACATTTTTAAAAGATGCTAGGTATTTCAAGCATTTCAAGCATTTCAAGCACGTTTTTTTCGTTGTTTTTGTCCTTAGCAATTACAATCACGTTCTTATTATTTTGATTTTTCGGCCCACTCGCAATTGAAAAAATGCTAGGTCATGCTAGGTCATGCTAGGTGTTTTCAGCACGTGGTCGGCACAGCATAGTCCACCCGATAAGACGTTTTATATTTTTGTTATTTTCAAAAGGTCTTCAAAAATGTCCAAGGGTCTTCAAAAATGTCCAACTGAAGAAACATAAAAAGAAAACATGATAAAAGACAATGGAGGATTTTATTTACATTTGCGACTTATGTAATTTCAAAACGCACCGAAAAAATAATTATCAACGACACATAGAAACCCAAAAACACCGTGAAATGCTAGAATATAAATGTGACGGTTGCGGAAAATTATACAAACACGACTCTAGTTTATCTAGGCACCGAAACACGTGTTATATGATTTTCTCGGATGAAATTGACATAGTGAAAGAATCCATCAAAGAACTAAAAGAAACGATTCCGTCCTTCAAAAATGTATTGACCGCCGTTGTTGAAACAAACAATCAATTCCAAAATAAAATAATGGATTCTAATAACCAATTTGTCAAATCACTCATGGATAATAACAAATCCACCCTTGAAAATGTCATCAATGCCTGTATAACCATTGACAAAAATAGATCTAATTGCGAAGCAAGCAAAGACAAATTTAATCTTAACAATTATCTTAATAAAACATGTAAAGACGCTGTTAATATAGAGGACTTCGTGGACAATGTTGATCCCAATTATGAAGATGTGATTTGCGTGGGAAAATGCGGATATGTAGAAGGCAATGCGTCAGTAATAATAAAATATTTAAATGCGCTGGAACAGTCAAAACGTCCGATCCAATGTAGTGATGTCAAGAGACAAACCGTGTATTTAAAAAGCGGGGGCAAATGGGAAAAAGATGAGGAGGGATTACCGAAAACAGCCCACGCAGTCAATCGCATCTGTAACAAAACCTACAAAAATAAAAAATTATGGACTCAAAAACATCCGGATTACAATGATCGCATTGAGTATATTTTGTTGGTGAAAGCCGTTTCGGGTGGCGGCGAAGACATAGATACAATGAATAATACGATTTCTAAAAAAATAATAAAACAATCCGTCGTTAAAAAATAAAACAATTACATAGGGTGTTTCTTATGTAATTGCTTCATGTGGGATTTGAACCCACTACCTCACAAAATAAATTGTGTCTTTGCTAGAAAGAGAATTCAAATTTGTATGCTCTACCAGATTGAGCTTATGAAGCGCTTATCGCGAAGCGATAGTCGTCCTTGACTTGGATCGCGAAGCGATAGTCGTCCTTGACTTGGATCGCGAAGCGATAGTCGTCCTTGACTTGGATCGTCTCTAATTGCCTTTTAATAAATATGTTGAGACTTCAATATATATTCATATTTTATACCGGCAATTTGACAAAATTGCGATTGTCCAAATAATAAATCTCGCCGCGTTTTTCTAAACTTTCCTTTTTCCAATTTTGACTGATCTGTTTATACATTTCGGAATACATTTGGGCTTTTGTTATTAAAATTATTTTAATGTTGCACACATCTTCTGATGTCATGTGCGAATTAATAAATCCACTCAATGCCACATTAAGAGCACAACATGGGCAAGCGTCTGAACCGTAAATCAATCCAATGATTCGTTGAACCGCAATATTGAGCGGACAATCTTCCAAATCCACCCACACCGCCTGATGGGAAAACGTTAATAATTTATTACCAAATGACGATTTTGCCGCCAAAGAACATGCGGACGCAATGGCATTATATAAATGATAATTGCCTCTATCGGCGTCCATTTCAAACATGGATTGAGAAACATCAAGAATGGGAATCAAATATTCTTTTTCGGAATTAGACAATGATTGTTTTTTAATAAAATTGTCCCAACAGTCATTCCATTTTTCTATTTCATTTTCGTCTTTTTTGTCATTTGCCGCAATGACGTTTTTCACTATTTTCCAAGGCGCCGTCTTATATGTTATGTATTTGTCATTGGTTTCATAAAAATCTAAAAATGTCTCGGGGCATTTTTTCATTAATGTGTCGCGTTTTATTGTTAAAGCGTTTTGGGGGATTTGTGTCGGATTAATGGTTGACCACATTTTATTACATTCTTTTATCTCTAACGTATCCAATTGGCGATTCAAATCACTCACCATTTTACGATAGAGCATGCGACATTTGTTTTGGGATTGTAAAGTTAGTATTTTTTTGTCATTCCACATGGAAACCAATATTTCAAACATTTCGGGATAATTTTTTTCTCTTGGTACATATTTGGCGGCAAAAGAAATCGCATTTCGGGGATTTATTAATGGATTCAGTTTTAACAATTTAATGTCTTTGCGCAATTGAATATTATATAAATTCAAAACATCGGGAATTCTTGGATCATCATAGCCTATTTTTGAATATTTCGCAATAAATTCAACATAATTTCTCACATCTTTCCAGCATCCGATAGAGACGTGATTCACATGATCATGGTCAATTATAGTTTTGAGAACAGAAATGGTGAAATCATGGTGATAAGAATGTAATGTAAATAAAAATGAATAAGTGAGATCTTTTAAGCCGCGACCATTATTAATATTTCGCGTATATTGAATTGCGTTAGAGACCATATTTAAATAATTTGCGTTGCCATTGCGGTTTTCAGATTGTAAACACAATAAATTATCCACAATTGAAATGTCAATCAAAATACTATCCAATCTGTCATTTGTGCCAGTTTCTCTATTGAAGGATGTTTCAAAATACTTTATAAAATTAATTTTGGATTCAATGGTTGACAATGGATTGTAAATTGATTCTGGCATTGATGTCATTGATGTGGCCGGATGGATAGAGACGCGTCAAATCTCTATTTGGTTTTGCTAGTTTTTGAATGTTCTTTGTGGAATTTAACGCGTTTTTTGGTAAGTTGTTGTGAATGTGATTTTTTAAGAATGGACTGAATTGTTGTAATTGCTGGTTGCATTACAATTTCTTTAAAAAACATGAAAACTGTATTCAAAGAATGGAATATGAAAATGGATGGCGAACATATAATATCTGCCAAATCCGTTTTTGCCGGACTCATGAAATTTATTTGAGATTCGGTTTTTGCGTAGGATTGTATATTTTCTGGCTCCAAGTCAACAATATATGTGGCATACTCTGTTAAAATGTAATTTGTGTGGTTAAGCATTTTCTTGGCATCTATTATTTTTTCTAGATCTTCTTTGGGTATAACGGAATTATTGTCTCTAAATAAATATTGTTCGCTTATTGTTTTTACGAGAGAATTAGATAAGTCAGTGTAAAAAAACTGGAACGTGATTTCTTTAATTGATTCTCTTGGATGGCTTTTCTCTATTGTCAGTATTTTTTTCTGTTCAACAATCCAAGACGTGTCCAATTCATCTTCTTGGATCGCGTTGCGATTGTCGCTTATTGCTTCGCTCATAATATCTTTGTTTTATTGAAATAAAGATAATATAAAAGGCATTTTTACGATTTATTTACATATTGTGTGTTGTTGAATCAGTTATTTGAAGCATTTCTTTCTTCTTTTGATTCCATTGGCGCCTATGAACATTTGAAATATGGGTGGCGCGTTTGGCATGAATGAATGTGGTGCATGGCTGTTCTCCGCGATAACAAGATTGTTGTGATTTTCCAGGCACAGACGGTGTGCTTTTCAGAGGATAAGTCGTTTGGTTAAAATAAAAAATGTTTTCGCGAAAGTAATTTTTAGTGCCATCAAAAGTGGTAATTCCATTGGGATCTGTGAATGACAATGACATAAATTGATAACTTGATGGCTGACTATATTGAATGCGCATTTTGTAATAGTTATCTCTGACCATATTGATAGTATTTGATTGAACTTGATCTTTAACTGTTACACCGACACTAGCATTATATTCATGTTTAATGAAAGTATTTGAAAAATTATATCCAGATTCCGCGTTTGGGCCAAGCCAGAAAAAACTAAAATCCCTTCCCAATGTTTGTAGATTAAAAGTCCAGTTTCCACTTTGCGTGCAGAAAAAGTATCCAGTCCATTCAATTACAAATGGAGCTCTTATGTTAAAACTCTCGTCTTTATCAAAATCATCTGAAACACCAATGAAATTGCTGTTTGTTCCAGCAGATATATCAGAAATATTTCGTGTTATGCCACTGGATTGACCTTTAGCACCAAATTTTGGACCCGCGGTTGAAAAAAAATTGGGTATTAATGAAAATGTTGCCGGATTTGTTGATGTTGAAATGTTTATCATAGAACCATCATATGCTTTCCAATCCAATCCAATATTATTATTTGGCACAAGTGTTATTGGTGTGGGATTTAATACTCCATCAAAAGTATTAGCAGGATATTCAGTGCAATTAATTACAATATTATTCATGGTTTTATCTTCCAGATCTCCATAAATATTTTTGGAACATGATTCATTCACCGTATTTATGGCAAGTTTTCTTACATAATGATCATAATTGGCAATAGCTTTTTTCCCAGAAGATAGGATAGGTGCATAATTTTGTAAAATTTTTGATTTTTTTAAAGAAATATAATCGCCTGCGGACATAATATATAAAAGCCAAAGAAATTGTTTCTTTATAAAAAGACATAGAGAATTGACGTGATATAATTTGTCTCTAAACAGCAAATAATCCAAATTATCACAAAAAAAATATTAAATCAACTATCATGATAATTTAATAGAGGCAGCAAAAGAAAAATTGATTTGAACGGATTTGAATTCAAAGACAAATAAAATTAATTTCAATATATAAATAACAATGCAAACATGTCCCAAACCAATTCATAATAAAACTGATATGATAATGTGTATTCCGCGTGTCAATTCAGATGTGCCGCGTCAAAAAATATTTGAAGTTTTCAGCTCATTGAGGATAGGATTTATAGATAAAATATCAGAAATTCCCCTTAGAAATGATGAAACTGGAAAGCGTATTGTGATTAAATTCCGATCTTGGGTGGAAACGCCGCTGTCAAATAAAATAAAAGACAGATTGGATTCCAATAAAGACATAAAAATTGTATATAACAATCCATGGTATTGGGTAGCAACAAAATACATTTCTTAAATAAATTTGATAAGTTTAATTGATTCTGGATCAATTGTGGGTGGCTTGGCCAACCATCTACATGATTTTTGTTCTAATTCTAACTCAAAAATTTCATTAATGTAGGAAAAAGCGTTGAAATGTTTCATCAACTCTTTTTTCATCTTGTCTTTAGTTTCAATAAGAAAATTGAGACGCGTTTCTTCTTTTAAGCATTTTTTGGATTCCGTGTTCCATTTTGCATAAATATATCGGATCTCATTTTTCACGCTTGTTAATTGCATCATCAGATTTTTGCGATGCATTTCTATCGCATGTATGGTTGAGAATATATTTATATTGCTAATAATTGGATATTTCCGTTTGACGTTTTCGGGCAATAACATGTCGTTTTGTTCTTTGATTTCGGTGAGTTTTTCTTCTACATTTTTCAAGACTTCTTTTAACTTCATGTTGTCAGTTGAAAATAGCATTTTTGTGGAAAACAATTCAAGCGAAGAGTGGAGTTTGTCATATCTAATGGCAATCAGTTCATAATTTTTGGCATATGTTTCCAATTTCAGATGATTTATGAGAGTTATTAAAAGAGTTGTAGTGGCGTTCATGGCGGTTATAATGTAACTGCCGTGTGAAATGGTTGTTACAAATGGAGCGAGAACTGTGATCAATGTGGCAATTAGAACTGACGGAATCATCAAAATATTTAGACAAAATTGAGTATGGTTTTTGGCTTCCACATAGAGAATTTTTTGACATTTAATATGGGCAACCAAAGTGTCCATCTCGCCGATGGATTTGTCAGTATTGTAATAACGATTCATGGTGTCTTCAACGTCTTTAACCGATATTTTTTTAAAACGAGGTCTGCGAACAGTGATAGATAAATTATTATCATCTTCGTCATCATCATCTGTGTTTGATGCTGACATGGACAATGGACTATTGCTTTCATATTGAACGATTTTATTAAGTTCAACGTTTAATCGCTCTTCAAATGCTTTGTCTTCTTGTGAATTGTAAATAAGAGATGATATGTCGGGTTCAATATTTATGGAAATGGAATCGGGGGTCGTAGACATTGGGAATGTTCTTTAAAATAGATAATGACAAAAATTGATCGCAAAACAAATCCGCCGATAGAGATCTATACAAAAATGAATAAAACTCAATTAGAAAAAATAGAAAATCAAATTATGAAAAACCGGCGATACCGGTTAGTAGAGAGAATGAAGAAGATGCCGCGCAGATATTATTTGATGACCATTCGTTACAGCAATCAAACACATAGTGAGATGAAGTCCTATTGTGAGAATAATAAAGGAAAAGCCATCAAATGTGTCTATGGCTGTCCTAAACCAATATCAGATTGCGTCATTCGTGATTCAGTATTATTCGTTTTAGAAATGAATAATGATGAAAATCGCATTGAGGGGGTCGGAATGATCAGAAATACTTTACAAGAACCCATTGGGAAAAGTAGGACATTTCTAATTCACGAAGATGGAAACTTAAACCGGCATGTCTACATAGGAAGTAAGCGAATTGACAGGAGTGAAATGACGGAATATGAAGAGTCGGTGATGGCGGCATTTGACGTGATATGTTTCAAGGGGCGTAATCATCAGAAGCGATGTCACGGAATAACCATATTTCCGCTGGATGTGATAGAGAAATGTAAGAAAGTGATAGATTTACAAACATTTGCTATGATGATGTTTAAAAATAGAATTTAAACAAGTTTCCCAATATAGTTTATAATGGCTGAAAATGATGTTTATAATGTGGACAATTACACAGAACGTGAATTGTTTGAAATTTTAAATATTAACAATCCAACCGATAGAGAATTAGAAATAAGTATTTACAAAAATATGGAAAAACATAAAAATAATAGTCCTCTCTATAATTTTTTCAAAGACATGTATGACCGTTTTTTTGATGATGAAGAAGAAGAAGTAGTTGAAGGCTTTAAGAATCTGCCGGTTCGCACTGAAACTGCGCCCGATTGGAATGTTGTTAGACCAAGTCCGAATAATAAAGAACCGCCATCGCCTTATGATAATAGACAAGTAACAACTTATTTGAGAAATAGATTTGGTCAAGTGCCAACAACACCCACAGATCCAAGTCAAAGACTACTATCACAAAGTGATCCCAAAAGAACATCACGCGAAGACAGATTAAATCCAGGAATAACTTCAATCACAGATCCCTCAACAGGAACAAATATGACAAGCACAGTAGATATAAAAGAATTCACAAAGGAAAAACAGGAGGAATCTAGGACAACGCACAATGTGGATTATGTGAAAGACAATTTGAATCCAATTAAACGGGAAACCATGTTCAAGATGATTTCAATAGATAGTCAATTCAGAGAAGATCCGCGAGTCACAAGCGCCACAAATTTCACAATGAATTTGTCAAGCAGTATAGAAAATGTCATATCATTGAAACTGTATTCCATACAAATTCCATACACATGGTACATGGTGAATGAAGATTCGGGTAGCAACTATTTTTTCATAAAAGGAAACAGTCCAGGAATAAATAATAGTTTAAATAACATCAAAGTTGACATTGGTTCCGGAAATTATACTCCGGAGAATTTAACAACCACAATTAATAAACGTTTTGCTGAATTGTCAAAAGAATACAATTATGTGGATATAAGTTTTGGAAATACAAATAATATAATGCAATATGACTCAACATCAGCAAAAGTCAGATTTACTTTTGATATTAAAAAATGGTTTTTTGATTGTGATTATGAATTAGATTTTCCATATTGGTCTTCTCCAACAGAAGATGGTGAAAATAGAAATGCGACAATTCCTAGTTTTTTGGGTTTTAATTATCAATCATATAATGCGAGAACAGTTTACGGAGCCAGAAAAATATTGAATAATATAAACACAAATACAAACGGATATATTTTGACAAATGCCAATAATTTTTTCACTGTCATTCAATACATTGGACCTCAAAAATACACACCTGGCGTCAGCACAGTAATACAGACAATAAAGGTGGTTTCTAGTTTAACTAAAAATATAGTACAATATGAAGTGGCTGATATTTTTTCAAATTTTAAACAATTGTTGGAATCACCCAATGCTTTGTTTGAATCAACTAAAAATAATATAACTAAATTACAAGAAAATTTATTTGATCTTGAATACACTAGTTTTAATAAAATTTCTGTAACAGACGAGTCATTGGATTGGAATGGACACACTCACTATGAACTATCTGTAAAACTTAATAGAAAAACAACCGAAACACAAACTTCTAACGCAAAAATTGCCGTGTTTTTTCCTCATAATGACACATGGAACATAACGCAAAAAATATGGATTGATCCAAGTTCTTGTTTCATGTTTGATAACAGTTATAATGAATTGTCCGAAATTGTATCTGAAACGTCCGCGTTAATTACAAATTACATTGTTGGAAATCAAACACACAAAATACAATTTACATGTGTCAACGAAAATTATAATGTTTCTGAAAATAATTTTGTCGCTTTTGTGCCAAGTTCAGAATCAACAGAAACTGGATTTTTATTAAATGATTACATTGAAGCTGTAAATAATGGATTGGAAACAATGAATGCGGCAACCATAAGTGATTTTTTTCCAAATGGGTATTTCAATATAAACTCATCCGGATTGAGAAGTACCTATTTTGATGTGGCATCATCAATAGCCACATTTCAGTTTGACATAACCCGAATATTTGATCAGTCAACATATGTAATAGATTTGTCAAATTGTTTTTTGAGTAGGGCTCCATTTTATTTTGGCACAAATGGTTTGATAAAATTTAATGGACCAAATGATTATAATTTGTCATGTCCATTAAACCCGTCAACTTACACAGTAAATAAAGGTGAATATATATCAATAAGCCCAAGAATATTGGATCAAAATGGAAATACAAAATATTATGGAAATCAAAATGAACCAGTGGATCAACGATTTTATCTATTTAACCCTCCAGTATTTGACCCTCCAAATACTACCAATCCATCAAACGAAACATTCACCTCAATTAGTCAATTGAGAGCATTTTTGAATAATTTTTTTAACAGTCAATCCATATTTAGATTTTCTTCATTTAATTTTTATCAAAGACCTGAACTACCTGACCCACCTCCTGGCACTACAGTATTTGCCCTTGATATAAGTTTAAATTTGGTAATTAAACAAACGTTGTCTGAATCTGATTATAAAGTTGAATTCATTTCACCTGGAAATAAATGGACAGAATATTTGGGAATAAGAGAAGATTCGCCATACGATTTGTCTGAAAATATGGTTGGATCCCATTCTAAAATTAATGGTTTAGAACTTATTTTTGACAATAGAATTTCAATAACAAAAAATAATGACACAATTAAAATTTTGCCATATTATAATGGAATTTATGATTCAACTGGCGAAAATGATATAGTAATTAAATTGATCAATCAAATATACACAAGAACACAATTAATTGATGCAATTAATGATCAATTGGATTCTCATTCGGTTGTCAATGGTTCTGCGTTTTCATTTATAAGAAATGAAACAAACGTAACAACCGGCGGACCAATTCGTGAATTCACAACATTCCGATTGTGCGCCAATAAAATTTTCACCACAATTGATTATAAATTGGTGTTTTTTGATACTGAAAGTTTCAGTTATTGTAGTAATATTGGTCAAACCGGTGCCAAAAGTGTGAAAACCGGCACATGGGATTCTACTCTCGGATGGTTACTCGGGTTTCATTCTTTTCCAGAATATGTTTTTAAATATTTCACATTGTCCAATGATCCGGATAGTTTGTACACTGATTATTATTTCAACACATACACAAAAGAAGCAGACGCATATAATTATTCTGTTGGATACAATAATACTACAGCAGAAGTTAACAACACAGGCAAATTTTCTATGAAAGGCGATTCCGTTCTGAATACAAATTTGTATAATTATTTTTTAATCATTTTAGATGATTACATTCAAAATCATGTGAATGATGGTTTAGTCACCATCACCTCAGTTGAAAATGATATTGCTTTGCCCACTTATGCCAATCGTGTTTCTTATCAATGTGACCCTGTAACCGGTAAAAAAGTTGCGGTTTCCGCCACAAATAATCAATATACAAATCTTACGTCAAATCAATTGTATGCCATGAACCAAATTATGGATGCAAGGAAATATCGTGAAAAAAGTTATGCTTCTGGTCCCGTTTTGAAAGATGTGTTTGCATTAGTCCCGCTCAAATTATCTGGCATGTCATTCGGAAATACTTACATGGAATTCGGAGGAACTTTACAAAATCAAGATCGCAAATATTTTGGTCCCGTCAGAATACAAAAATTCACGGTTAAGTTGATGAATGACAAGGGTGAAGTTGTGAATTTAAATGGTACCAATTGGTCGTTAACTATTATTTGTGAAATTCTTGTGAATAAAGCTGGAAAATAATTCGCAAAATAATGATATAAAATTTATATTATTATTATATTAAAATGTCATCTGTATTTAATTATATTTTTAAAAAATTCTGGTGTAACTCGTCTGAGGAAGCCTTACCATTAAACACCGAAGAAACTGTGCCAGAAAAGACGGAAGAAACTGTGCCAGACAAGACGGAAGAAACTGTGCCAGACAAGACCGAAGAAACTGTGCCAGAAAAGACCGAAGAAACTGTGCCAGAAAAGACCGAAGAAACTGTGCCAGAAAAGACCGAAGAAGTTAACACCCAAGATCCCGGTATTCTTCTAACAACCGAGGACGCTGCCATACTTATTGACGAAGAAGAAGAACCTAAGACAGAGGCTTTAATGAATTTATTTTATAATTATCACACAAATTTGGATTTGATTGAATTATTGACTAAGGCTTCGGAACAAAGCATGTTATACACATTAAAAATAATAGCACACATTCTTAAAACTAAATGCAATAGAAATAGCAATTTTTACAGAAAAACCTGTGATTGGTTATTTGAAAATCATGAAAACCAATTAATTGTAAATATGCAAAATCTTTTAGAAATTAGCAAAACAACAAATTGGGACGCACTAACACATTTGCCAGCCAATAGCAAATCTTTCAAACATTACATTCATCTTTTGTCAAATAATTTGAAAACTGATTTAGATAATGTAAATAATGGACCCAAGGCACGCAGTGCCTGCGTTACGAACCCTATTTCATCAACGGCAAATTGGATCCAACATGATAAAAACATTTTGTCATGTGTTGCGAAAGAACTTGGAATGAATGTAAAAGCTTTTAAAAAGGATTATTTGAAACCTCTTACTAAAAATTTGTTGTCGGAAGATGATACTACAATTGAATTAGAAAAATCTGAAATAATAGTTGCTTTTAATTTGTCACACCACGAAATAATGATGTCCACTTTGTCTGATCAATGTTATGACGATATAAAATGTGTTGAGCAGTCTTTAGGCGCGTAGAGTAAATCTAAGTATCTAGCAATATATTATACAATGTCCATTGTTGCTCTTAAAAGAAAATCTGCCGCATTAAAAAATCAAAGCTTAGGACACCAGGGGTTCTCTATTAATGGAACCATGCGAAATCAAGGTTATATTGGTCAAAGTACTCAATCAAGATTCCTAATTCATACTCCTCACAAGGGCGCAATTGCCAAAGGATCCGGCGGCAGTTGCGGCTTTTATGATCATTCTATTGATATTGAGCCTTCCGAAATATCTTCTTTAGAAGATTCCACTGTTGTTAAGCCTTCTGTTCTTAGCACCAAAGGCATGTTGGCAAAAAGAAATAGATGGATTGGGCGTCCCGCGCCATTTGCCGTTGTGAAACCTGACAGTAATCATGGTGTTTACAGTCAGTCCAATTACACAGAAGCCTTGAAAAAGAAAACGCTGAACAATATTGAATTGTATTGTCCTGAACCCGATCCAGAGGATGCTCAACTACAGGCACTGAGATGCTGTAATAAGGCGTGTGACATTCGCAACGCGAAGGGTGCTAGATTATTTAGAAGAAAAACCGTGGCATGTAAAATTGCCAAAGAAGTGGGTCCCGCGTCACAAGAAGACCGTCTGGCAAAGTTAGTAAAAGAATGTACCAAAGATGATGTGTATTTTGTTCCTAGTAATATTCGCAAAACTCCTTTTGTCAAACTATAGATTGGAAAAAATTGATGTGTTTGTTTCCGTTTTAACAATTTGTAAAATAATATAACTTGTTAAATGAATTCCTCCGATGTTTCCGAAACTTCTGAAAAATATCTCCAATCCCTAGATGAGAAGGAGCTAATCGCTTATAATATTGCCAAAAAACTATTGGGCAAACTGTTCACTCTTGAAAAGAGCAACCATTACTTGGAATGGCTTAAATCACAAAGTGATTGACGATGAAATCTTAAAGCTTTGATCCAACTATTTGTTGGATGCTTGCTTCGCAATTTTGATCACTCTTGGCTTGCTTGTTTTTTTTCTTGCTGTTTTAATTTGAATAATTGATAACTAGACAACTTTTGCGCCGGTTTTTCTATTTGTTCTGCTTCTTGTGAAAATGGATTCTCTATCTTGGACTCATCCACAGATATTGACAAATCATCAAAAAAATCCGCCACTTTGGATATTGGCTTATCACTGAATAACAATGAATTCACCGCCTCTATCTTTTTATTGGGTGGACGCTGAGTTATATTGAACTCACACGTCTTGCCCATTCGCACGAACTTATTTGAAAAAGGGTGGTCCTTCACTTTATCTTTTTGATCTTTTGCGTTATCCTTCTGGTTTCTATAATCTTTCAGTTTGGCAAATACTGGATTCGGCTTTTCTTTTTCTTTTTTTACAGGTTTTTTAATTTCACCTTCCGGATTATAAGTTGGCTTGGATTTCGTTTTTAGAATCTCATCCTCCTTCTTCAAAACCTCTATCATGGGATTATCTGGGAATACATCCATGTCTATGAAAAAATCGCGACATCTGTATCTCACAACATATTTGATAGCAGCATGATACAAAGCCTTGTGAGGAACTACTTGCTCATCACTATAATAGGCAAATGCCATCCTATACGAATCATAATACATTATTACGTTTCCACGATATGTATGTTCAATTAAGATTCGTGATTTCCAACGTTTTTCTACTTCATTTGCCGAATCCGCAAATATTGTTTTGCGTTTGTCATAATCATATAGATCTTTTTCTATATTGGAATTGGCTTTCTCTATCGGATCGGTTTTGAAGAACGCGAGTTCTTTTTTGTAAACGGTTTCATATTCGGGTTCGGATTTATAAACAGGTTTAATTATTGGCGGATTAAAATAATTGTCTATTTTTCTTTTGATTGTATATGCGATGTTTACCGTTGAGTTTTTTGTAAAAAAGAAAACTATTATAACACATTTCCAAATGCTTTTAAAAATCTCCGCATAATTTATTTTTGCTTTTTGATTCTGATTGTGATTCATTTTAGATCAGATAGAGATATTATATAATTGACACATATTTCTATATATATTTTGGTTCTTTGTTTGTTCGCAAAAAATTGAACAGATCTTTGAAAAACAATCTGAAAATAAAAATACAATAAACCATAAAATGACCGAAGTTAAACCTACCTATCTCGCTATCAAGAACGCTCATCCTCGTGATGCCGCTATTCAGTTTGAAGAAGACACCCACACTTATATTATCAACGGCGATCGCACATTCACTTCCGTGACCACGTGGAATCACGGCCACTTTCCCAAATTTGACGCTAATAAAATCATCAACAATATCATTTCCGGTCGCAAACACAAGGAAGATCCCACATACAAATACTACATGATGACCGCCCTTGAAATCAAAGCCATGTGGGACGCCAATCGCGATAGTGCCGCCGGCTCCGGCACAAACATGCATTATGACATTGAGTGCTACTACAATCAAATGGAGGTTCATAATGAAAGCATTGAATACCAATACTTTCAGAACTTTTTGAAAGAAAACCCGGAGCTCAATCCTTACCGAACCGAATGGACCATTTACAATGAAGATATCAAAATTGCCGGATCTGTTGATATGGTCTATGTCAACCCCGACGGCACGCTCCTTATTTATGATTGGAAACGCTGTAAAGAAATTGTATGTGAAAACATGTACGGAACCACTGCGACAACACCTTGTATTAAGCATATGCCTGACACGAATTTCTGGCATTATACTTTACAGCTCAACACTTACAAAGCAATCATAGAAGAAAAATACGGAATGAAAGTTGTCGGATTGTGCTTGGTGTGTTTACATCCCGATAATTGTAACAAAAACTATCAGATCATCAAGGTGCCTTTTATTGAGAAGGAGATCATGGAACTGTTTGAATATAGAAAGGAGACATTGGTGTCTAATGTTATTAAAGCCGCTGATAAGAAAAAGACGATGGCCGCGAAAAAGAAGTACGCAAAGGTGGACGCGGAAACGCAAACGGATTGCTGTGAGGATGATAAGACCAAAAAAATCAGTAGTTTCTTTCAGCCTTTGCGCAAAGATTTTGCGCATGGCATAGAACAAAGTTTTCAGCCTATTGTGAAAACCGCCGCGATGCTTTCGGCAAAACCCCTCATGATTAAGTTAGAAGATGATTTATAGAAATCGCGCTTATTATTATAGAATAAGAATGTTCG
>Ga0209230_10000115_pt1 | contig 29442 bp, 23 predicted proteins | sample LakOntMetagenome_FD_187467 | JGI IMG/M metagenome (GOLD analysis project Ga0209230, IMG submission 187467) | Freshwater and sediment microbial communities from Lake Ontario - Sta 18 epilimnion Metagenome (SPAdes) (version 2) | ecosystem: Environmental > Aquatic > Freshwater > Lentic | place... | reverse complement strand
GGTAAGTCCTACACCACCTCGCCCGTTAGTTGGTGTTGCCGTTGCACCACCGCCACCACCACCGGAACTAACAATGAGAGCTCTCTGACCTGCAAAACCTTGTCCTGCGATTCCAGTTCCACCATCGGTCTGATTGTGCGAACCGCCACCACCAGAACCGCCGTTACCACCTACACCGCCTGCATATCCACCGTAACCACCACCGGAGGCGGTCAGCGCAAATGCCTCAGAACTACCACCATTAGTAGGCACATCAATCTCACCAATGCCACCAAACCCAACAACAACTGTATAAACGGTCTGCGGAGTCAGGATTACTTTCGTGTTAAGTACACCGCCACCTCCGCCGCCACCTGCTTCATAGGAAGTGACATTTCCTCTTCCTCCTGCACCACCACCAGCTACGACAAGTGCATGTACCTGTGTCACATTAGTTGGCGCACGCCAACCGCCAGCGCGCGTGATGTAACTTCGCTTAAAGGTACGGATTGTGTATGCCGCGGTCGAAGACGGTTGGCTGACCACATTCGCATCCCAGTAATTGGTTGCATTAAGTGTCATATCAGTTCCGGAAGAGCGGGTTAAAACTTGGTTATAGGCGATTCCATCTTTACTTTCGTTGAAGTCCCAATACGCAATCATGTTGGTAGATGTTGCCGAATTAGAGTTCATATCCGTTGCGATATTTGATCCACGATTGCTCTTCCAGATCTTTATCTCATCAATAGAGCCTTTGAAGGGTTCGTTTACATAATGCGTATTACCAACATAGTAAAGCAGGGTATTTGAAGCTTGCGGCGAGTAAGTCATTGTGTATGTCGCGATATCAATACCATTCATATACACCTTGATGGTCGTCCCGCTTCGAGTAATCGCAATATGTGTCCATTGATTCAAAGGAAGAATGGCGAAATTTAGATCTTTCCATTCGTAAGAATTTCCGTTCCACAGAACAAATCCGAACCTGCTTTGATAGATAGTAAGTCTTACTACACCTTCTCTGGATAAAATCGTGCAGCGATAAGGCGAGCATGTATCTGTGGGCCGAATCCAAGCTGCCATTGTGAAATCATCAGATGAGCTTGGTGTGAGTTCTTCTGCGCCAGCCAATGTTGTGTTTCCATAAATATTAGTTGAGGCGCTCAGTGCTGTATCTGTCTCAGTAGTCGTCGGGATTACCGTAATTGTGGCGGCAGTCGATGTGGAGGAATATGTAAGGCCATTGAGATTTGATTCAATGTAGTAACGATATTTTCGAAGAGTCTGCGCACGCGTTGGTGTGAATGTATAGGAAAGTGATGAGATGGCGGTTGGTGTCCATGAAGCAGATCCGTAATCCTGATATTCCCAACGCCCATTCTGAGCATTTCCTGTCACTGAATAGTTTGCGTTAAGGGTTACTGATGAACCAGCTGAAACAGTTACATCTGATGGATTTGTAGTGATTACAGGTTGGTAGTGATACACAACATTTCGAACCGATTGATTGTTGTTGGCACCACCGGTGGCAGCGACAAAGCCCCAATTGAGATTTACTAAGTCTTGCTCCCCGGCCGTTATTACAGTCGAGTAAATTTCTCTATTCGAGTTAGCACCGGCATAAACTGCAATCGTTCTTAATGAAGCTGTCCATGAAATTGTGTAGTCAAACCACACAGCTGGATTTCTCTCGACGTTGGTGACGGTATTGCCGGAGGTATCAAGTAGTGGTCTTCCTATGACGGTTCCATTATCAGTGTAGTTTTTATATGCACCACTACTATTCACAGTAATTACTTGAAGATGGTCGTTCGCCATTTCAGTGCCATTTTGATAAGTGTCAAAGGCGACTCTGATATATCCTGCAGTATCCGCAGCTGAGGTGGTGCTGCCAAGGACTCCATCATTTGGCCAATTGCCCAGAGGGCGGAGTTCAAACGAGAGCCAGTCAGCGCCGTCAGCATCTTTGCTGCCAAAGAAATATGAGGCCGACACTGAAAAATCCCGCGCGAGAGTAACCGCTTGGGTATTCCAGAGGTATCCTGATTTACCGTTAAGGTCAGGAGTTAACTTAATTTCATCAACATTAGAGGTAATTGGAATATTGTCCTGATTGTTATTCACCCCGTGATTTGCAGCAATTCCATCCCAGTTATTCCACTGGACAAAGTCTGTGCGTGCCTCAAATAGGGTGGATGCTTCTGCTTGTGGAGAAGTTTGCTCTGGTAGAACAATCACCGGGGCGACTACCTGGACAATACTCAGGGTCAAAATGACGGCTAGAGATCGAGAAATCCGGCGTCGAGAGAGCTGCGCAGATGCAGCATCTAGTACTTGCCCGATTTCCATAATGAGGGTGATTTTAGGCGGGCGGTCTAGGAAAGGAAAGTTTGAGGTTACTTAGAGGATTCAGAGGCTGCGAGCTGACCGCAGGCTCCATCGATCTCGCGGCCACGGGTATCTCGGACTGTGACCGGTACTCCATAGGACTCGAGAACCCGTACGAATTCAGCCTCATCCTCACGGCGAGATGCCGTCCACTTTGAACCCGGGGTTGGGTTGAGTGGAATGAGATTCACATGCGCGGCGCGATTTTTCAGCAAACGACCAAGAAGATCTGCACGCCAAGCTTGATCGTTGATGTCGCGGATGAGCGCATACTCGATTGAGTAGCGACGTCCAGTCTTCTTCTCATAGGCATCTGCAGCTGCCAGAATCTCGCGAATCTTAAATCGATTATTAATGGGAACAAGACTGTCGCGGAGTTCATCATCTGGTGTGTGAAGTGAGATTGCGAGGGTGCAGTTAATACCTTCCTCCATCAACTTCTCAACACCATTGACGAGGCCAACAGTTGAGACGGTGACAGAGCGGGCAGAGATACCAAGTCCATCTGGATTCGCATCGACAATATTGTGAAGTGTACGAATGACTGCGTTGTAGTTAGCGAGTGGTTCGCCCATTCCCATAAAGACGATGTTGGAAAGACGTGTTGGACCACCAGGAAGTTCGCCATTGGCACATGCACGTGCCGCAGCAACAATCTGATCTGTAATTTCACCAGCGGTGAGATTGCGCTTGAGGCCACTCTGCCCAGTTGCGCAGAATGGGCAGTTCATGCCGCACCCTGCTTGAGATGAGATACAGACAGTCACGCGATCTGTGTAACGCATCAAGACTGATTCGACGAGAGTTCCATCATGTAACTTCCAAAGATCCTTACGGGTCATGCCGCCATCTGTTGTGCGAGTTGTAACGAGCTCCATCAACTTAGGTGTCAACAAGTCAGCGATTAATTGGCGTTGATCTGCGGGAATATCTGACCAGGTTGCTGGGTCGTCATTGAGGTGTGAGAAATAGTGAGTTGCAACTTGTGATGCACGAAATGGTTGCAGCCCTAGCTCTTTCGCAAAGTTCTTTCGATCTTCTGGTGAGAAGTCAGCAATGTGCTTTGGCGCCTTCTTCTTCTGTACTGGTTCATCGAAGATTAATTTAAGTTCTTCATTGGTGCGGCTCATAGCAGTCCAGAATCCTGTGCACGGCGCACAATTTCGAGTGCGAGCCACAGGGTTGGAGCTGCAAAGAGAATTGAATCAATCCGGTCAAGGACTCCCCCGTGGCCAGGCAAGAGATCGCCCATATCCTTAATTGCGAGGTCGCGCTTGATTGCAGATTCGATGAGGTCACCAACAGTGCCAGAGATAACTACGGCAAGACCGGCAAGTGCGCCAATCCACATCTGCGCATTAAGAATGTAATGAAAGGCAAGAGCGCCGGCTACTGTCGTAAAGACGAGAGAGCCAATAAAGCCTTCCCAGGTCTTCTTCGGTGAAATCTTTGGCGCCATTGTGTGCTTACCAAAGGCGAGGCCGGTGAAGTAAGCGAAGGTGTCATTACAGGCGATGAGAACAACGAAGGTCATCATTCGCTCAAAGCCATTTTGAGGACGGGCCAGCAGAATTAAGAATCCAGCAAGGAATGGAATATAGATAAGAGTTAGTGCGTATGCAGAGGCGCTACGAATAAAGTGCTCTGGTCCTTTGGGCAGTAGCAGCGAAAGAAGAAGTGGCAACGCAATCGCTGTCGCAACAGCTAGCCCATTTACTCCGCCGAACCAGGCGGCGATTGCCATACCGATAGATGCAAGTGTGAGTGCTGCAAATGAAAGGTTGATATCTGCGCTCTTGAGCGCAGTAACCATCTCGCGGACACCAAGAACCATGGCAAGTGCGACGATTGCAGCGAAGATCGCGCGCTCGTAGCGAAGTGAGAACCAAACAATGGCAAAGAGAGTTATTGAGACACCTATCGAAGGAAGTAACTTTCTTCCAGCGCGCTTATTGATAGCGTCGTTGATGGCGTGTAAATCAGACATAGTCGATAACGAGGTTTAGACCTCGAGGAGCTCGGCTTCCTTATGCTTTAAGAGCTCATCAATCTTGGCAACATGATCAGATGTGATCTTCTCGAGTTCCTTCTCACCACGTGAGAGATCATCTTTGGAGATATCGCCATCCTTCTCAGCTTTTTCCATCGCTTCTTTTGCAGCGCGACGGATATTGCGCATTGAGATCTTTGAATCTTCAGCCTTGGTCTTTGCCACCTTGATGTAATCCTTGCGGCGCTCCTCCGTTAGCTGTGGAAGTGCAACACGGATGACGACTCCATCTGATGCAGGATTGACGCCGAGATCTGAATCGCGAATAGCTTTTTCGATTGATGCCATCGCACCCTTATCGAAGGGAGAGACAATCGCAAGGCGGTTCTCAGGGATCTGGATAGATGCAAGCTGTGAGAGCGATGTGTAAGTGCCGTAGTAATCGACCATGATCTTGTTAAACATCGCTGGGTGGGCGCGACCGGTACGGATTGCTCCGAAGTCATCCTTGGCAACCTCAACAGCCTTGTTCATCTTGTCAGTTGCTTCAGCGAGTGAAGTGGTTACATCAGCCATTGTGGTCTCTCTTCTTACCTAAGGTAGCTCTCGTTAGTTAACGAGAGTTCCAATCTTTTCTCCACGTACTGCGCGACCGATATTGCCATGTGACATTAAGTCAAAGACAACAATCGGCAACTTATTCTCGCGACAGAGGCTAAATGCTGCAGCATCTGCAACAGCGAGTGACTTCTGGAGAACTTCGTCATATGAAATCTCATCAAACTTAACTGCCGCTGGATCCTTACGAGGATCTGCGTTATAGACGCCATCGACGCCAGACTTTGCTAGCAAGAGTGCGTTTGCGCCAATCTCAAGTGCGCGCTGGGCTGCGACTGTATCTGTTGTAAAGAATGGCATTCCGGCGCCGGCGCCGAAGATAACTACGCGACCTTTTTCGAGGTGGCGGATTGCGCGAAGCGGAACATATGGCTCAGCAACCTGACCCATTGCGATTGCAGTCTGAACGCGGGTATCAACACCTTCGCGCTCGAGGAAATCTTGTAAAGCAAGGCAGTTCATGACTGTACCGAGCATGCCCATGTAGTCGGCACGTGCGCGTTGCATTCCGCGCTCTGAAAGTTCAGCGCCACGGAAGAAGTTACCGCCACCCACAACGATGGCAACTTGGGTTCCAGAGCGAACAACATCTGCGATCTGCTTTGCCACATCAACGAGAACATCGGGATCGAGACCGACGCCCTTGCCACCACCAAAAACTTCTCCGGAAAGCTTAAGGAGCACCCTCTGATATGAACCGCGGGTTCTTGTCATAAGAGTGCTCCTTTTCGCTTTACGAAGATTTGCTAAATGTACTACTGGCCAACGCGGAAGCGGTGGAATGCCTTAACGGCGGTTCCTGCTTCATCAAGAATCTGCTGAACAGTCTTCTTTGCATCCTTAGCGAAAGCCTGCTCAAGAAGTGAAACTTCCTTTACAAAGCCAGTGATGCGGCCTTCAACGATCTTTGAAAGAGCTGCTTCAGGCTTGCCTTCTGCCTTTGCTGTCTCTTCTGCAACGCGACGCTCGTTCTCGATGAGATCTGCTGGAACCTCGTCGCGGTTAACGAACTTTGGTGCAAATGCTGCGATGTGCTGTGCAACATCGCGACCGACCTCAGCTGCCTCCTTCGCAAGTGAGACGATAACGCCTACCTGTGGTGGAAGATCTGGTGAAGTCTTGTGGAGGTAGAGGCCGACTGGACCGTTGACAACTGCAACGTTGCGGATCTCAATCTTCTCGCCGAGTGTTGCGTTTCCTTCGTCGATGACTTCCTGAACTGTCTTTCCTGTTGATGTCTTAGCTGCAAGGAATGAAGCAACATCAGGTGTCTTAACCTCAAGAAGAGTTGCTACGAGATCATCGCCAAGTGCGATAAAACGCTCGCCCTTTGCAACGAAGTCAGTCTCACAGTTGAGCTCAAGCAGAACGCCTGTCTCGCCTGAAACCTTTGCAACAACGAGACCGTTTGAAGTCAAACGACCTTCGCGCTTTGTTACACCCTTTAGGCCCTTAACACGGATGATTTCGACAGCCTTGTCGTAATCACCTTCAGCCTCATCGAGAGCCTTCTTGCAATCGAGCATGCCCGCTGCAGTTGCCTCGCGTAGACGCTTTACATCATCTGCTGTGTAGTTAGCCATTAATTATGCCTCCGGTGTGACTGCAGGAGCTGCCTCTGTTGAAGGAGCTGCGTTGTCGAGAATGTCCTTCTCCCAATCAGCAAGTGGTTCTGCTGCAGGAGTTGCTGGTGCTGCGTTTGCTGAACGTGACTTAAGTCCCTCGGCAATTGCATCTGTGATCACGCGCGTGAGAAGTTCGATTGAACGAATCGCATCGTCGTTACCAGGAATCTTGTAATCAACTTCATCTGGATCGCAGTTTGTATCGAGAATCGCGATAACTGGAATACCAAGCTTCTTCGCCTCAGCGATTGCGAGGTGCTCCTTCTTTGTGTCAACGACCCAAATAGCAGATGGAAGCTTTGTCATGTTACGGATACCGTCGAGGTTCTTGAAGAGCTTCTCGCGCTCACGGCGGAGCATCAAGAGTTCCTTCTTTGTAAGAAGAAGATCGTTCTTCTCTTCGAGAGCTTCGAGCTCCTTGAGGCGCTGAATACGCTTAAGAACTGTTGGGAAGTTTGTAAGCATTCCACCCAACCAGCGCTCTGTAACTGTTGGCATGCCAACGCGAGCTGCTTGGTTGATGATTGGTGTGTGTGCCTGCTTCTTTGTTCCGACGAACAAGATGTGTCCGCCCTTAGCAACAACATCCTTTGTGAAGGCATATGCCTGATCAATCAAAGGAAGTGACTGCTGGATATCGATGATGTAGATGCCATTGCGTTCTGTGAAGATAAAACGCTTCATCTTTGGATTCCAACGACGAGTCTGGTGTCCGAAGTGGACTCCGCTGTCGAGGAGTTCGCGCATTGTTACTGTTGCCATGACGGCACGCTCCTTCTTAGGTTTTCGCGCATGCGCGAAGAACCCGCTCGGTTAATGGCTTAACAATTTGTTAGGCCCGTCGCGTTCACAACGCCGACCAGCTAGTTGAATGATTCACATGGCAGAGCCATTGAATTTCTAGCCGGACCGAAGTGGCTGAGATTCCCCGCAAGCGGTTCATCACAAGAACGCTGAGATGTCACAAATCTTTCGATCTGTGCAGGGCCGAGTCTACCTGAGCGTGGAGGGTGGAAATTACCGAGGCTTTAGGCGCGAGGGTGGGCCTGCTTGAAGGCCTGGCGCAGCCGGTCGGTCGAGACGTGGGTGTAAATCTGGGTCGTGGCCAGGGATGAGTGGCCGAGGATTTCCTGAACAGTGCGAAGGTCGGCACCGCCTTCTAATAAATGGGTAGCAGCAGAGTGGCGAAGTGCGTGTGGCCCCATTCGTTCCACACCTTCTAATGCAGAGAGCGCCTCATAAACAATCGTCCGAACTGCACGTTGATCGATGCGCTTTCCACGTGCGCCTAAGAACAATGCACGAGCAGATTTATCGTTTGCCAATGAAGGACGGGCATCGTTGATGTAGGAATTCAGTGCCTTCACCGCAGGCGCTCCCATCGGAATCATCCGCTCTTTATTGCCCTTACCTAGAACACGAATCGTGTTGCGATGAAAATCGAGATCTTCTAAATCCAAGCCACAGACCTCAGATACTCGAGCACCTGTTGCATAGAGCAGTTCAACAATTGCCACATCGCGAATAGAAGTTGGAGTATCGAATTCAACGGCTCGCGTTGCCATCGAATCCATCGCCGTTGCCGCATCCGATTGAGTGAGAACTCCGGGCAAAGTGCGATGTGGCTTTGGCGTAGCAAGAGTTGCGCCAACATCGGTCGATAAATGCCCGCGCTTAGCCGCCCACTTGGTGAAGAGGCGAATTGATGTTGCCCGCCGCGACAAGGTGGTGCGCGCTCCCCCACGAACCTGTTGGGTGGCAAGCCAAGAGCGAATGAGCTGAAGGTTTATATCTTCAATCTCGCTTACGCCGTTATGAGCAAGGTGCTCCACAAATGAATCAAGATCACCAAGATATGCGCGAACGGTGTGAGTTGATAACGCCTTCTCATTGACGAGATAGTGCGAATACGCATCTCTAATCTCATCGAAGGACATGAGGTTAGTTTAAGGCTTAAGTCCCTGACGTAAGAGGCCAAAGGTCAACGCGTCTTCCAACGCCATGGCAGATGCTGCAATCACGTTCTCATGTACGCCGACCGTGTTCCATTCGCCCTTGCCATCTGATGTCTCGATTAAAACGCGAGTAATCGCACCAGTACCAAGACGGCCTTCCAGAATACGAACCTTGTAGTCAGTGAGCTCGAGGATTGAAATCTGTGGATACAACTCATTGAGGCCATCACGAAGCGCGGTATCGAATGCGTTCACTGGACCGTTACCTGAACCAGAGCATGTGATCTCTTTGCCTTGCGCAGTAACAGTGACTTCTGCCTTCGTAATGATGGTGCCATCAACATCATGTTCTGTTGTCGTAAGCCAGTGATCGATTGAGAAGAATGATGGGCGCTTACCTGTTGATTCTTCAAGTAGAAGAAGTTCAAAAGAAGCATCCGCTGCCTCGAAGGTGAAGCCGCGGGATTCCATCTCCTTCACGCGCTCGACGATGCGGGTAATGAGCTCGCGGTCTCCCCCGAGATCAACGCCAAGCTCTTGAGACTTAAGTTCGATTGATGCTCGACCTGCCATATCAGAGACAAGCATGCGCATATCGTTGCCGACAGATGATGGATCTTCATGCTGATAGAGCATTGGATCTACCTTGATGGCAGAGGCGTGAAGTCCTGCCTTATGAGCGAATGCTGATACACCGGTATATGGCTGACGCGGTGATGGAGAGATATTTGTAACTTCAGCTACTGCATGTGAGATGCGGAATGCTTCCCGAAGTGCATTGACTGGAAGTACTTCTTTCTTCTTCTTCAGCTCTAGGTTTGCAATGATGGTGACAAGGTCAGCATTTCCGGTGCGCTCACCGTAGCCATTTATTGTTCCTTGGACATGCGTCGCACCAGCTGCAACGGCCGCCATTGAGTTAGCAACAGCGCATCCAGTGTCATTGTGACAGTGGATGCCCACGCGAGCTGAAGTTGCACCAATGACATCGTTAACGACATCAGCAATCTCATCTGGCAACATTCCCCCATTGGTATCGCAGAGAGCGGCAACATCAGCCCCTGCCTCCATCGCAACACGGATAACTTCAAGGGCATATGCGCGATTCGCGCGATAGCCATCGAAGAAGTGCTCTGCATCAAGGAATACGCGCTGACCCTCTGCGCGAAGGTGGGTGATTGAATCGCGAATCATCTCAAGGTTCTCATCAAGTGTGGTCTTCAAAGCAAGATCTACATGGCGGTCATAGGCTTTTGCTACAAGTGTTACTGCAGCTGCCCCAGAATCGCGAAGAGCCGCAAGAAGTACATCATCTGCCGCCTTCACATTGGGGCGACGGGTAGCACCGAAGGCAACGAAGGTTGCATTCTTGAGCTTGAGTTCCTTCTTAGCCAGCGCGAAGAATTCAGTGTCCTTTGGATTTGCTCCGGGCCATCCACCTTCAATAAATCCAACACCAAGGTCATCGAGATGGCGCGCAATCGTCAGCTTGTCATGCACAGAGAGGTTGAGCCCCTCTTGCTGCGCTCCATCACGAAGAGTGGTGTCGTAGATATGAAAGCTGTCATCCAGCCCAGAGTTGATTTGTGCCATTACTTAACCGGCTTCATCCAGTTATGGGTATCAGCGGTTGTGCCATGTTGAATAGCCAACATGTGATTGCGGATCTGCATCGTAATTGCGCCCGGCTTTCCGTCACCGGTAACCCAAGTGCCCATCGCAGATTTTGCTTGCCCTACGGGTGCGATAACTGCTGCTGTGCCACAGGCAAAGATCTCAGTGATCTCACCTGATGTAATTCCATCGCGCCAATCATCGACAGAGATCATTACTTCCTCTGTCTTGTAACCAAGGTCTTGCGCAGCTGACAAGATTGAATCACGAGTGATACCTGGCAAAAGTGTGCCGGTGAGCTTTGGTGTGATGACGTGAGCATCGGCGCCACTGCCCTTTACGAAGTAAAGGTTCATGCCGCCCATCTCTTCCACCCATTTGCGCTCTTTTGCATCAATCCAAACAACTTGATCGCATCCTTGAGCAGCTGCTGCCTTCTGTGCAATCAGAGATGCTGCGTAATTTCCGCCGCACTTTGCCTCACCTGTTCCGCCCTGTGCTGCGCGAACATATTCAGTTGAGATCCAGACAGAGACTGGCTTTGATGGATCAAAGTAGGCGCCTGCTGGCGTTGCAATAAGAATGTACTTCGCTTTATTTGATGGGCGAACTCCGAGACCGACTTCAGTTGCAATCATAAATGGGCGAATATAGAGAGACTCACCTACTTGGTTAGGTACCCAATTAATATCTTGCTTTACCAGAGCGTGAACTGTCTCTAGGAATAATTCTTCCGGCATCTCAGGAAGTGCAAGGCGAGCTGCAGATCGTGCGAAGCGACCTGCATTTGCCTCGGGACGAAATAGCGCAACGCTGCCATCTGGCTGGCGATATGCCTTCATTCCTTCAAAGATCTCTTGTCCGTAATGAAAAACAGCAGTTGCAGGATCTAGAGTAATTGGACCGTAAGGGATTAACTCAGGCTCAGACCAGCCACCACTTTCAGACCAATCACAGACCACCATGTGATCTGTGTAGTACTTACCAAATCCACCTTCAGCAATAAGTGCTTCACGCTTTTCTGCAGGTACTGCATTGGGATTGAGAGTGATCTTCATTTACTTCACCAATGCGACGAGCGCTGCGCCAACTTCAGTTGTGCTGCGCTTTGCATCTCCACGGTTGAGAAGATCTTGAGCTACCGCCTTTTCAACATCGCGAGCAGCATCGTTTAAGCCAAGGTGATCAAGCATCATCGCAACTGACATGATGGTCGCAGTTGGATCTGCGATGTTCTTACCTGCGATATCGGGCGCTGAACCGTGAACTGGTTCGAACATTGATGGGAACTTACCGGTTGGATTGATATTCCCAGATGCGGCAAGGCCAATACCGCCACAGATTGCAGCAGCAATATCGGTCAAGATATCTCCGAAGAGATTATCTGTAACAACAACATCGAAACGCTCTGGGTTGGTAACAAAGAACATTGATGCTGCATCTACGTGGAGGTAATCGGTAGTAATACCTGGGTATTCCTTGGCAACCTCATTGAATGTGCGAGTCCATAAACCACCAGCGCGGGTAAGAACATTGTTCTTATGGACAAGAGTGAGCTTCTTGCGCTCACGCTTAGATGCGCGCTCGAATGCATCACGGATTACCCGCTCTGCACCGCGACGAGTATTGAGGGATTCCTCCGTTGCAATCTCTGCTTCGGTTCCTTCCGCCAAAGTTCCGCCGGCGCCAACATATGGCCCTTCTGTTCCTTCGCGGACCACAACAAAATCGATTGGTGCTTTCGTCGCAAGTGGACCGGTAACGCCTGGCATCAACTTTGCAGGGCGAAGGTTGATGTAGTGATCGAAAGCAAAGCGGAGCTTAAGCAGCAATCCGCGCTCGAGCACGCCTGATGGAACTGTTGGATCTCCAACAGCGCCAAGCAGGATGACATCTGCCTTTGCTAGCTCTGCCATGACTGAGTCAGGAAGAACTTCACCAGTGCGATGCCAGTAACCAGCTCCGAGGTCGTAGTTGGTCTTATTGAAAGTGACGCCGTACTTTGCAGCAACAGCATCAAGAACCTTAAGACCCTCCCCTACAACTTCAGTACCGATTCCATCGCCTGGAATGACTGCAAGGTTGAATGACTTGGACATATTTAAATTAACCTACCAATGAGACTGAACGGACGAGATCGGCATCGATCTCCTTCTTAATTGATTCGGTAACAGAATCTGATACCGGTGAATCAACAGTGAGTGCCATCAGCGCCTTGCCACCAGCTGCTTCACGAGATACCTGCATACCTGCAATGTTGATCTTTGCGGTACCGAGTGTGTTTCCGACTGCGCCAACCACACCTGGCTTATCTGTGTAACGAAGGAAGAGCAGGTTCTCTGTTGGTGGAAGATCGAGATCAAAACCATCGATTGCAATGATCTTCTCTGTCTTCTTAATACCCATCAGAGTTCCATCGACCTTAATTTGATGACCAGATGCAAGGGCTGCATGTAATGAAATCATGCTGCGGTACTCAGGTGAATCAGCACTTGTGACGACAGATGCAGAGACGCCGCGCTCGGTTGCAAGTCCTGGAGCATTGACGTAGGTAACGTCTTCAGAACCAGTTGCTTGAAGTGCACCCTTGAGCGCGCTGATTGCGAGAACTGATGAATCATGTCCGGAGATATCGCCCTTAACGGTGATCTCCATTGAGACTGGAAGCTCGCCCGCGATTGCAGTTGCAATCTGAGCCATCTTCTCAACCAATGGAAGTGATGGACGAATCTCGTCGTGGATTGCTCCACCCTTGACGTTGACTGCATCAGGAACAAGCTCGCCAGCAAGTGCCTTACGAACAGAGACTGCTACTGCAATACCGGCACGCTCTTGCGCCTCATCTGTTGATGCACCGAGGTGTGGTGTTGCAACGACCTGATCAAGCTGGAACAAAGGTGAATCTGTGCATGGCTCTGTGACATAAACATCGAGACCAGCACCAGCAACACGACCTTCAGTGATTGCGTCATAGAGAGCTGCTTCATCAAGTACGCCACCGCGAGCAGCGTTGATGATGCGAACTTCTTTCTTAACCTTCTTTAGAGCTTCGACGCCGATGAGATTAGCTGTCTCTTTCGTCTTCGGAAGGTGGATTGTGATGAAGTCAGAGCGCTTCAGAAGATCATCGAGCTCTACCAGCTCAACACCTAGTTGCGCCGCGCGTGCTGGCTGAAGGTATGGGTCATATGCAATGACGTTCATTCCAAATGCCTGCATTCTGTGAGCTACGAGCTGACCGATACGACCAAAGCCAACAATTCCGAGAGTCTTCTCAAATAATTCAGCGCCGGTGTACTTAGAGCGTGCCCACTTTCCGTTCTTCAAAGCAGCATGTGCTGGTGAGATAAAGCGCGCAGATGCAAGCAACAATGAGATTGCAAGCTCTGCCGCTGAGACGATATTTGATGTTGGAGCATTAACAACCATGACACCAGCAGCTGTTGCTGCCGGAATATCAACGTTATCAAGACCTACACCAGCGCGAGCGATGACCTTAAGGCCCTTCGCTGCACCAATTGCCTCAGCATCCATCTTCGTTGCAGAACGGATCAGAACTGCATCAACGCCCTTACCTAGAGCTTCGAGTAACTCTGCGCGGTTTGCGCCATCGCAGTTGCGAACTTCGAAGTCAGGACCGAGGGCATCGAGTGTTGCAGCGCTGAGTTCTTCAGCGATCAATACGACGGGTTTAGCCACGCGCAGCACTTCCCTCTTGGTAATCATCATTATCAGCCTTCTTCATCCAGCTAAACATCTTGCGGAGTTCGCGTCCGACCTTCTCGATTTGGTGTGACTCGCCCTTTTGGCGAAGCGCTGTGAACTCCTTTGCGCCGTTCTCAAGGTCATCTACGAAGCGCTTAGCAAATGCACCTGACTGAATATCAGCAAGTACTGCCTTCATGTTCTCCTTGACGTGTGGGTCGATAACGCGTGGACCTGAAACGTAGTCACCGAATTCAGCTGTGTCAGAAACTGACCAACGCTGCTTTGCGATTCCACCTTCGTACATAAGGTCAACAATCAACTTAAGTTCGTGCAAGCACTCGAAATATGCAACCTCTGGCTGGTATCCCGCTTCAACAAGTGTCTCGAAGCCATACATAACCAACTGTGATGCTCCACCACAGAGAACTGCCTGCTCACCGAAGAGATCAGTCTCTGTCTCTTCTGTAAATGTTGTGAGGATTCCGCCAGCGCGAAGTCCGCCCATTGCCTTTGCATATGAAAGTGTCAATGGCCATGCATTACCTGTTGCATCCTGCTCGACTGCGACGATATCTGGGACGCCACGACCTGCTGCGAACTCACGACGGACAAGGTGTCCTGGGCCCTTTGGTGCAACCATGCAGACATCTACATCTACTGGTGGCTTGATGTAACCAAAACGAATATTGAAACCATGACCAAAGAAGAGTGCGTCGCCCTTTTCGAGGTTAGGCAAGATTGACTCTGCATAGATGTGGCGCTGAAGGTGATCTGGAGCCAAGATCATGATGACGCTTGCTTCCTTAGTCGCCTCTGCAACTGATACAACGCGAAGGCCTTCTGCCTCTGCCTTTGCACGTGATGGTGAACCTTCCTTAAGTCCAACGCGAACATCAACACCTGAGTCGCGGAGGTTAAGTGCGTGTGCATGGCCTTGTGAGCCATAACCGATGATCGCGACTTTGCGACCTTGAATTACGGATAGATCTGCATCCTGATCGTGATACATCGTTGCCACGGTATTTCTCCTTTAGTTGTTTCTTGCTAGTTCTTAGTTTTGATAATCGGGTTGTGTGTCTTTAACAGGCTTCTTTACTCCTTCAACGAGCTCTTCAATGCTAATGACACTGATGAGCTTGTCTAATTGAGCGATTACTTGCTCGAGAGAGTGGCCTTCAAGATTTACCTGAATAACCATCTTCGAAACTTCTGGATTAGATGTTGGTCCTACAACCAAGGTATCGATGTTGTAAGCGCGACGTGCAAAGAGTCCTGATACGCGGGCAAGTACGCCTGGTTCGTTTTCAACGAGAACTTCAAGTGTATGAATAGACATTAGAGCTCCTGTGAATCCCAGTCAGGCGCTGTCGCGCGGGCGATCATGATTTCATCGTTAGATGTTCCAGCTGCAACCATCGGCCAGACCATCGCATCGCGATGAACGCGGAAGTCGACGACAACTGGTTGGTCATTGATAGACATCGCCTTCTCGATAGTTGCATCGAGATCTTCTGGGCGTTCGCATGAAAGTCCTACGCAACCCATCGCCTCTGCCAGCATTGGGAAGTTAGGGACTCGCTTTGATTCAAGGCTTGTATTTGAGTAACGACCGTCATAGAAGAGCGTCTGCCACTGGCGAACCATGCCGAGTGATTCATTATTAATAATCGCAACCTTGATGGGAATGTTATTGAGCGCGCATGTAACAAGCTCTTGATTTGTCATCTGGAAGCAACCATCGCCATCAATAGCCCAGACAGTTGTATCAGGAGCAGCAACCTTCGCACCCATCGCAGCTGGAACGCCGTAACCCATCGTGCCCGCGCCACCTGAGTTGAGCCAGGTGCGTGGATGTTCGTATGAAATAAATTGTGATGCCCACATCTGATGTTGACCCACACCTGATGTAAAGATTGTCTCTGCACCAGAAATCTTTCCGATGCGTTCGATAACGGCCTGTGGTGAAAGTGAACCATCTTCCGGAAGTGTGTAACCCAATGGATATGTGGATTTGAGCTTCTGCATCGATGCGTTCCAGGGCGTTAAGTTAGGCTGACTCTTTGCAAGTGCTGCCTTGAGCGCTGGAATTAGCGCGGAAATAGTTTCGCGCAGGTCGCCAACAACTGGAACATCGGCAAACTTATTCTTATGAATTTCAGCAGGATCGATATCTGCATGAATTACCTTGGCATTGACGGCAAAGGTTGAGAGCTTTCCGGTAACGCGGTCATCAAAGCGAGCGCCCAAGGTAATGAGCAGATCTGCCTTCTGCAGTGCAGTTACCGCCGCAACCGTTCCGTGCATTCCTGGCATTCCAAGGTGCAAAGGATGCGAATCAGGGAATGCGCCACGTGCCATCAAAGTTGTGACAACCGGTGCACCAAGGAGTTCAACTAACTGAGCTAGCTCCTTGTGAGCATTTGCCTTAATGACTCCCCCGCCAACATAGAAGACTGGCTTCTTTGATTGGGCGATTAGAGCTGCAGCATCTGCAATTGATTGGTTATCAGGTGTAATGCGTGGGTTATATCCAGCGAGTTCGATCTTTGCCGGCCAGTTATAAGTGGTCTGCGCCTGCAGCGCATCCTTAGCAATATCAACCAGAACTGGACCTGGACGGCCAGATGTAGCGATATGGAATGCCTCAGCGATAGCGCGAGGAATATCTTCTGCCTTAGTAACGAGGAAGTTGTGCTTGGTAAATGGCATCGTGATTCCGCGGATATCGGCCTCTTGGAAAGCATCGGTGCCGATTGCAGCTGAAGGAACCTGACCAGTGATTGCTACAACTGGAACTGAGTCCATCTGTGCATCCATCAAAGGTGTAACGAGGTTTGTTGCACCTGGACCAGATGTTGCAATGCAGACACCGGCGCGACCTGTGACCTGGGCATAACCGGTTGCGGCATGTCCGGCGCCTTGCTCATGGCGAACCAAGATGTGGCGGATCGTTGAATCAAAGATCGGATCGTAAGCAGGAAGGATGGCGCCGCCTGGCAGACCGAACATCACATCTACGCCTGCTGCTTCAAGGCTTTTCACCAATGAAGTAGCTCCGTTCATTGCGGTGCCGTTCGCTGTTGGAACGTGCTGTGTTGCCATCTTCTTGCTCCTTTCGATCTCGTTCTCATCTTGTGCAAAACTTTTTTCAATAAAAAAACCCTCAGATATCTGAGGGCGCGCATGCTGTTAAGGCATGCGCTATCGAATCACCACCACTGATGAAGAGACGATTGTTGAACGCATGGCCATATTCTCGCTTAGAGCGAGCGTGTCAGTCAAGAGATGAGATGCACGTCTCAAAAAGTGGAACTACTGACGGCCAAACGCCAAGCCCTATGCTCCGCACAGAGCCTTGGCTTTCTTGGCCTTCACAAGTTCCCTTTATGCTCCTCAAGAATTTCTAGTCGCAGACAGCACCCTTTGAGGCTGAGCCGACGAGCTTTGAATACTTACTGAGCACGCCTCGCTTGTACTTATGTGGCAGCGGCTTCCATCCGACCTTACGGGCTTCAAGCTCTGCCGGTTCGACCAAGAGATCGAGGGTGCGATTTGGGATATCGATTCGAACGAGATCGCCATCCTTGATGAATGCGATTGGTCCCCCATCGACAGCTTCCGGGGCAACGTGGCCAACGCATAAACCAGTTGAACCACCAGAGAAACGACCATCGGTGAGAAGGAGTGTGGACTTACCAAGTCCTGCTCCCTTGATTGCACCAGTGATCATCAACATCTCGCGCATACCTGGTCCACCCTTAGGGCCTTCGTAGCGAATGACGACTACATCGCCCGCTTGGATAGTGCCGTTCTCAAGAGCTTCCATTGCAGCTTGTTCGCGTTCGAAGACTCGCGCTGGACCTTCAAAGGTTTCGATCCCGATTCCAGCGGTCTTACAGACAGCGCCATCTGTTGCAAGCGATCCCCCGAGAATGGTGATTCCAACATCGGTAGATAGCGGTGATGAGATTGGATGCAAGACATCACCATCAGCAAGTGGTGGGTTTATATCCGCTAAGTTCTCGGCCATCGTCTTTCCTGTGACTGTCATGCAATCACCGTGCAGGTAACCGGCATCGAGCAACATGCGAAGTACCACTGGAATTCCGCCGACCTTATCAACATCAGACATCACGTACTTACCGAATGGCTTGAGATCACCCAGTAGTGGAACCTTTGAACCGATGCGGTGGAAATCTTCAAGGGTCAGATCAACATCTGCCTCATGTGCAATTGCAAGCAGGTGGAGCACGGCGTTGGTAGAACCACCGAGGGCCATAACAGCTGTGATGGCATTTTCAAATGCCTTCTTCGTCAAGATATCGCGGGTGGTAATTCCCTTTGAAATCAAGTTAACAACTGCAGCGCCAGAGGCTTCTGCATAACCATCGCGACGGCGATCCACTGCTGGAGGTGCGGCAGATCCTGGCAATGAGAGACCAATTGCTTCACCGACAGTTGCCATGGTGTTCGCTGTATACATTCCGCCACAAGCACCTTCACCTGGACAGATTGCCTTTTCAATTTCATCAACGCGCTCTTTGGTAATCAATCCACGTGCGCAGGCACCAACAGCCTCGAAGGCATCGATGATTGTGACATCTTTTCCATCAACCTGCCCTGGCAGAGTTGAACCTGCGTAGACAAATACTGCTGCAACATCAATACGTGCCGCCGCCATCATCATTCCGGGAAGAGACTTATCGCAACCTGCGAACATCACCATTCCATCAAGACGCTCTGCCTGCATTACCGTCTCAACTGAATCGGCAATAACTTCGCGAGATACCAATGAGAAGTGCATGCCTTCATGGCCCATCGAAATTCCATCAGAGACAGAGATAGTTCCAAATTGAAGTGGGAATCCACCTGCTTCTCTGACGCCAATCTTTGATGCCTTAGCGAGACGATCGAGAGAGAGGTTGCATGGAGTGATTTCGTTCCATGAAGATGCGATACCAATCTGGGGTTTCACCCAATCTTCATCGCCCATTCCAACTGCGCGGAGCATTCCTCGTGCTGGTGCACGCTCGAGACCATCTGTTACTAGACCTGAGCGTGGCTTCATCTTCGACATGTGGTGATTCTAACGGTATGACCCTTGCCCGTGAAGTATGAGCGGTTACGTTAGAATTCCACTATTCAAGATGAATTCTTGATTCTTAAAGTTCACTCAAAGCAGTACCTAACTAAATGGAGATTTCTGTGCCAAATCAAGACCGCGATGCCCAGGGCCACGTTAAAGGCCAAGCACCTGATCGATGGAGAACTCTGATTGTTCTCGCTGTTTCTCAATTGATGCTGGTTCTCGACAGTTCAATTATGAATATTGCCATCCCAAGCGCAAAAGATGAACTTTTGATTTCAGATCAAAATGCCCAGTGGATTATCACTGCCTATACCTTGGCATTTGGTTCTCTTCTACTACTTGGTGGACGCATCGGCGATTACATGGGAAGAAAGAAAATCTTCTTAGTTGGTCTCATTGGATTCGCGGCAGCTTCAGCGCTCGGCGGGGTCGCGATCAACCAAGAGATGCTATTTGCCTCTCGTGCGCTTCAAGGTATCTTCGGTGCGCTCTTGGCGCCGGCAACTCTTGCAATCATCTCTCAAACATTTACGGATCCAAAAGAGCGAGCTAAGGCATTCGGTGTCATCGGAGCAATCTCAGGTGGAGGCGCTGCCATTGGTCTCATTGCAGGTGGAGTTCTTACTGAATACACATCATGGCGCTGGTGCTTAGGCGTAAACACACCAATCGCAATCGTCGCGGCAATTCTTGCAGTGAAGTTTGTTCATGAGTCAAAGGCCGATGGAGATAAGTCTTATGACATTCCTGGTGCAATTACCGCAACCGCTGGTCTCTTTGCCTTGACTTATGGATTTAGCGAAGCTGCTAATCCAATGAAGGGTTGGACTTCCAGTGCAACATTGACCTATTTGATATCTGCTGCAGTTCTTCTCCTGGCATTTGTCATCATCGAAACCAAGGTAAAGAACCCAATGATGCCGCTCCGTGTTATCACTGAGCGCAACCGTGGAGGCTCATATCTCGGTTCACTTGTTGTTGGAGCAGGACTCTTCTCGATGTTCTACTTCCTAGGTGTCTATCTCCAAGAATTCCTTGGTTTCTCGCCGCTCAAATCAGGATTTGCATTCCTCCCATTTACAGCTGGAATCATCATCTTCGCTGGTGTTGCGTCACAGCTCTTGCCTAAGGTCGGACCGAAGCCTTTGATGGTGCCAGGTTTGATAGCGGCAGGAATCGGGCTTCTATTGCTCACTCGCATTACCCCTGAAACTTCTTATTTAACACATGTGGTTCCGTCACTCTTAATCATGTCAAGCGGAATGGCGCTGGTCTTTATTCCATTGACTTCAACATCGCTTCACGCGGTCTCATCGCACGATACTGGCGTTGCTAGCGCAATGGTGAATACATCTCAACAGATTGGCGGATCACTCGGTACTGCTCTCTTGAGCACAATTGCATATAACGCATCCGTGAACTATTCGATCACGAAGAAAATCTCGGAATCAGATGCTGTTGGTCAGGCATTCGCAGCTACTAATGGCTTCACCACTGCCTTTAGGTTCAGTGCTGGTCTTCTCTTTGTTGGAGCAATAGTTCTCTTCTTCTTTATCAACATTGGAAAAGAGTCAGTTGTTGAAACTGAAGGTGCAGGAATGCACTAGTTAATTCATTAAAAAACCCGCCGGAGATAATCTTCGGCGGGTTTTTTATTTCACTTTTATTGACCTAAGAACTTCAGCAAGAGCTCGCGCACCTTGGCAGCATCTGCCTGACCCGCTGTCTCCTTCATGACTGCTCCGATAAGTGCACCAGCAGCTGGTAGGTGTCCCCCGCGAACTTTCTCTGCGGTATCTGCCTGTGCTGCACAAACCTTCTCGATCGCTGCCATCAGTGCACCATCATCGCTAACAACCTTGATGCCGCGCTTTGCAACAACCTCTGATGGCGTTCCTTCTCCTGCAATGACACCCTCGACAACTTGGCGAGCCAACTTATCTGTGAGTTCGCCAGATGCAACAAGTTTAATAAGTTCTGCAACGTGAGCAGGTGTGATTGCAAGCTCTGCAATATCGACGCCCTTATCGTTTGCAACGCGTGAGATTTCACCAAGCCACCATGTACGCGCCTTTGTTGCATCTGCACCGAGCAATACCGTTGCTTCAACGATATCGAGTACATCAGCATTGACCATCGCAGCGAATTCCTTATCCGGAACTGCCCACTGCTCTTTCAGGCGCTTTCGACGAATCGATGGGCGCTCTGGTAGTCCTGCACGTAGCGTCTCGATCCATGCAGCATCTGGCTTTACTGGAACCAGATCAGGATCTGGGAAGTAACGGTAATCCTCTGCCTGCTCCTTAGAGCGGCCAGAGCGAGTAAGGCCGGTATCTTCCTGGAAGTGGCGAGTCTCTTGCTTAACCTTGCCACCGGTCTCAAGGATTTCAGCGTGACGCAACATCTCACCACGAATTGCACGTTCGACTGAACGAAGTGAGTTTACGTTCTTAGTCTCAGAACGTGTTCCGAGCTCTGTTGCATCTTTGAGCATCAGAGAGACGTTGGCATCGCAACGAAGCGAACCTTGCTCCATCTTTACATCAGAGACGCCGAGGCCACGGAGAATGTCACGGAGTTCTGCGACATATGCCTTTGCAACTTCAGGTGCATATTTTCCTGTACCAGGAACAATCTTGGTAACGATTTCAACCAATGGAATACCAGCGCGGTTGTAATCGAGCAATGAGTAATCAGCGCCATGGATACGACCAGTTGCACCACCTACGTGAAGTGACTTACCTGTGTCTTCCTCCATATGAACGCGCTCGACCTCGATGCGGAAATGCTTAGGACCCTCATCGGTATCGATCTCGACATCGACGTAACCATCGAAACAGATTGGCTCGTCATATTGAGAGATCTGGAAGTTCTTCGGCATATCTGGGTAGAAGTAGTTCTTTCGTGCAAAGCGACTATAGGGCGCGATGCTGCAGTTGAGAGCAAGACCAATCTTGATTGTTGATTCGATTGCCTTCTCATTCACCACTGGCAAGGCACCAGGAAGTGCCAAACAGACCGGACAGGTCTGTGTATTTGGTTCGGCCCCAAATGTGGTTGCGCATGAGCAGAACATCTTTGACTCGGTGTTGAGCTCAACGTGAACTTCAAGACCTAATACCGGATCGTACTTTGCAATAATTTCATCATAGTTCAGTGCCATTACTTGGCACCTCCCTTGCTCATTGTCGGCAAGGCTGATGGCCTTCCTTGAAGTGCTGGAGCCTTTGTAATAAGAGCTCCACCCCACTTAGAGGTCAGCGCTGCTTCGAGAGCTGCACCGGCCTGATAGAGACGCTGGTCTTGCATCGCAGGTGCCATGATCTGGAAACCAACTGGCAAGTTATCTTCCTCGGCAAGTCCTGCTGGCAATGACATTCCGCAGATACCAGCAAGGTTTACTGGAATTGTTGCCACATCACCGAGGTACATCGCCATCGGATCATCAATCTTTTCGCCGATCTTGTAAGCAGTCGTTGGCGCAGTTGGAGAGACCAAGACATCGGCTACGGCAAATGCCTTTGCGTAATCTTGAATAATCAAGGTACGAATCTTCTGCGCGCTGCCGTAATAAGCATCGTAATAACCTGATGAGAGCGCATATGTGCCGAGAATAATGCGGCGTTTTACTTCGCGACCAAAGCCAGCATCACGAGTAGCAGCCATGACTGCTTCTGCTGACGCTCCCCCTTCATCGCCGGTACGTAGCCCATAACGCATTGCATCAAAACGTGCGAGGTTTGATGAACATTCAGATGGTGCGATCAAGTAGTAGGCAGCAAGTGCATATTCAAAACTTGGGCAATCAACTTCGACGATCTCTGCACCTAACGATGCGAGGAGATCAAGAGATTCGGTAAAGCGCGTCTGCACACCTTTTTGGTAACCCTCACCTTGAAGCTGCTTGATAACGCCAATCTTCATTCCCTTGACGTTGCCATCTTTTGCAGCAGCAACAACAGCAGGAACTGCGGCGTTAATCGATGTTGCATCATGTGCATCATGGCCGGCGATTGCTTCATGCAAGAGCGCTGTATCTAGAACAGTGCGACCGAATGGTCCAGCTTGATCAAGTGATGATGAGTATGCAATCAGACCGTAGCGAGAGACAGCGCCATATGTTGGGCGCACTCCGACGATTCCGGTAAGGGCTGCAGGTTGGCGGATGGATCCACCAGTATCTGAGCCAATTGCAAGGGGTGCTTCAAATGATGCAACTGCCGCCGATGATCCACCAGATGATCCGCCAGGAGTACGTGTTAAGTCCCAAGGATTAAATGTTGGTCCATAGCCACTGTTCTCAGTTGATGAGCCCATCGCGAACTCATCCATATTGGTCTTTCCGAGAATCACAACGCCGGCATCTTTAAGTTTTGCGACAACTGTTGAGTCATAGGGTGGCTTCCAACCCTGCAAAATCTTTGAACCAGCAGTTGTTGGAACACCTTTCTGCGCGAGCACATCTTTGAGCGCAAGTGGAACGCCAGCAAGTGGTGACATTGCTTTACCGGATGCACGATCTGCATCGACTGCCGCAGCTTGTGCAAGTGCACCTTCCGAATCAACATGCAGGAATGCTTTGACATCGCCATCAACGGCTGCAATGCGGTCGAGATGCGCCTGTGTGAGTTCTACCGAAGAGATATCTTTCTTTGAGAGAGCATCGGCCATCTCTGTTGCGGTCTTAAAGATCATGGCTTACTCCTCTCCTAAAATCTGTGGGACACGGAAGCGTTGCTCCTCTTGGGCAGGTGCGCCAGATAGCGCTTGTGCGGGAGTCAGACTTGCCTGCACCACATCAGGACGTGCGATGTTCTCAATTGGCTGTGGGTGCGAGGTTGCCTTAACGCCTTCAAGGTTTACCTCTTGAACGCGAGCTACTGCATCGAGAATCATGCCGAATTGAGAAGAGAGATTAACGAGCTCTTCCTCGGTCATTTCGATTCGTGCTAACCCTGCCAACTTTGCGACTTCATCGCGAGAGAGTGTGCTCATGCGGGCATTCTATAAAAAGCGAGCCCTAGGAGCGAATCTGACCATTTCCAGTAACAATCCAGGTGGCAGTTGTCATCGCCTCTAGCCCCATTGGGCCTCGGGCGTGGAGCTTCTGGTTTGAGATTCCAATCTCTGCGCCGAAGCCCATCTGTTCGCCATCAGTAAATCGAGTAGATGCGTTGACCATCACAGCTGCACAATCTGCCAGCGCGATGAATCGATCCGCGCTTGCCTGATTTTCAGTGACAATCGCCTCGGTGTGATTGGTGCCGTACTTGGCGATGTGATCGGCTGCGCCATCTACGGAATCAACTACGGCGACATTTATCTCAAGGATTCCGTATTCGGTGCACCAGTTATCTTCAGTGGCAAGAGTTGAAGGAATTCCAAACTTTTCGGCCACTTTCTGAACTGTGGCATCTCCATGAAGTGCAACACCTGCATCCTGAAGCGCCTTCAGCGCTAGCGGCAAGAAGGTCGGAGCAATCGCCTTATGCACCAACAGGGTCTCTGCTGCATTACAGACAGATGGTCGATGGGTCTTTGAATTAAGGAGAATCGGTAGCGCCTTATTGATATCAGCAAATTCATCAACGAATACGTGACAGACGCCGGCACCGGTTTCAATCGTTGGAACGGTTGCCTCATCTACGACCATGCGAATGAGCTGCGCGCTGCCGCGAGGTATAACAAGATCTACTTTGCCGCGCGCAGTAAGGAGCGCCTTTACCGTTGAGCGATCATCTGAAGGAATCAACTGCAAGACATCTGGGTTAATCGACGTTGTGGCAAGTGCATCGCGCATCACCTTGATGAGAATCTCGTTGCTATTGCGGGCAGTCGATGAACCTCGAAGCAGCGCAGCATTTCCAGACATTAAGAGGATTACCGCTGCATCCACTGTGACATTAGGACGTGCCTCATAGACCATGCCGATAACACCAAAAGGAACAGATACCTGGCGCAGATGGAGTCCATTAGGAAGTGTGGATTCTTTTAGGGTACGACCAAGGGGATCTGGCAAAGCTGCAACTTGACGAGCACCATCTGCCATTCCTGCAATCCGTGATTCATTGAGTAAGAGGCGATCTTGCATCTGTGGGTGCATATCTTCTTTACGAGCGTCAGCCATATCTAATTCATTGGCAGAAAGAATTTCAGATGAACGTGCAATCAGCGCTGTTGCAATTGCTTCGAGCGCCGCTTTTCTTTCACCGCCACTTGCCGTCGATAATGAGCGCGCAGCGAGGCGCGCCTTATCGGCTAAAGATGCAACAAGTGCCACGGAATCCATGACAGGAAGTCTACTTGGGGCTACCCTGCCGATGTGTCCACATTCTTGAAGGTCCTTCGAAATACTGCCATCGTCCTAGTTGTTCTCTACCTATCACTCTTTGCTCTCACCAAGGTGATTCATTACCCAGAGCCAATCACTGCAATCAAGTTAGGACTGGCGCCAGCCTCGAAGACTCCTGAACTCATGCCAAGTCATTTCATCGTCGCTGCACCTTCGACCTTTGCGCCATGGCAGAGAGGCGATGCGGAAACAATCGGTGAAGTCACTTACCGCGATGAGAAGCTCTCTTTCCAAGATTTTTTAGATAAGACCCATACCAATGCGCTACTTGTAATTCGTGATGGAAAAATCACACACGAGTATTACAAGGAGCCAGAATTTGCCACGACGCGACTCCCCTCTTACTCAGTAGGAAAGGCGATGACCTCACTCGTTGTGGGACAACTTATCGATCAGGGAAAAATCAGCGAGAGCGATACCTTTGTGAAGTTCTTCCCTGAATACAAGACAGGCGGCAGCTTCGACAAGATCACAGTTCAGCAGCTCCTGGATATGCAATCCGGAGTAGGCGTTTCAGATAATTATCCATCTGGTCCTTCTGGGTGGGGCGTTGCTATTGCTCAGATGTATGCCAGCACAGATATTCCTTGGTTCTTAAAGCACAACCAACAGATGGATTTCGAACCCGGCACTGAGTCTGTTTATCGCAGCGTTGATACTCAGATGACGGGAATGATTATTCAGAAAGTTACCGGCCAATCAGTCTCTGATTACTTCACCGCAAATATTTGGCAGCAGATCGGTGCAGATTTTGATGCAACCTGGAATGTCGATCGCGTTGGTGGATATGAGAAAACCTTCTGCTGCTTCAACGCAGTTGCACGGGACTATGCTCGAATCGGTCAGTTGGTACTCGATCAAGGCGTTGTGCCATTTGATAAACAACAGGTGATTAGCTCTTCCTGGATGAAGCGCATTACAACGCCAGCTACAAGACTTGATTATGGTTGGGGTTATGGTGCTTACTTCTGGCATCCTTATCAGGGCGTTACCTTGATGCTCGGGCTACACGGTCAATTTGTTTATATTGATATTCCAAATAACACCGTGATTGTGAAGCTCAGTGATGAGCCAACTGATACCGATAATCTCTCACCTTATGTTGTGGCAGTGCTCAAACAAATTTCAGAGCAGAACTAAATCATCACGGTGCACAAGCTCACGCTCGTACTCGGCGCCTAGAGATGCGGCTAACTCTTTAGTAGATCGGCCTAGCATCTGTGGGATTTCTTCAGAGTCAAAGGCAACGAGTCCGCGTGCAATTACTTTGCCATCGCCTGAAGCGAGTTCGACGGTATCTCCAGCAGCAAATGAACCTTCAACGGCTGTAACGCCGGCAGGCAGAAGTGAGACACCCTTTTCAAGGATTGCGGTAACTGCACCGCCATCGAGCACCAGGCGGCCACGTGCAGATGATGCATGTGCCAACCAGAGTAAGCGTGAATTTGTGCGTGCTGCCTCTGCGTGGAAGATTGTTCCGAACTCTTTACCTGCAAGGGCATCTGCGGATTGCGCAAGTGAGGTCAATAGCATCGGAGTGCCGGCAGATGTTGCAATACGTGCCGCTTCAATCTTTGTCACCATTCCGCCGCTACCTACTCCGGCAGCGCCTGCTCCCCCAACATCAACAGAGTCGATATCGGCAAAGCTTGCGACTTCATGAATCGCCTTTGAACCTGGCTGTGATGGATGTGCGTCGTAGAGCGCATCGACATCAGAGATAAGAACAAGAAGATCGGCTTGAACAAGGAGGGCAACAAGTGCTGCCAGACGGTCGTTATCACCGAAGCGAATCTCTGCTGTTCCGACAGAATCGTTCTCGTTGATGATTGGCACAACATCTAGTGCAAGAAGCCGAGAGAGCGTCTGCTGCGCAGTGTTGTAATGCGAACGGCGTACAACATCTTCTGTTGTCAGCAATACCTGTGACGAGACGATTGAGTGGGCGTTAAAGAGCTCGTTGTACTTTGCAATCAATAGGCCTTGACCAACTGATGCAGCAGCCTGCTGTGTTGGAAGATCCTTTGGGCGTGAAGTCAGCTTCAATGGTGCAAGTCCTGCTGCAATTGCACCAGAAGAGACGATCAGAACTTCTGCGCCTCGGGCACGTAGTGATGTCGCGAGATCAACAATCTTGCCAACTGCTGCGGCATCGAGCGCTGAACCAGCAGAACCAGTCAGCGAAGATGAGCCGACCTTAAGGACGATGCGCTTGGCTTCAGTAACTGCCGAACGGTTCATGGCTTACTCCTTCACCGCGTTATCGCCGTAATTATCCCCGAGTTCTTCTGCATCTTCGGCAATCGCAGCCGCAATCACTTCCACGCGTGGCGTGTGAGGATCTGCCACCTTGTACTCCCACTGCTCTGCAATTTCTTCTTCAGTAAGAACATCTTCAACGCGCTCTGGGGCGTTCCATGATCCTTCGAGTCGTGAATCTTCACCACGGCGATGTAAGAACCCAGCGAGCTGTTCGGCACCAGCTTCGATAGTTGGCTCCCAATCGAAGACAACTTCATTAATACCAGAACCAATTCGAACCTCTGAGCCGGCAACTGCGCCTGCCTTGAAGAGGGCCTTTTCAACACCGAGCTGAGCTAGGCGATCTGCGAGATAACCAATTGCTTCGGCATTCTTAAAGTTTGTTTGAAGTACCCATCGATAGACCTTTGCTCCACGAATAGAAAATGATCCATCGCCATTAACCTGGATTGTAAATCCGGAATCATCGACAGCAGTTGGGCGCAAGATAATTCGAGTGCGCTCTTCGGCCTTTGCAGCAATTCGCTCTGCCTGAACCAAGCGTGCCATTGCATACATGAGATCTTGTAGGCCTTCACGTGTTGCAGCAGAAACTTTGTAGACATCGTAGCCACGCTCTTTGAGTTGATCTTCAACCATATCTGCCATCGCAGAGCCATCTGGAAGGTCAATCTTGTTAAGGGCAACAATGCGCTTGCGATCTTCCAGGCCACCATAGAGAGCGAGCTCTTCTTCAATTGCATCAAGGTCATCAATTGGGTTGCGATCTGTCTCTAGCGTTCCGCAATCGAGAACATGGACAAGTGCAACGCAACGCTCGACGTGGCGAAGAAATTGCAGGCCAAGACCTTTACCTTGTGATGCTCCTGGAATGAGCCCTGGAACATCTGCCACGGTAAAGCGAGTATCTCCAGCTTGCACAACACCAAGATTTGGAACGAGGGTTGTAAATGGATAATCAGCAATCTTTGGACGTGCCGCAGAAATTGCTGCAATCAGTGATGACTTGCCGGCAGATGGGAAGCCAACTAACGCAATATCTGCAACAGATTTGAGTTCGAGGGTAAGGCTGCGATCTTCGCCTGGTTCGCCAAGAAGTGCGAAACCAGGTGCGCGACGCTTTGATGATGCGAGTGAGTTATTTCCTAATCCGCCCATTCCACCGCGAGCTGCAAGGAAAGTTGTGCCGATACCAACGAGATCGGCAATCTGTACGCCGTTCTCGTAGATAACAGTTCCGTTAGGAACAGCTAAAACAATATCTTCGCCAGATACGCCATCTTTACGATCGCCGAAACCTTGATGTCCTGATGTTGCTTTGCGATGTGGTGAGTGGTGAAAATCGAGCAGCGTTGTTACCGATGAATCGACGACGAGAATGACATCGCCACCGCGTCCGCCGTTACCGCCATCTGGACCACCGAGTGGCTTAAATTTTTCGCGCTTTACAGAGACGCAACCATCTCCACCTTTTCCGCCCGAAGCAAAGAGCTGCACGCGATCAACGAATGTTGTCATCGAACTTCTCCTTTACTTGAATCGGAACTGGCCTGAATCGAAACTACTTAAATCGAAAACTGCTGTTGTAATAAAAAAGCGGACCGCTATGAATGCGGCCCGCTCTCTTAAGGGAAACCTAAATTAAACTGCTGGGACTACATTCACTACGCGACGACCGCGAGCGCGACCGAACTCAACTGAACCTCCAGCGAGTGCGAAGAGAGTGTCATCCTTACCGCGGCCAACGTTTGCGCCTGGGTGGAAGTGTGTTCCACGCTGACGTACGAGGATCTCGCCTGCATTGACAACCTGTCCGCCGAAGCGCTTGATGCCAAGGTACTGTGGATTTGAATCGCGACCGT
>Ga0209230_10000114_pt1 | contig 29534 bp, 35 predicted proteins | sample LakOntMetagenome_FD_187467 | JGI IMG/M metagenome (GOLD analysis project Ga0209230, IMG submission 187467) | Freshwater and sediment microbial communities from Lake Ontario - Sta 18 epilimnion Metagenome (SPAdes) (version 2) | ecosystem: Environmental > Aquatic > Freshwater > Lentic | place... | reverse complement strand
AGAGAGTCTGATGAGGCGGTGAAGTAGTGGAAGGCGGTACGTTGCTTTGTGCTGGTTAATCAACCACTTGCCGTTCGAGGGCCGCTCTCGACCAATGCACGGCAACGTACCCGCCTGACACGTTTCTTACACAGTCACTTGCGGTGCTTGGCGACTTTCTTGGCGATGGTCTTGGGCTGAGCCACGAACTGCTTGCCAGCCTTGTTGCCTTCGGCCTTGGCCTTGTTGGTTGCAGCCTTCTCCGCTGGGGACAGCGACTTCCACGCGGCGTCAGGCAGGTATCGCTTCTTGCCCTCAGAGGGCGAGCCATCGCTGGTGCGCCACTTCTGATCGGTCCAGCGCTTGAGTGACTTCTGTGACTCTTTCACTTCTTGCCCTTCGGTGGCGTTTGGGTGAGCTTCTGGCTCTTGGCCGAGTGCTTCGCTCCCGTGTGCAGTTCAGCTCCCATCTTGTGGGTTGGCCCGACATACTCTTTGCCGTTGGGCAGGTAGTGCTTTGCGTTCTTGCTCATGATTTGTAACCTCCACCTTTCGCTTTGTACTCTTTGGCCAGCATCTGCGCCTTGCGGGCAGACCACTCGCCTGGGTCACCACCTTTGCCACCGGCCTTGATCTTCTCGAACAGGGACTTGCGCATGCTGGGCTTGGTGTAGTTCCCCGCCTCGTTCACCTTGGACTTTGTCTTGGTCATGGTCACTCGCTTTCAATCAGGACCGGCTTCAGCGCGGGGCTGTTCTCGAGCAGGGTGCGCACGGCACGGGTGACGATCTCCTTCTCCCGCGCACGAGCCTCGTTGATCATCTTCACCTTGTCCTCGCGAGACATCGACTCGTCGCGCTCCACGTTCTTGCGGTACTCGCGCAGGTCCTGGATGCGGCTGTCGGTCGTGTCGAGCACACCCTTGGCACCGCCCAGACCTGGGAAATCGGCAAGGATCTTGTCGCGGCGCTCGGGGTTGAGCTTGAAGTCATCGTACTTGGTGGCCACGTACTCCTTGGCGCGGCGGTACATGCCGAAGTCGTAGCTCTCGGGAACCTTGGCCGTGAGGCGGTCAACCAACGGGATGGACGCCGACTTGGTGTCGTAGCCCAGTGCGCTCTTGGTAGCCCACGAAGCGAACTTGTAGCTCTCGGAAACCAGGCCTGGGATGTACGAGCTGATCAAGTGATCCACGATGCCGGGGTTCACGTCGATCGCGCCAGGGTTGACGTAGTCGCCACCGGTTGCACGGTTCAAGCCCTTGAAGATGCCAGCCGAGATCGGGGACGCCGAGTCGAATGCCATCTCCGCGTTGGGTCGCTTGCCACCACCGAAGAGGCCAGCCTCTTTGACGATTGGAGCGCCGAAGCGGTTCTCGTTGAGCATGATCTCCAGCAGCGGCAGAGCAGCCGTGGGCGACAGGCCTTTGAAGACCGTGCCCAGGTTGGAGTTGGACGACAGGCCAGCGCTACCGATGGGCGAGAAGCCCTCGAAAGCAGACTGAGCGATACGCTTGGCGCTCGTTGCAGCTGGTTGAGCGCCAGCCCACAAGGTGTCGGCCATGAACACGCCAGCGGCGAAGAAGGCGTTCCAGCCATAGGGCACAGGGATGGCAGCACCAGGCACGTCAGGCGACAGGATCAGCGTAGTGGCTCGCTTGAACACGGGCACCTTGTCGATCTTGTCGATGCCGTCCTCGTCCTCGCCACCCATTGCGCGACCGATCACGCTGGAGATGAAGCCCACAGCAGCCATGCCCATTGCGATCTTGCTGAACGTCTTGGGGTTCTCGGATGCGAGCTTGACCAGCTTGGCCGAGCCCTGCACAGCGGGGTTGAAGAACAAGTACATGTTGCGCATGAACTTGGAGGAGCCGCGCATGTTGAAGTTCACCGTGATCTCGCCAGCGTACTGAGCGGCCTCGTCCCTCGAGTAGCCGTTGTCGCGCATCACCTTGTAGGCGGCGAGACGTGGGGCCAGTTCGATTGGGATGTTGAACTCCTCGAGCTTGTCGGCTAGGAACTGACCAACCTTCACGATGTCGCTCTTCTTCTGAGGATTGATCATGTCCTCGATGGCGCTGACCTGCTTCTCCAGACCTTGAAGGTTCAGGAAGCTGGTGGCACCACCGGCCTCACGCATCTCGCGGAAGGCGCGGATCATGTCTGGGTCTGCGCTGTTGCCGCGACGGCCATCAGTGGCGTAGTGGAACGTGGCCTTCATGGCGGCGGGGATGGTCTTGACCATCTCCTTGGCCATCTGTTTGGTCACGCGCTTGTCGGCCACCGAGTTGTAGTACAGGGTCTGGGCGTCACGCACGAAGTTGACCAGCACCCACACTGGGTTCCAGGTGGTGAGCATCTGACCGACGATGCGGTTGTAGCGGCCCAGCGCCCGAGCCACGGTGGAATCAGCCTCGGATGGGTAGATCGCGCCGTGGATGGCATCGGCAAACGTGCCCTTGCCCGTCTTCTTGAACTCAATCGTGACCGGGCGACCGTTCACATGGACGACCATCACGTTCTTGTTGCGGATGTAGGTCTCATCCATCTTCTCGGTGACCTCGCCGTTCTCATCGAGCACACGCTTGTACGCCTGCTTGTTGATGGAAACGAAGTCGGGGTCGTAGTTGACCTCGAACATGGCCAGGATCTTCTGCTTGACGCGGTTCTTGCTGGAGTTGAGCACAGCAGCCTCGGCCGACTGGATGGTGCGGGCCAACACGTCGGTGGCCATATCGCCACGACCGAGAGCTCGCTTGTCCTTGCGGGTGGAGAACTTGCTGCTGCCAGCCAGGACGGCCAGGTCATCGAATGCGTCTAGGCCTTCCTTCACGCCGGACAGGTTCACGTAGTTCTTGTACTGGGCGCGAGCCATGTACTCATCGTGGCTGATGAGGCCAGCCTCTTTCATCATCGCCAGCTTCTGATCAGACAACTGCTTGAGCAGTGCCGAGATCTCTTCGAGCTTAGGCATGAACTTCTCGTTCTGGATGGACTTGAGGAAGTCTTTGGCCTCCTTGGTCCTCATGCCAGAGCCGCCGTCAGGCATGCCCTTATTGATCTTGGCGATGTGATTGTTGCGCTCCTCGGCGTGTTTGGCGACCAGGTACTTGTTGACGGTGTCGGAGTTGGCACCAAGCTTGCCAGCCTCGCCCGCGAGCTCGAGCAGGGGCTTCACGAAGCGGCGGTTCAAGTTCTCCAGCTTCACCGCAGTCTTGCGCTCATGCAGACCTTCGAGGTCACGGGTCGGGTCGAAGGCGTCAGACATGCGACCCTTGGAACGCAGGTACGAGGCGACCTCGTGGACGGCCTTGTACTCGTTCTGGAAGAAGATGATCGCGTTGCGCTTGATCAGTCGGCCGTAGTTCTTCAAGCCCTCGGCGGTCGTCAAGGACAGGTCGTCCGTGGCGATGCGGAACTCAGGGATCTTCTGGAGGTCCGAGGGGATCTTGTTGTCGATGTACAGGCCGCTGCGCAGACGACGATCGACCTTGCCGCTCTTGCGCATGAGCGCGATGGCATCTTCGAACTCGGTGACGATCGTGGTGTTCCAGCCCTTGCGGATGTCATTGCCGGTGGCAGTGAATACCGCGTAGGTCTGGGTGATCGGGTTGTAGCGGGTGTACGCCGTGGTGTTGCCGTCACGAGAGGAGAACATCTCGTAGGGCAGACGGGCCTCGGCCAAGCGAACCTCATCAGGAGCGCCGTTGAAGATGGTAGGCGCACCCTCTTGCACAGCCTTGCGGGCCATCATCAGGGTATAGCCGATCTCGGCGTCGGTCTTGGCAGACATCCAGCCAGCAACGCGGTTCATGCCGATTTGGCGCAGGCCAGCGATGACCTTGCCCAGCCACTGCTTGACCAGGCCCATCGGCTCATTGGCACCAGCCATGTCCGAGAGCACTTCGTCGATGGCTTCGAGCTTGCCGATCGGCTTGCTGGCCATCAGCGCGTCAGCCTCCGCACGGATGCGGGTGTTGGTGTTGTAGGCCAGCTCGAGAAACGAGTCGAACTTCGCACCCAGGAAAGCCCGCATGCCGTAGTGGCCGTAGGTCTCGTGGAACAGGGTGAACTCAGCGTCGGACAGGCTGCTGATGTGGTCGGAGAAGATGTAGACCTCGCCGTTGACGAACAGACCGGCAGCGCCAGAGTCCTTCGACAGCTTGGACATGACCTGCTCACGGATACCCTCGGGCAGCATCTGCACGTTGGGGACCACGTTGATGCGTGGCGCACCAGTCCACTTCGAGACGATCTTGAGAACGTGCTCGGCGACGATAGAGTTGGTGAGCTCTCCGGAGAACGGGGCACGGCGGAAGCGGTACTCCTGTTTGGCGACCAAGGAGCCAGGGACTGCGGCCCTGCGAGTGCCAGCCTCTTTCTCGGTGGCGGTCTCTTGCTCTGCGGCGGTGGCGGACTCACCCTCGGCGTCCTCTTCGGTACCGGCTTCGCTCATCTCGCGGCCAGCTTCCATGAGGTCAGCCTCGGAGATCATCTCGTCCTGGAGCTGCTCCTCTGCGGTCAGGTCGGTCGTGCTCTGGGGACCGCTGGCTCGCATAGCATCACCGGCATCCTCGACGGTTTCGCCGAAGCCGAACTCGCCACGCTTGAGACCGGCAGGAGCATCAGCGCCGAAGCCAGTGCTTGCGCCGAACTGCGACATCTCAGCACCAGTGGCCGAAACCACGGAGCCCATCATTGCCCGCTGGGCCAGCGAGTCTACGAAGTCAGCGGCGTACTGCTCGGCCTGCTCGTCGGTCAGGATCTCACCCGTCTCGGGATCGACGCGACCCACCAGAACGGAGTTCAGTCGGGCGATGGCGTCCATCACCGCAGGCAGCTCGCTCAGCTCGGCATTGACCAGGCTGGTATAGATGCGCTCACGCTCACTTGGGGTGGTGTTTGGACGGCCTCCTGCGGGAGCGGCTGGCACATCTCGTGTAGTCGTGCGGGGCTTGGCTCGCTTATCGCCACGAGCAACCAGGTCAAAGACCTTGGCCACATCGTTTTTCAGGGCGGCGTTCATCACCTCTGGGATGGCGATGCCGTAGTCAGAAGCCTTGCTCACCTCACTGATTCCTGGGAACAGGTCAAGGTTTTCGCCTTGCAGCTTGCGGCCATCTTTGAGGGTGAAGGTGTAGTTCGAGAAGCCACGATCACCGCTTCTGGAGCGGCCCTCTACGCTCTTGATGTCAAAGACCCGGATGCCGTTCGCCGCAGCAAAGCTCTCAATGGCAATGACAGCCTCGTCCATAAGGGTCTGGGGAGACACAACCTCGGCGGCTGTCGTCTCCTGAACCACCTCATCTCGAACAGGCTTAGAATCCAGCAGGATGGCGTCAGCGTGACCCAAGTTGCGCAGGGTGGTGAAGGCCTCGACCTTGGCGAGCATCATCGACTCTTGCTCAATGGCGGCTTTCTTGCGGGCAACCCACTCTTTGAACTGGCGACCTTCGTCAGCAGTCATCGACTCGAAGATGTCTGCCTCAAGGTCGGGGCGGCGGCGCAGTGCGTAGGCAATGTCCTCGAAGTAAACGGTGTCAGGATCGCCACCGGCGATGGCTCGAACTGCTGTGCGGGTGGACTCGGCCTCGTTGATCGAGTCTGGGTTGCGCACCTGGCTCAAGCGGAAACGGTTGAACAGCAGGTTGGGGAACGCCTCATCGGCAGTGCGACCTTCTCGCATGTCATCAGTCACCTTGCGGCGGCTGCGCAGCGCTTCGCGGTCCTGCTTCCACATGTTGTAGTACGCCACCTCTTCGGCGGTGAACTTAGTGCCAAGGGAACCGGGGTTGGACTTGACCACCTTCTCCATGTTCACCATCCACTCCATGCGGGAAGCGGTGGTGTTGCCGTTCTCGGCCATGAAGTCTTTGAGGCGCTTGCGCACCGACAACTGGCTGCTCGTGTCCATGACGCCGCGAGGAACGCTCATGTTGAAAGCGCGGAAGGCGTCACCCACATCCATGTAGGTGAAGTCGCCATCACGAACACCGCGGTCGATCAGATCGTCGAGCTGGCGCTGAGTGATCTGCTTGTTGCGGAAGTCGGAGACGATGCCCATAGCCGCCTTGGCGCCCTCGAACGCATCGACCTGAGCGTCTTGGTCCTGGTCGGCTTCGACGGTGTCGGCTTCGGGAGCGGGCTTGGTGTCGCGGAAGGAGATGGCCTGGTAGAACTTGCCGAACACAGCGCGAGCCTGTTCCGCTGGCATACCGGCAGACATGGCGTTCTGCGTGACGGTCATCATCTGATCCATCATGCGAGACATGGAGCGCATGTACAGACGGGCACGGCTGGCGGTGGACTTGTCGCGCACACGCCCGAGCTCCTCGACCAGCATGCGGCGCTGATCCATCAGAGCCATCTTAGTGGTGGGCTTGTTGGGCAACTGACCGTCGATGAAACGGTCGTAGGCGTTCATGTCGTTGGTCGCCCACAGGCCAGGGTTCTCGTCCTCCTCGTTGCGAGCGCGGAAAGTCGTGGTCTTGCCACCCTCGGTCACGGTCAGGGTGTCCAGCGCCCTCATCTTGGACTCGACATCGGTGATCTGCTTTTGCAGCATCAGGATGGTGTCTTCGAAAAACTTGATCTGGGTGGCGCTGCGCACGATGCCTTCGAGGCGACCGCGCAAAGTCTTCATCTGCGGCGTTTCGTCGTCGCGCTGGAAGCGCTCAAGACCCAGGGAAGCCTGTTTGCCCTTGGGGAGCTGGTACCTCTCCTTCAAGCCGTACTCGGCCGGGGTGTCCACCTCGTCAGATTTCCGTTCGGCCTTGGCCTGCTTCTTGACGGGCTTCTTCGGCTCCGCCTTTGTGAAGCTCATGCCAGCCGTGGTGACTTCGTCCTCGGCTTCCTTGGTCTCTTCGGCCTCGGTCTTCTCGCGGCCTTCTGAGATCAGGATGGCAACTTCGCCGCCCTTGACGCTATCGACATCGCGATCAACTTCCTTGCCCTCGAACTTGGGCAGCTTCTTGTACGCCTGACGCAGCATGAACGGGGTGACCTGGTCGGCCAGGGGTGCCCAGTCCTTGCTGGCTCGCATGCGCTTCATCAGCTCGCGGACCATGTCCTTGAACTTCACGTATCCAAGATCGGCCAGACGGGTCATGACCTTGGCGATCGCCGGAGGCAGATCCTTGGCGGTGTACTGCTGGCCGGTGATGTTCTTGCGAACAGAGATCACGTCAGCGAACACGTCCGCCAGTTCGGCAGCAGCGTCGAACACGTCATCCTTGGCTCGCTGGATCTCAGGGTTAACCCTAGGTTCAGCAGCTTCTGGGGCTTGCTCTTGTGTCTGGGCGGCGACCTGGTCAGGCGTACCAGCGTCAGGAGAGGCCATAAAGCGATCGCCAAATGCTTGGCTGATGCGCTCTACCTCTGGAGAGATGTCACGCCCAAGCATAACGTCTGAGACAGCGGCTTGGACATTCGCCTTGGGGGTGCTGAAAAACGCATCAACGGCGGCGTCGCCAATAGCCCTTCGGATTGCCCTCTCCTCTGCGGAGTTGGGCTTAGGGCCATCTGCCTTGGAGATCCTGGCGAACTTGCCAGCCTCAACCGCATCCACCTCAAGGAAGTTGTCGTCAACCAGAACGACCACAGAACCAGACCGAGGAGATGTGGCGTTAAACCTGGTTCTCTCTTGATTGACAGAGACCCCAGAGATGCTGATGTCGCCGGTCTTAATGGGGTTTGCGAAAGTCACCGATGTTGATGCGCCGGTTCGGCTGACAGTCATGTCCCCGGAGGTCATAACAGCTTCTGGCGTAAACAGGTTTGCGCCATCACCCTCGGAAAACTGAACACTACTTCCCGCCGTACCAGCATTGGGAGCAAAGCTTTCCACAGCCGCAGGAGCGGGGCTAGAAGGCGCTGTTGCGGGTGCTGGGGTACTTGGGGCCACCACGCGCTCGGCAGGGGCCTCCACGGGCGCAGAAACGGCCTGCGTGGGTGGCGACAGAACGTCAGCCAGTGCCGAAGCGTTGTCAAACGAGCCGGTATTGATGGCCACCTGGATCTGCTCGGGCGGGAAGCCGACCATCTCCATCTGTTTCTGGAGCTTCGCCAAGGCGCGGGTGCGGGTCTTCGATGGGTTGCGGGGCAAGATCGTGCCCAGCGACTCTTCGAAGTAAGCCTCGAGTAAGACTCGGTTGCCGTCGTTGACACGGGCACCACGCAGGGACTCTGGCAAGGATGCCTCGGTCGCCTCGGTCTGGGTCATGCCCTCGGTGGTATTGGGTCGGGTAAACCCTGACTCCGCGTTGGAGACCAGAGCTTCCATCTCGTTGTTGGGCTGGGTGTTCGCCTGGAAACCAGGGCGGCGACCCTGACGCTCTTCGCGCTCAGCGGCAATGGTCTCGGCTTCTGCCTCGAGGGAGGCCACGTAGTTGGAGTCTTCCCAGGCTGCATCGAAGGCGGAGTTCACCTCTTGCTCAGAGGGTGCGCGACGGCGCTCGGCCTTGAAGATGTTGGCCGGGGGCATGTCATTCACGAAACTGGTCAGGGAGAACGCCAGCGAGTCAGTGAACTCTGGGAACGCCTGCATCTCTTGACGAGTGTCATTGAGCAGGTTCGCATCTCCAAGAGCTTCTTGGAACTCGTTCTGGATCTCGGCGCGATCGACGGCTCGCTTGACCAGCTCCTTCTGCTCGGGCGTGGTCGCCTCTTGGTAGAGGACGGCTGCAACCGCTGGCTTGGTCTTGAGGGTCTGGTAGACCTCTTTGAAGCCCAGGGTCTGGACGCCCTCGGGCAAATCACCAACAGGCTCACTTGGTGAGCCACTGGTGTCTTCGCTGGTCAGATTGCCAGTCTCTTCACCGGCAGGCTTCTGGCTGGGCTTGGACTCGGGAGCGTCGGGGCGGAAGGTGATCTGCTTCAGGACGCCGCCAGTCAAGCCGCCGATGACCGCATCCTCAGACACGCCCTCACCCGTGGGCTGGTAGCCCAAGTAGTTGGTCAGTGCCTTCTGGGTACCTTCCTCAGTGCCTTCGGCCAGGATGGCTTTGCCGGTCTGCTTGGCGCGGCCACCGCCGCCACCGAAGATGCCGATGCGGTTCATGATGAAGCTGATGGGCAGGTTCAAGGCAGCAGCCTTGTAGCCTTGGGTCTCGGCGCGAGCGTCGTTGCCGGTCTCCTTGAGCGCGCCCTCGTAGGCTTCTTGTGCGATCGAGGGGGCTTCCAGAGCAGCGCCGACTGCGGATGCGCCAGCAAGAGCCACACCAGTACCAGCGCCAGCAGCGAGCAAACCGCCGCCAGCGAGCATGCCGCCAGCAACGATCGGGAGGGCAGAGCCCACACCGCCAAAAACCTTCTGGATGGTGTCCTGCTCTTTGGGGGTGAGCGCAGCGCCATCAACCTGAGCCTTCTGGCCCAGCTCTTCCATCTTCTTGATGCCGAACTGGCGACCGGCGTACTCCATCGTCACGCCGACAATGTTGGCCATGCCAGCGGCAGCGGAGTCGAAGGTCTGCATCGCGTAGCCGCGATCTGGGTCATCGGTGCCCAACTCCACCCGGCGCTGTCCAACCTGCTGCTCGGTCTGCGCAGCCTCCTGACGGACCCTGGCCAGGCCATCGGGACGGATGTCTTCGGGGTTGGCCTTGTTCGTGCCGACAACGCTGGTGATGGTGTCGTCGATCATGCGACCGATGCCGCGCTTGGGCGGCTCGATCTTGGCTTCCTGGTCGAAGATGGAAACGTACTTGCCCGACTGCACGTCGGTCGAACGGGCCTCTTCGGCCGTCTTGAACATCGCATCGTCGTTGAGGTTGACCCTCTGCGACGAGGTGCTCAGACCGCGGCGGGGTGCTGAATCACCCTGAGAATTTCCAAAAATTGAGTCGTCACTCAGGTTGATCAGCGGCGTGGCCATCGAATTTTCCTTACTTGATTCTTACTTCAGACGAACAATGCCCTCCGGCACCACGGCACGAGCGCCGCCAAAGTCCACCACGTTGAAGCCCTTGAGACCAGGAGCTGGAGCAACTCGAGCTTTGCCGGACTGGATGCCACCGACGATCGTCGCAACGTCGTACTCGGACAGCGACTGGCCAGCGTACTTTTGGGTGGCTCGCCAGATGTTCATACCGGCAGTTGCCTTGGTGTTGAACTCAGCCAGCTTATCCGGTGTTGAGAACTTAGAGTCAAAGCCGAAGGCGGCGGCAAGACCCTTGCGGACATCGTCCTCGTTCCTCTCGATGCGGTCGAGCGCACGGTCCTCGCCAGCGTTGGAACGGCGCAGACCAGCGACAGCTTTATCTCCAGCGATCTGCATGCCGGTGCGCTTCTCGGCCGATGCGCGATCCTTTGCGCCCTCGCCAGCCTGGAACTCCATCTTTACGGTGTCGCGGCCGGTCTGGAACTTGCGCTCTTCGTCCACCTCAAGCTCTTTGAGAGCGAGCTTCAAGGCGTCACCCGTATTCAGGCCCATTGGTAGGTACTGCTTGACCAGCGCCTCACGGCCCACGGTGATGGTCTTCTCTTCGCCACCCTTGCCCATGTAGCGGATGTCAAAGCTGTCGTCAGCCTTGTTGTAGACGCCGCCCATGAGCATGTTGCCGTCCTTGAACAGGCGGTTGTAGACCGGCTTCAAGATCTCGAAGCCTGCCTCGTTGCCCGTCTCGAACATCTTGGTTGCGGCGAACACGCGCTCGGCGTACTTCTCGCGGCGAAGAGAGTCCATCTGGCCTTTGACCGCCAGAGGATCTTTGCCCGCGATGGCGGCTTGCTTGACCAGCAGACCTTCCATCTCGTTGTAGTGGGTGTCGAAGGACTCAACATCATCCAGCGTGGCTGGCTTGAAGTTCATGACCTTGTCGCCGATCTGCTTGGACAGTTCTGCCATCTGCTTCTCACGCTCAATGGTGAGCTCGGCAGACTGCTTTTGCAGGTTCTGGAGACCGCGGCGGGACTCTGCGTCCTCGAGGTCAGACTTGATTTGCTTGCCCTTGGCGTAGCCGCCAACGAAGCCGGTAATTGCTGCTGCGAGTCCAGACATTATCGTTTCCCCTTCAAGCCACGGCGCTGTTTGGCAGCGGGCGTGTGCGTCTTCTTGACGATTGCATCGAGCTTCTTCTTGCCGATGCGCTTGACCGTGTCGGCCGGGAGAACGTACTCACCGTCAGACAACATGGCTGGAACCTGGTCGTCCACAGGTCCGCCAGGTCCGCGAACAGCGCCCTTGCCCTTGTGGATGATCCCGCCGTCAGCCCGCCTCATGCCGTAAGCCGTGCCAGCAGCGCCAGCGAGGTCGCCGATCATTTGCATCTTGGCCATGTGACCCTGCATATTCGAGTTGTACAGGTTGGTCAACATGTTCGCGGAAGAGGCGTTGCCTTGGATTCCGGTGTTGAAGCCCATCCCGACGTTTGACGCGTTCTGGTTCACGTTGGCCATGCCCTGGCTCGAGATGTTCGCCGCGTTGGATGCAGTCGCCCCAGCGTTGGAGTAGTACTGAGCCGCCGTGTTAGGCATGTTGCGACCGAAGTTGGCCACGCCAGCACGAAGCGCGATGGCTCGGTCTTCGGTGTCGAAAGCCGCCCCAGTCTGACCGGATGCGGAGGCGATCGCCTGCTGCGTGGTCAGCGTGTTGTTGGCTCGAGCGAAAGCGCCAGAGTTGGGGTTGATGCCGTAAGCGGCAAGAGCCCTGCGGTTCTGGTTGGCAGCGTTCGAGAACTGGCTGTTCACCGAGCTGGCAGCGATACCCATGCGACGGTTGACGTTCGCCTCAGAGTCGTAGTCCATTGCATCGGAGGCGCTCTTGCGCTCGATGGGCTGGTACACCTCTTTGTAGTATTCGTTCTGCTCGCGGGCAAACTTGTCCTGCTGCTGCATCGAAGCTCGCAAGTCAGTGATCAGACCCTTGCGAAGCGCGAGGTCTTCCTTTTGCATAGGAAGGATGTCGTTCTTGTAGACCGACTTGTAGAAGTTCATCGCCTCCTCGGCGATCGCGGCGTTCTTTTTGGCGGCTTCGCCGATCTGCGGATCTGGTGCTGGCGCGTCCTTACACATAGGTCACTCCTGAAATACCTTGACGTACTTATTGGCCACATGTTTGTAGCCACAGTACTCGTTGAGCTTGTGTACCTTGTTCAGTACCTTGCTATCAGTGCGGATCTCCCGCACCCCGATTGATTTCAAGCAGTCCTCCATGAACTGCCAAAACCGGAGGGCGGCGAATCCAAGCCTGAACTCAGGCAGGACGTAGTACGTATCCTCGGTCGCGTACAACGTGCCAGTGTGGAGACTGGTGTCGATGTACATGCGAATGTTGCCCACGAGCTTGCCGGACTCAATGTCCCGGCAGGTGAATTGCACCATGCGCCCAGCCCGCTCGTAAGACTTGAGCTGGTCGTAATCCATGTTCAGACCGAACCCGAGGCGGTGCTTCTCAGTCTCCTGAAAGTGAGCCTCGTGCAAGGGATGGATCTCGTCAACGATGTCGGCGAACTTCTCCGCCTGGAAGAACATGCCCTTGTACTCCTTGGACCCGAACTTCTTGGGGTTGTGGGAGTTGTCAGGAGTCTGAAAGGCTTCGGTCTCGATCGCAGCAGCGACCTCCGGCGTCAGCTCCTGGCCAAGATATTTGACCATCGCGCTTCTGAATTGCTGGAGGTTGCTCATAGAGACCAATTCTATTTGGGAGGAGGGGTTATGCGCTCACCACAGAACCTTGCGAGCCCAGTGGTTGGCGCTGAACTTGTCGTCCTTGGTGGAGTTGCCGCTTTTGTCCTTGATGCCAGCAGAGCGAGCCAGGTAGTTTTTGCGCCGCTCGGGGTCCTTGTGCTGGGTGAAATCCTCCATCCCACGCAGGCCGAAGCGAACGAGCTTCACGTCGTCACCCTTCTTGGCCAGGACCACCTTCTTGTGCTTGTCACCAGGTGGCGCGTTCTTGGGCTTGTTGAACCCATCGAACTTCTCACCGCGGTAGACGATCTTGCCGCCCTCACGTTTGACGCTGGATGCTTTCATGGGTCACCTCACTGAATGCGAGCCAAGATCTCGTTCAGGCGCGTGATGACCTGAGCCAGAGTGGCAGTTGAAGGAAGGGGCTGGAGCTTATCCAGGCCGCGTGTCTGACCCATAATGGCGTCCAGGTTCTGCTTGATGGCGTCGAACGCCCGGTCAACGTTGGGCTGACCAGTGCGAACGGTTGGGACTGCGGCCTTCTTCATACCGATGCCGCCCCGAGCTCTTCAAGGGACTCGGCGATCGTGACCGAGTAGGTCGGCACGGTGGCACTTAGACCGATGGCGACAATCTCTCCACGAAAACCAGACGGCAGGCGGAACGGGCTCGAGGAGAAGACCTCTCGCGTGAACACCGGCACGTTGTTGGTGTACAGGGTGAACTGCACACGCTTGGATTGGTTCTGGACCACGGGGACGATGAAGGAGCCGCACACCTCGTGGACCAGCAGCTCATCGTCAGCGAACGACCCTCGCACCAGCTCCGTGTCCAGCATGAGCAACTGGTTCGCGGAGATCTGGCCAGTGTCCAGAGGAACCTGCTTGGCGAACTGGGCGTGTACCTGAGCGACGGAGAAGTTCGTGGGCTTGCCGAGCTGCACTTCGGCGCTCAGCCAGTCACTCTCGTAGCTGAAACCCTGGTTTGAGTCCCAGGCGTAGATCTTGTTGCCCTTGGAGATGTAGAGACGGCCGTCGTACTCGTTGAAGTAGAGCTCGTCGGCGGACTCGTCAACCTCGGTAGAGCCATCAGGCTCGTTCGCGTCAATGATGAAAATTCGGCGCTCGTTGACATCCTGGAACGAGGCGTAGTACTGGCCGTCACGGAAGGAGGCGACGAATGATTCGGGGTTGAGCAAGGCCCACTCGTCAACGCGATACAGATTCTTGGTCAGGTTGGTGATCTGGGCAGGAGTCGCCAGCCACAAGCCGTCATAGCTGGGGTACAAGCAACCGCCGCCAAGGATGGCCACGCCGCGCTTTGCAATACACGGGGCGTAGGTCTCCATCACGGAGGGGCTCATGCCAGCGGGATCGCTGCCGGTGAACAGGATGGGTAGAGACTCGGTCAGCACGATCACGGAGTTGCCGGTCGGGCACAGAGCAACGCCGTTGCCGCTGAAGCTGTATCGGCTGGCATCTGGCCAGAAGTGCGGCTTGTACGGCTCGCTGAAGCACAACTGGTTACCGGACAGGCCGACCAAGCAGCCGTTGGGCAGCGAGATCAGGCTGGTCAAGTTCTTGGGAGGCATCAAGGTCGCCAGGGAGGGCAGGGTCTCGCCGAGCTGAGCCGCCGTCTTGGCGTCCACGTAGGACGTGGTGTTGACTGCGACCTCCTCAACAAACAGCAGGTCGGCCACAACACCAGCCGTGCGGTAGATGCGCTTGACCATGCCGGTCGTGTTGTGCGGAGCATCCTTGAACCAGGAGCCGCCGCTGACGTAGGTCTGAGAAGTGACCAGCGCGATCACAACCTGGTTGTTCGCAGTGTCAACGCTAAGAATCCGGTGGGTGCCGTTGAGGTCTTCCATACCGGTCACGCCCGAGAAGCGGATCACGCTCTGAGCCTCGAGGCCGAAGACGTTGTTGAGGGTGACCTCGACACGACCTGGAGATGGATTGTTCGCCTGGGCATCTGTCACCGTGCCACTGTTGGGCGGAGCGGCCTGCATGCCGGAGACCGTCCAGGTGCTGTTGGTGAAGCCGTTGATCACGCCGGAGACAGGGCTGGGCGCAGACTCCTCGCCGAAGCGGGTGACGTAGGTGTAGACGTATGCGCGAGCCTCTGCTGCACCGGAACCGCCAACGGCCGTAACCGTGGGGGCTACCGTGGGAGCAAAGACGCCCAGGGCAAACCACGCAGCCGGGTACTTCGCACCAGCAATAGCCGACTCATAGGTCGTCATGCGGGGCTCGAAGTCCTCGGAGGTGAAGTACACCCGACCCAAGGAATCGTTGGCCAAGGGCGAGAGCACGGCATCAACATCGGAGTTCCAAACAAGCCAGTTGTCGGTGGGGCCGGACTCGCCGAAGTGGCGGTAGCGGAACATGCTCTTGATCAGAGACACGGACGAGGTCAGCTCCAGGCCCAAGCCCTTGAGGGGGTCGAGACGCCCAGAGGTGAGCTTGCAGTTCATGGCGCGAGCTGCACGATTGGGGGTCAGGAGTCGGCTGGACGTGCGCGGAACCTGCCCTCGGAATGCTTTGATGTTGATGGCAGTCATCTTGACCCCTTGATTGATCAGGCCATGCTGGCAGCGGAGGCCATTGCCACGTCGTAGAGCTTCTGACGTTGCTCGAGGCCGATGGTGCCGCCGTTGATGCGCTTGGTCATGGCGACCACGTCACCCTTGTCGGCCAGCTCGTTGAGGTTGTTGGTGCTCCAGAACCATGCGGCAGACAAAGCTGCGTAGGCTGGCTCGAGCAGCTTCTCAGGGTTGGCGATCAGGTCCACGCCAATGGCATCGCCACAGCGTTTGTAATTCGAACGGCCAGTGAGCTGTTTGAGACCTCGGCCCATGAAAGCGCTGCCATCACCCGGCTCGGTGTTACCCAGGTTCTTGCGACCGAACTCACCGCCGTACAGGATGTCGGCCAGAGCCTTCTGGTTGGCCTTCTGGCCCGTGGCTTCATTGCGACCAAACTTGCGAGCATCGGCTTCGCTGATGCGGTGACGACCGAAGAGCTTGAGGATTGCCTCGACCTTGTAGTTCAGGTTCTCCTGGAGGCTGGCCATACCGGCAGACTCGTGACCGATCTGGCTCAGGAACCCGGCGATGCGCTTGGGCGTGTCGATGTTGAAGCGCTTGCAGGCTTCCTGGACGTGGGGCAGAAACTTCGCCGCGTTCTCACGGGTTGCGCCGGTTGCGGCCATCAAGTATTCGGTGGTCAGTTCAGTCATTGAAAAGTTCTCTGGTTATTGCTTGCTCATTGCTGTCCAGGCGTTGAAGAGGAGTTCTGAATCAACGGCGTGTCCATCAGCTTTTTCTGCCACGCTGAGATATTCTTTTGTGCATTGCTCGAATACGACACTGAGGGTTTGGGCGTACTTGGAAAGGGAGGCGTGGGTAGCGTCGGGGATGACTGAACGACTTGCAACGAGGTCGTCCCGCAGGCGGTCACGCTCATCACGAGCGGCAGCAGCAGCCACAGCATTGGCCTTGATTTGAACTTGAGCCTTGGCGAGTGCATCGTCTTTCTCCTTTTGAAGTCTGGCGTTCTCGGCCATCACCTTTTCAGTCGCGGCCTGCACCGCCAGCGCGTGATCGGAGACCATGCTCTCGATCTTAGAGTTGAGCCTCCAGCCGTTGACGACCCAGCCACCAGCCAGCCCCGCAACAAGCGAGACGGCCGCAGCGATTAGGACCGCCTGGGTGTTGAAGGCGCTGAACGGGTTGATCATTCACTTGCCTTGTTCATGCTGGTACGAACCCAGCCAGACACAGCCATGAACGCAACCACGATGGTGCCCATCGCGCCCACGTAGGTGGTGGCAATGCCCATCAGGGCGTTGATCGTGTCAGTGCTGGCGTAGATCACCATGAACATGATCAAGAAGAACGGAAGCCAGAGCGCCGCCCAGGCCATGACTCGTTGCTGGTCCTGCAACTTGTCCATGTTCTCGATCTGCATCATCCGCTCACTGCGGTTGAGTTCTTCATCGGTCACAGTGCCGTCGTTGTTCATGTCGAACTGGCCGTACTTGGAGCCGCTCTCAAGTTGTTTGTGCTCGCTCATTTGCGATCCTTCATCAACGTGTAAATCAATTCAGCCAGCCAGTAAGCGACGTACAGCAGGGCAAACAAGCAAGCAGTCCAGAAGGCGTTCATGAGGTAGTACATGCGCCGCTCCTTCTTGGCGATCTCGGCGCGCGCCCGCTCCTTCTCTGCCTCTTCGCGTTTGCGCTTGGCGTCCGACTGGAACTTGAGCCAGTCTTGCCACAGGCCACCACGGCCTTGGTAAATCATCATCAGCTTGAGTTCTTCCTCTTGCTTCTTGAGCTTCTCAAGAGCCATGAACGCTTCGAGGTCGCCCCTATCTGAGCCACCACTGGCCTTGGCCTTCTTTTGGATCTCGTCCTTGGTGTCGAAGTATTTGAACAGCGACTCGCCAGCGGCCATGATGTCGCCACTGTTCTGCACCGCCTCCTTGATGACGGAGAAGGCGGCGTTGGCAATGGCGAGTTCGGCGAGCATGGTCAGCTGCCCTTCATATGCCCAGCGACCCAAGCGACAGCCGCGCCCACGCTGGACGCGATGGTCATGCCCATCCAGAAGCCGCCCTTGCCCTTGTTGGCAAGCTCAAGCAGTTCTGCGATCTGACCTTCCATCTTGTCGATCTTCTTGTCCATCTGCGTGACGCGCTCCCACAGCACGCCATACTTTACGGGGTCAATTTCACCGGGTTCCACATCACGGCTCTTTCTGGCATTGCCTTAGTTGGGGTACAGAAGAACGTCATCAGCGTCACCGACGATTGGGTCGATGCGGCCCTTCACCAAGTCAACGATCATGTCGTTGTCATCCTTCTTGCCAGCCAGCGCGTTGTTGCTGCTGTTCAGGGCGATCTCGGCGTTCTTGGTGATCGAATAGAACTGGGTGATGCTGGGGATGATCAGCGAGGCCCAGGGCAGCAACGCCTCAGCAGTGGACTTGGGTGCGGCGATGGCTTGCTGGTTTGACTTGGAGCCGCTGGACTTCTGAGCGAAGTACATGATGGCCATGCCCCTGGCTTGCGCGTCACCGCCAGAGGCCATCTGCGTGATAGCCATGTCGGCGCGGAGTTCCTGCTCGGCCAAACGCTTCTCGCGCTCGGTCAAGGCGTTGTAGTAGGCATCTTGGTTGGTGGCACAGGCCGTCAGCGTCAAGGCTGCTGCGGCGATTGCAAGTAGCTTCATTGGAGTTCTCCTTCATTGGTTGCTGGCTCGGGTTCCGGAACAGGCTCCGGCATGACATCCCACTCGCCAGTGACCTCGTTGAACTCGACAACGAAGCCTGGGCCGGGATTGGGTTTGGGCGGACGAGGAATGTCTTCGGCCACCCAGCCGCTACCAATCCACTTCACCCTCTTACCAGCGGGAACAAATGGAGGCGTGGCCTCGATCGTCCCGGCAGGCATATGAAAGACACCGGGCTCGAGCGGAGACTCATCGGCAGTGGTGACGCCGACGAAGTAACCACCTTGATCCAGTTGAACAACTTGTTTTTGATTCATTTGCTACCTCAATACTTAATGCAAGCCAACAGGGACACGTTGCGGGGGCGGGTCTCGGAGCTGCCAGCAGCGTCAACGCTAACGCTGTGGGAGTGCGAGCCAGCGCCGCCGGTGTTGGCGGTAGCGCCGGAAGCCCAACCTGCGCCACCTTGGGTAAATTGCTGAAGCTCGTTAACACCCACCTGCGAGTGGACGTGGTTGCCAACCGTGTTCGTGGATGCCGAGTGGGCGTGGCTACCAAATGCATGGCCCTGAGCATTGCCAAATCCACGACTCGGATCAGCGCCACGGCCGTCGTCCCAACCGCGGATGAACTCACCGCGGAGGTCGGGCACGTTGAAGGTCGTGGAACCGTTGCCAGCCCCGTAGGCAGTGCCAATGGCCTCGAAAAGGTCGGAGAACGTAGTGCGCGAGATCGCTGCACCGTTGCACTTGAGCCAGCCTTCTGGAGGGGCTGAGTTGGCGAAGTGCGCCACCATCCCCGAGGGCTGGACTTGAATCATGGTTCTGGTTTGCGGCATCAGTTCTTCTCCATTACTTGGCCGAGGCGGCGCTCTCTAATTTGTCGATGCGGTGCTCGAGCTCCTTGATCGCCTCGACCAGGAGGCCGACCAGGTTGCCGTAAGCAACGGAGAGGTGATCGCCTGGCACCACGGCCTCAGGCATGACGCGAATGACATCCTGGGCAATCAAGCCCGTCTGGCGAGAACCTGAGTCGATGCGGGTGTAGGTGTAGCCCGTCAGGCGGCTGACCTTGTCCATCGCATGCTCGATGACATGCAGGTCCTTCTTGAGGCGGATGTCGGAGAAGGCAGAAACGTTGCCTGGGGCAGTGAAGTCGCCCGTGTCGCCAAAGCGGAACTGCTTGTAGTCGCCAGTCGTGCCCGTCTGGACGTAAGCAGCCTGCTGCGCCACGTTGTAGTAGAAGGCTACGTCGTCATCTGGGCCGACACGGATGCCGGGTTCAAAGCGGTTCTGACCCAGGAACGTGTTGTCGCCGTAATAGGTGTTGTTGCCTGACAGGGCGTTGATGGACTGCTCAATGTCCAGGGCGGTCAACCGAAGGCCAACAACAGCGCCAGCGAGGAACGCTCGAGCAGTCGTGCCCTCTTGAGCGCGGAGCACGTTGCTGAAAACTCCAGAACCAGAAGTCCGAGTCCTCACGTAAACGATCTCGATGTTGCCCAGCGAGTCCTGGATGACCGCCTTGAACCAGCTATTCACTGACGGCAGAGCACCAGCTCCCACGTTGGCCACTGGAAACAGGTCGGCTTTGACCGCCTCGATCGTGATGCTGGTGGCGGATTCGTTGATCGCTGCACTAAGCAAGGCGCGAGCATTGTTGTTAAAGAGTTGTGGCATTACGTGGCCCTCGTGTTCCGGGTATTTTGACTGGTGATGGCTTATTCGCCGCCACTCAAATCGTCTGCTGGCAGCGGCTCATTACCCTCGGCCAGCCAGCTCAAGTACGCTTGGTAGTCCGTGTTGGCGGGGTCGAATGGGATGAAGGCATTGTCCGACAGCCTAGAAACGCTCTGGGCTTCTCCGAATCTTGGGTGGCTTGGGTGTAGTTGGTACATAGTCAAAGCTCCGCAGTGAGTTCAAAATACGCAGCAGCGTTTGCGTTTGCAATTAAATCAACAGGACGATACGCTGCTCCGTACCCCGTTGACCAGACCGCCCTAAATCGTGCGGTGTTTGGGCCTACAAACAAGTTATCCAAAGAAGTTATAGGGGCTGTGAAGGTGTTGGTGTCATTTACAGCGCAATTTGATTGGGCTAGCGTTGGTGACGCCCGCATGCTTACTGGGAACGACATTATGAAATACGCGCCAGTTGTTGATACTTGATACCCCAACGCAAAGCCTGTGTAGATTCCACCGCCAGTGTTCAAGCGCGTGTAGTACCGCTGACACAACGCCAACTCAGTACCATAAGGCCGACGCTCAAAAGGCGTGGCGACTGAGCCAGCTTCGAGTTGGACTCCGGTGATGTAGAAGGTGGCTCCGCTTGTGGCAAGGACGCTCACTGCCCCGGTAGCAGACAAAACCAAGTCTGCTGTCCATGCCCCAGCGGTGGCGCTTCTGGTCGCTCCACAACCAAGGCCAAACCGAAGCCGAATACCAAGCCCGTTGTCGGTTAACCAAGTCCCGGTGGTATCTCCGGGAATCGTCAAAGTCTTTTGCTCCCAAGTATTCGCAGAGCTGATTGCATAGGTGAACGGATAGGTTCTGTTCTGCGCCGAGTTGGCAACAGTTCCACCAAATGTTCCCGTCAAGGAACTGCGAACCCAAAAAGTAACCGTCACTGCTTGAGCGCTTGCTGTCCCCCATCCAAGGTCAGCGACATTGAATCCCTCAATATTTTGTTGGACGGTAGAAAACTCAGCCGCGCCAACGGTGTACGCAGAAGTAGAAGTGACGCCCAAGTAGTTTGTAAATCCGGTGGGCGGCGTGACAGCACCAGCGTTTCGCTGAACAGAAAATTTATTTCCAACATTGGTTTGAGAAAGCCATCGGTCAAGCGTATATACGCCGTCAGTCGGTGTCACACTCGCCCCAGCGTTCCTCTGGTCGATCCGCATGTCACCGTTGATGATGCGGTTGCGAAAGCCCTGCAAGCTCTGGGCTGTCGGGGTCATGCCGTTGATCTTCGAGGTGTTGCCGCCGTTGCGGTCTTTGATGTTGTCGAGTAATAGCTCGCTCATGGTTGAGGCTCCACAGGCATCTCAGCCCATACTTGGTTTTCTTCGTCCCAGAAGTACTCGCCGCCATCGTCGGGGTACGGCACGGGGGCTTGCCAGTCGAAGCTGGCGTTCAGCACCCAGCTCGGGTACGGACTGGGCGAAATGAACACATCGTTCACTGCGTCATAGCTGCCGCCGATGCAGGCGTACTGCTTGCGCATGTTGCCGTTGTAGCTGGTCTGCACCCACTCGCCGCCGAGAAGGCTCTGGCAGAACTGCTTACCGATGGCTTCAGACTCCTGGCCGTTCTCGTCCAGGATGTCGCTGTTGTTCACCACGATGACTTGAATCACCGTGCCTTGTTCGTTGATCTGTGCGAAGTGGGCCATTACGCAATCCTGTATCGAAGGACAACAATGCCGGAGCCGCCAGACGCGCCATTGGTGTACGGCGTGTACGTTCCACCGCCACCGCCGCCGCCTGTGTTTGCTGCGCCAGCAGTTGGGTTTGCACGGTTCGATCCAGCGCCAAATCCGCCGCCGCCAGAGCCGCCAGAGCCGCCCTGCGTACTCCTGTTGACGGAGCCGCCACCACCACCACCGCCAGCGTATGTAATGTTTGACCCGGTTTGCAGCGCATTGTTGGCTCCGCCACCTCCGTCGCCACCACGGCCGCCGGAAGATGTGCCAGCGACGTACTGTGCTCCAGCCCCACCTTTACCGCCGCCGCCGCCCGCTGCGATGTAAGAACCGGATACGTGGATGCCTCGGCCACCGCTGTTGCCCTGGCCGCTGGTGCCAGCAGCGCCGTTGATGAATCCGGGAGGGCTCAGCCAGCCACCGCCACCGCCAGAGCCGCCGCTAGAGGGGTTATCGTTTGCTGAGCCGCCGCGACCTCCACCAACGGTAGAAATGCCCAGAGCGGATGAGCTCCCTCCGCTTGCGGCGTGACCTCCACCGCCACCGATGACGATCGAGTGTGATCCCGGTGCCGGAGAAACAGCTCCGGTCAGCATGCCTCCAGCACCACCACCACCGCCAGCGTTTCCATTACCGCCGCCACCACCCGCCACAACGAGATACTCAACGTTGTTGTTGATAGCGCCGGACTCGAGGATTTGGAACGTGCCAGTGCCGGTGAAGGTGTGAACCTTGTAAGTCACACCCCCGGCCGAGTAGGTCGATTCCGTGCCGCCAGAAGCGTTCACGAAAGGACGCCTTGGGCCAGTGGCGAGGGCAACAATACCGGTCACGCGACGCTCCCGGTAATCACGCAAACGGTGCCACTGACAAACAGCACAGAGCACACGCCACGAGTGAGTAGCGATACCGTGGCCTTGTCGGAATCAGCGCCTGAGATGTAGGCCGTGGTGATCGAGCAAGTGACCGTGATACTGGCCGACGTGTTGTTGAACACGGAGACAATGTCGCCCGTCTGAAACACGCCGTTAGGAATGGTGATCGAGCCACCAGTGCCAACCTCGATGAGTTGGCCAACGTCGCCGACTGCAAGCGTGTACGAAGAGGTCTTTGCTAAACCAGAGCGCGGAACTCCAGCGAACCCAAGGGTGCCGCTGTTGTCTGGCAGAGCAAAAGTTCGGTCGGTGTTGGTGTCAGGCGCGGCGATCGTGAGGATGCCGGTGCCGTTGACGTTTCCTTGTACAGCTACTTTGGACATTGCTTACCTCAGTACTTAATGCAGGCCAGCAGAGCCACGTTGCGGGGGCGAGTTTCGGTGCCGCCAGTGCTATTAATTGTTGCTGCTTTATGGCCAATAGTTACATCTGCCCCAATTTGGGTGGACGTGTAACTACTTGTCCAGCGAGAGCCAAACCAGAGTTGTGAGTCGGATGTGTGCGTGTGGCTTGCAAAGGCCTGGTCTTGGAAAGTGCCAAATGCTCGGCCCGTATCAACAGCCCGCCCATCAGCCCACCCGCGAATGAACTCGCCTCGTAGATCAGGCAGCAAGAATGTGGTCGAGCCGTCACCAGCCCCGTAAGTCGTGCCGATTGCGGCAAACAGATCCGCGTAGGCCGTGCGGGACACTGCCGCACCGTTGCACTTAAGGAAGCCGTCAGGAGCCGTCTCTCGAGCGAAGAAGCAAACCTGGCTCACCAGGAACTGCGCCGATGTTGCGGAGACTTTCGATGCGCCGGTGGTGCCATCCAATACAAGTGACATGGCTTCCCCTTAAAGAATGACCCAGCGAGAGCCGCTTGGAACGGTTACTGAAACGCCATCGTTGATCGTGATCGGACCAGTAGACATCGCGTTGTTGCCAGCGGTGATCGCGTAGCTTTCCGCGATGGTGGCCGAGTGCTCCCACAAGCCCGCGGAAGTCGCGTTACCGCCACCCACCGCGCCCCACTCGGCACCGTCGTAGCCCTCGAAGGACTGGGTGTCAGTGTTGAAGCGGAAGAGACCGGCCTCAGGCGTTGCATCACGCTGAACCTCGGTGCCAGTTGGGATCTTTGCGGAGCCCGTGACCGCGGTCTGCTCGACCTTCTTGTCGTTCAGGTTTGTGAAGTTGGCATCGACCTCCGCATTGGTCAGCGGAGACCCTTTGCCAGCGCGGGTGGTGATGTCAGCCATTTATGCAAACCTCCAGGCGTAGCCGTTCTTGATGCGCTGAATGGACTTACGCGAGCAGCAAAATGATTCCGCGATTCTGTTCAAGGGCACGGACTGCGCCACCAAAGACTTGATCTCGAACACCTGCTCAGGAGTAAGCGCCTTTCCAGCCCTAAGCTTCATTGCTTTGTCGATGTGGTTGTCAGCATCAGTACCTGCAAACAGGTGCTCAGGGTTGACGCACAGTGGATTGTCGCAACGATGACAGGCATGCTTGCCTTCAAGAGGGGCAACAAAGTGCTCGTAGGCCCAGCGATGGGCGAGCATCTTTGACCCGCCGCCGACGGCGAGTACGCCATAACCATTGCTGTTCACGGTTCCAGACCACAACCAGCAGCCATCAGACTTGTTGGTGTAGTGCAAGAACCGCTCATCAACGGTCATGTGCTGTGTGTCCCACTTGTTAGCCATGTTGAAACCTACGAAACCGTGATGGTCCAGGTGATAGCCATTGCGTCGTTGGCCTGCTTGTTCACCACAGGGAACGCGGTGCGGCAAAGAGCAGTACCAGCGGAGCCAGCGTTGAAGATGCCAGCCTCGACCAATGCGCCAGTGCCGGTACCAGCGGGGAAGGTTGCGGTGTAGGTCACCACGTTGGCGGCTGAGCTCGCGCCAGACAGGGCCACGCGACCGATCTCGGTGCCCAGGCCAGTGTTGGCACCAGCAGGAGACGTGCCGTCAGTACCGACAGCCATGTGAGTCATTGCCACAGGACTGTTGGTGGTGGTCTTGAGCATGCTGGCGGCGATGAACCCCTTGCCAGTGTCGAGCACCAGGTTCTTGATGTCGCGCTTGTCCTTGACGTTGCCGCTCTCGTCGAGCAGAACGATGCTGACAGCACCCGTGATTTTGATTTGTTCATTAAGCATTGAAGCTCTCCTTAGAAGCTAGTGACCGCGCCAACGTAGGCTTCGGCGAAGTACGTTGGATCACAGTAATCCTGGTTAAGAATCGTCCCGCTGTCGGAGACGCTGAGCGCGTCTTGATAGACAGGACTGACAGCTCGGTTCAGCTCGTCTGAAGCGAAGGCAACGTTTACAAACGTGGTCGAGAACACGAAGTCAAGACCGTCGCTGGCACCGAACCCATCATTGATGCCAACGCCGTCAGACAGCGACTTGCTGTACTCGTACGAGCTGGCATCCAACACAAGCTGCAAATCGTCCAGAGCCTTGATCGAATCGAGGACGGCCGCATCCGAAATCGTGGATGCATCTGCAAGCAGCTTGCTGTAAGAAATTGTTTGAGCGTCATCGGTGGCCAACGAGTGCGCGAGCGCCTTGGACACAGAGATGACCGCGGCATCGAAAACGCTCTGCGCGTCAGCCAGGGACTTGTCAAAGCTGCGGGAAGCAGCATCGGAAGCAAGAACAGAGTCAGACGCAGCCTTGACGACATCAACGACGGTCGCATCGGTCAGGCCGATCGAGTCGAAGAAGTCGCGCAGGAAGATGATCGTGGTTAGGAACGACTCCTGGAGCGAGACGCTGTCAGCCAGAGACTTGTCGAACTCGATGAAGTCGCTGTCGCTCGTGGAGACCTGGTCCTCGAACGGCTTGCTCAGCAGCAGGGCCGCACCATCCGTGGTCACCACGGAGTGCTGGATGTAGCGGTAGCGACCAGTGGCATCAGCAACGCCATCGGACGCGAGCGTCACCCAGGCGGTGTTGGACACCATGTCCGGAGTCGGCTGAGCCGAGACGGTCAGGTTGATATAGGCGATCTCGGTCGCCATCAAGACGTAGCTCGAGCTGGTCGGGGTCCCCTGAACAACGATCGAGGTACGCAGGGTCATCAGAAGTCCTCACGCACCTTGAACTTGAGCAGGTCGAACACCGTCTGCACCTGGCCGTCCTGGAAGGTGATCTCGATCTCGCCCTCGTAGTCGCCTGCCTGACCCTGGAGCATCTCCGGGGCAGAGGCCGGGTAGAACACGACCTGACCAGTGGGGCCGTTGACCACGGTGCCGACCACAGTAGCTTGCAGTGTGGACACGCCCGCCTGACGGAACTTCAGTCGAGGAGTGCAGCCAGTGACATCGACCGGCAGACCGGTCTTGTCATCGGCAATGTTGCAGACGATCGCGGGACGGGTGTCACCTTGGACCAGCTTGATCTTTTCGCTCATCTCAAATCCTCCGCATCTTCACGCTCTGGTTCGAGCGAACATGCCCAGCGTTGGCGCGGAGCTTTGCATTGTTGACGCCGCGATCGAAGATCATCTTGTTGACCGCGGCCATCTGAATGTTGGTATAGGGTTTACCCGCAGACGACATGAGTCGTGTCAGTGCGCCAGCAGCGATCACCTCGGCGTAGTCTTCGAAGATCACGTCCTCGACAGACTCGGAGCTGCGGGTGGGCTTGAGGGCCACGCGCATCGTCAGGCCGTTGCGGTAGGTCTTGTCAGGCACAGGCCACACGGTGACCGAGCGCTCCTCCTTCTGGAGGTAGTACTGGGGTGTGGAGGGTTTGGACTCGTACTCGTCGTACAGGCGGTTATAGACCGATGCGGCAGCGATGAAGTCGGGTGCCAGCGGGTCGATCTTGTTGCCATTGACCCAGGCTCGCTGGATCTTGATGATCAGGGTTTCCTTGACCGGGGGCTCGAGGTCGTAGTCGATCAAGCCTTCGCGGATGGTCACGGGGTCGTGGTCGCGGGTCAGGATCAGGCTGCGCTCGCAGAACTCGATCGCCGAATTGCGAATGGCCAGCAAGACCACTGGCTCGGGTGCGCCTGCAACCTCGGGCAGGACGTAGGGGAAGAAGCTCTCGTAGCTCGTCATACGACACCACCCATCTGTGCAGCAGGCACATTGGGCTCAGCGCCCTTGCGGTTGAGGTTGGGCGAGTAGGCGTTGTCCTTGGCCGTCTTGATGCCCATCGCGCCGTTGAACGCCGCCAGGTAAGCGCCAGCGACCTGAGGCTTCGAGGTGAACTCGGTGTCCTTGCTGTAAGCGCGGAACATCACGTAGTTCAGAGTCGGCTCGAAGTAAGCCTCGGACAGGCTCAGTTCATCGGCAACGACGTTGACCTTGGCCGGGTACTTGGAGAAGACCGCTTCGATCTTGGTACCGGCCGTCACTGGCGGGTACACGAAGTAGGAGGTCGGGATGCGCTCGTCATAGGTGAAGTGACGGACCTCGGCCTTCTTGGTGGCTTGGTGCCAGTAGGGGTCAAACTGGTCAAGCGTCTCGCGTTCGATGATGCGCACAGCACGACCGGGCGAAACGCCGTCAGCAGCCATGTTGCGGACCACATCGAGCAAGCGGAAGTTGTCAGCAGGGATCGACTGCTTGGAGCCAGCGACCAAAGTCACAACCTTGGGGTCGGGACTGGCGTCGGGTCGAACGGTTGCAACCGCTCGCTGGGCGTCGTTGATCCAGCTAATCAACTCAGAGTCCGACCAGCGATACTGATCGACCTCCTCATCGTTGAGCAGCTTGCGAGCGCGAGAGATAAGCTCTGAGACGTTCATGCCTGTTCCGAAGACTTGGTTGAGGGCTTACGCCCTGCTTTGGACACCTGTCTGCGAAACGCCGTGATGGCCGTTGACAACTCGTTGTCTGGCTCTTGGTCCGCGCTGGCTTGGGTTGGATTTTGACTGGTGTTTTCTGGCTGCGGCTCTGGCTCAGCCGGGAGCTTGGGCTCGGGGACGTAGAGCTCCATGTCGGGGCGCTGAGCGAGGTTCTCAGTCCAGACGTAGATCGTGCCAGTGGTTTTTTGTTTCAGTAGTTTGCGCATAAAAAAAGGGAGGGGAGTTACCCCCTCCCCCTCTCGGGTTGAGAAGAATTACTTCTTCACGTAGGCGGCGACCAAAGCCTCAGGCTTGGCAACCTTGTAGCCGTACACGTTCAAGCCGCGCACGATGTTGCCGAAGGTGCTCTGAGCACGCAGAGTTTCGACGTTCGTGATTTGCGAAGCGAAGGTGATGGCATCACGGGTACCGGCCATGACGTTCCAGGCGGTGGTGTCGGCGTCAGCGCCAGAACCACCAGCGGTAGCGTTAGCACCCAGGTCGGTGACACTGGTCAGGTTGTTGCTGATGTAGACCGTGAAGCGGTCGATCATGCCGATCTTGCCGTTGCGCAGCGGGGTAACGCTGTCACCGGTCAAGTAGGCTTGCTTCAAGTCAGAGCGCTTGATCAGCGAAGCCATCCAGGCGGGCAACACAGCCCAACGGCCGTCTTCGGGCACGTTCTGCTCGTCCAAGGCCTGGCCCATGTCCAGCAACAGATCCAGGACGGTGTCCTTGGTGATCTGGCGGGGAGCGCCGGTAGCGCCCAGGTTCAAGCCACCAGACAAAGCGCCAGCGTTGGCACCCTTGTTGGCGGTGGCGGCGTCAGCGAAGACGTTGCCCAACACGTCGCCGTCGATGGCGATCTTCATTTGCTGACTTGCGTCATTGGTGAAGATGTCCATCAACTTGATGTCGGCCTGAACTTCGTCCACATCGTCCAGGACCACGCTGAAGTAGCGGCCCTTGTCGATGTTCAGTTCCAACGGGGTGCTTTGGGGCACTTCGTTGGTCAAGTTCTGACCCTTGGTGTAGGCGCGGATGGTGATCGTGGGGATCGTGCGGATGGTGATCTTGTCGCCCATCGACTTGATCTCGCCTTCCCAGTCGTTGTTGGTGATCTCGCCCAGGACGGTGCTCTTGTAGAACTTGACCTGGAGCTTGCCCGACCACAACTCGGGGATGAAGCCGTTTGCACCGGCGTAGGTATCAGTGGTTTGACCGGCTACATAGTAGCCACTGGTTGCTGCAATAGACATTTTGATTTCCTCTTACGAGAGCTGGCTCACCGGACTCGTTGTTCTCGGATTGCCAACTGGATTTCAGTATCAATGGCAGCAGCTTTTTCCTCAGTGAACTCACCCTTGCGGTCACGCGAATAGAAATCCGCTATCTCGGCTCGGGTCCAGATCTTCTTGCCAGCCGGTGGGGCATCTACACGAGAGCCAACCGGGGCGACCTGGGACGCCAATGAGTTATCGGCTGCTGCCGACGTTTGTTCCTGAACCCGCCTGTACGCCTTAAAGAATCTGGCAACGCGATCCGCATCGCGCCCCTCTTCAGCCTGCGACAGAAGCACTTGACGTTGGGCACCTGTGAGCTCATCGAGCTCGCCAAGCCACTCATGGAAGTTCGGGTCGTCGTTAACCGCCATCCAGTCCGGAACCGCGTTGGCCAACTTCTCATAAAAGTCAACTTCCTTGGTCTCGGTCGTTTTGACCTTAACTTCACCCAGCTCGCGCCGGAGTTCAGCGATCTCACCATCCTTGTTCGATACCTCTTCACGCGCTGCGCGACGGATCAAATCAACAAGGGGCTCGCCGTACTCACTCACTTCCTCAGGCTTGATCAGCGATTCCTTGGGCTTCGCCATCAGTGCCTTCAACGCCTCCACTTCTTCGGTCAGGCTATTCAACTTCGCATCGCGTTCCTTGATCGCGGCATGCAATCGCGGGACCTCGGCGTTGTACTTGCCGTGCAGGGTCTTGTATCGAGCTTCCCATTTCTCGTCTCCCTCAGTGGGGGCTGGAGCTGGTGCTGGATCAGACGCCGCAGGTGCCGGGGTAGCGCTCACAGGCTCCGTGCTGGGGGCCGGTGCATCGGTCGGGGGAGTTGCACCCTCGACCTGTGATGGCTGCTGCTTGGACGCTGCAAGTCGTTGAAGAGCTTCTTCTGCCTTTCTTTCCGCCTCAATGACGGCGCGTGGTAGGTTCAATTTTTTCTCCTTGAGCCTTCACTTCCTTTCAGGGGCCTCTGAGGGTTTTCCCTAAGTTGGTAGTTCCGGTGTTCTCGGTCGCCAGTGAAGCGCCACTGGCAAGCGTGTGCCCTGGTGGGCGTTATCTCATCCTTTGGAGCGTCTCCCGCGCTGTGGCCTTCTTCACTAAGAACTCCTCCAGCGCCTGGGCTGCACCCTGATTCCACCTGGTCTGAACTTCATCCCGAGTGGAATCGGTGATCTTGCGAATGTCACTCAACGACACGTTGAGCCACGTACAGATCTCCTCAAAGTAAGCGTTGCCTTCTAATGAATTCAACGCTGCAATTACTCT